>ERZ824575.2694-NODE-2694-length-13449-cov-2.903912_pt1 | contig 13449 bp, 14 predicted proteins | sample MGYA00519470_ERZ824575 | MGnify/ENA primary metagenome ERZ824575 (study PRJEB31778, sample SAMEA3449170) | human gut metagenome | biome: human gut; feature: human-associated habitat; material: faeces | place: United Kingdom | collected 2010/2012 ...
CGCGCAACCGCCGCGCCGGCATCGCCATCGGGGAGGGCCGGACGCCGCAGGAGGTCGTCGCCGACATGGGCGGCGTGGTCGAGGGCTACTATGCCGCCGTCAGCGCTAAGGAGCTGGCGGACTCGCTGGGCGTGGAAATGCCGATCTGCGAGGCGATGTACGACGTTCTCTACAACAGCGCGGAGGTCCGGGGCATGGTCCACAGGCTGATGAGCCGCGCGCCGAAGCGCGAAACCGACAACGGATGGGTATAAACCGAAAGGCGGTCCGCGCAGACCGCCTTTTTCAACAGGGAGAGAAAACAATGTGTCTTTTTGAGCAGCTGGAACGCTATGAGCCATACAACGAGCAGGAAGCGCGCGACCGCGCGCTTTTGCTCCGTGCCTTGCGCGAGGAAGCAGATGTGTTCACGCGCGAAAATGACCGGATGCACATGACGGCCTCGGCGTGGGTAACGAACGAAGCGCATGACGGCGTGCTGATGGCCTACCACAACATCTATGATTCCTGGGCGTGGCTCGGCGGGCACGCCGACGGGGAGGAGGATCTGCTCGCGGTCGCGCTGCGTGAGGTGCGGGAGGAGAGCGGTGTGAAGCACGCCCGTCCGGCGAGCGAGAATATTTTCTCACTCGAGGTCCTGACCGTGGACGGACATGAGAAGCGGGGCGCATACGTTTCCTCGCATCTGCACCTGAATGTGACCTATCTTCTCATCGCGGACGACAGCGACGCGCTGACCGTCAAGCCGGACGAGAACAGCGGCGTCCGCTGGTTCACACCGGAGGGAGCGATCGAATCCAGCAGCGAGCCGTGGTTCCGCGAGCGCATTTATAAAAAGCTCAACGCCAAGCTCGCCGCGCTGCGGTGAAGGCAAAAAAGGACAGAAAAAAGCCGCTCGTTCAGAGCGGCTTTTACTGCTATCTTTTAGATCGCGCGGGTAACCTTACCGGAACGCAGACAGCGGGTACAAACATAGACATGGCGGGGCGTACCATTGACGATAGCCTTCACGCGCTTGACGTTGGGCTTCCAGGGACGATTGGAACGACGGTGAGAGTGGGAAACTCTGATACCGAACGCAACACCCTTGTCGCAAAACTCGCACTTTGCCATCCGTTGCACCTCCTTGCTGTAATCAAATCAAGACTTGCGCATTGCAAGCATTGGCTATGATAGCAGATTCCAAACGAAATTGCAAGCAAAATTTTTCATTTTCTCAGATTTTTTTGCATTTTTTTCTCTGAGCGCTCCGAAGCGGACGGCGAACGAAAAAATGATGCCGCGTACCCTTGTAAAAACAGGGGAAAACCGATATAATGTATGTGGAAAAATTTTGACCCGACGGGAGAGAGCTTATGAATACCGATCGAAGCGTAAAGGTAAAGGATATTGTGGAAAAATTTCAGATGGAGGTGCTCTATCCCGGTGCGGATTTCGAGACGGAGACGCTGACCATCACGGACGTCAACCGCCCGGGGCTGCAGTTCGTCGGCTTTTTCGACTACTTTGACCCGCGCAGGCTCCAGATCATCGGCAAGGCGGAGACGATGTTCCTCAAGAGCTTTTCCTCCGCCGAGCGGCGCAAATGCTTTGAGGATCTGTTCAAGTACGAGATCCCCGCGCTGGTCATCTCCCGCAAGCTCGACGTGTTCCCCGAGTGCATGGAGATGGCGCAGAAATACGGCCGCACCCTGCTGCGCACGGAGCACACCTCGGTCGAGTTTACGAGCATGACCATCGACTTCCTCAACCACGAGCTGGCGCCCATGATCACGCGCCACGGCGTGCTGATGGACGTGTACGGCGAGGGCGTGCTGATCCTCGGCGACAGCGGCATCGGCAAGAGCGAGACGGCCATCGAGCTGATCAAGCGCGGCCACCGGCTCGTTGCGGACGACGCGGTGGAGATCCGCCGCATCGGCGATACGCTCACCGGCACCGCGCCCGAGCTCATCCGTCACTATCTCGAGGTGCGCGGCATCGGCGTGGTGGACATTCAGAAGCTCTTTGGCATGAGCGGCGTAAAGTCCGCGACGCAGATCGACCTGGTCATTCAGTTCGAGCGCTGGCAGGACGAAAAGTTCTACGACCGGCTCGGCCTCGACGAGGCGCACACGCAGATCATGGGCGTGCCCATCCCGCTTTTGACCATTCCGGTCTCGGCGGGCCGCAACCTCGCCGGTATCGTGGAGCTGGCGGTGATGAACAACCGCCAGAAGAAGTACGGCATCAACTCCGCCCGCGAGTTCGTTGAGCAGATCGACAGCCACATCGACCATCAGGCGGCGCAGGAAAAGAATCGGTAAATCGGTAAGGAGCATTTATGGAGTCCATGTTTTCATCAAACCGCCCGGGCTGGGCGGCGTTACTGGATGAAAAGGTCACGGCGTATCTGCCGGACCTCAAATATATACACGACGAGCCGCTTGCGCGGCACACCTCCTTCCGCATCGGAGGGCCGGCAACGCGCATGGCGTTCCCGACCTCCGGCGATCAGATCGTTCTGCTCACGGGCTTCGCACAGGAGTGCGGCGTCACGCCGTTCCTGCTCGGCAACGGCACCAATCTGCTCGTTGCGGACGAGGGGCTGGATACGCTCGTCATTCAGACGGGCGAGGGGCTGAACCGTATCGCGCTCGACGGCGGCATCATCACGGCGGACGCGGGCGTATCGCTCGCAACACTTGCCGTCTTTGCATGGAAAAACGGCCTCAAGGGGCTTGCGTTTGCCCACGGCATTCCCGGAACGCTCGGCGGCGGCATCGTGATGAATGCCGGCGCCTACGGTGGGGAACTCAAGGACGTTGTCACCGAGGTAACGGCGCTGTATCCAGACGGGGTGAAGGTCCTCACGCCCGCGCAGCTCGACTTTTCCTACCGCCACAGCGTTTTCTCCGCGGGAGAAGGCATTGTGCTGGGCGCAAAGCTGAAGCTTGAAACGGGCGACAAGGACGCCATCAAGGCGGAGATGGACGAGCTGATGGCGCGTCGTAAGGCAAGCCAGCCGTTGGAACTGCCAAGCGCAGGCAGCACCTTCAAGCGCCCAGCCGGCTATTTCGCAGGTACGCTCATCGAGGGCTGCGGTCTCAAGGGCTGCCGCGTCGGCGGGGCAGAGGTATCAAGCAAGCACGCGGGCTTCGTCGTGAACGTCGGCGGCGCGACCTGCGCCGATGTGCTCGCCCTCATCGAAAAGGTACAGAAGACCGTTTACGACGCGCACGGCGTGATGCTGGAGCCGGAGGTCAAGATCATCCGGTAAATAGAAAGAGAGACAACGATGGAAATTCTGATCATATCCGGTCTGTCCGGCGCGGGCAAGTCCAGCGCCGCCACCTATCTGGAGGACATGGGCTACTATACGGTGGACAACGTACCGGCGGACATCATTTTGAAATTTGCCGAATTCTGCGCGCAGAGTGACGGCCGCTATGACCGCGTCGCGCTCGTGAGCGACATCCGCTCGGGCAACGGCAACTTTCAGGGGATTTTAGACGCAATGGAGCGGCTCAAGCAGGGCGGCGATATCTGCCGGCTGCTGTTCGTCACGGCGGACCTTGAGACCATCATCAAGCGCTACAAGGAGACGCGCCGCCGCCATCCGCTGATGTCTGACGGCATGACCATCGAGCAGGCGATGCACCGCGAGCAGGAGCTGCTGCGCCCGCTGCGCGAGCACGCCGACTTTGTCATCGACACGACGCTCATGCCCGCAGCCAAGCTCAGAAATGAGCTCTACGGTCTCTTTGGCGACAAGAGCGCGCGCGGCAAGCTGAGCGTGAACGTCGTCTCATTCGGCTTCAAATACGGCATCCCACTGGAAGCCGACCTGGTATTCGACGTGCGCTTCCTGCCCAATCCCTTTTACGTGCCGGAGCTCAAGCACAAGACTGGCATGGACAGTGAGGTCTATGACTACGTGTTCTCGTTCCCGCAGACGAAGACGTTTATCGACAAACTCGAGGGAATGCTCTCATTTCTGCTTCCGCTCTACGCAGAGGAAGGGAAGAGCACGCTCGTCATCGCCGTCGGCTGCACGGGCGGGCACCACCGCAGCGTGTCCGTCGCGCGCTGCATCGCGTCCTACCTCACGGCCCTGGGCTATCCCGCTTTTGAAAATCACCGCGACATCACGCGCGGCTGAAGCAAGTTTTTGAAACGAAAGAAGGTGGCGGCATGTCGTTCGCCTATGACGTAAAAGCGGAGCTCTGCAAGGTTCCGATCAACCGGAGCTGCTGCGCCGTGGCCGAGGGCTGCGGCGTGCTGCTGTACGCCAGCGCATTCACCGCAAACGAGGTGCGCATCGTCACGGAAAATGACGAATTCGCCGCGCGTCTCCCAAAGCTCTTCCAAAAGGCATTTTCCCTGCGCTTTGACGAACTCCCTGACAAGTCGAAGGACGGCGGCAAGCTCGTCTTCCGCATCACGCAGGAGGACAAGCTCGACACGATCTGGCGCGCGCTCGGCTACGATCGCCGGGCGCATTTTGCGCTGCACCTGAACTTTGCGCTGCTTGAAGAAGAGTGCTGTCGGGCGTCGTTCCTGCGCGGGGCATTTTTGTCCGGCGGCAGCGTGACCGACCCGCAAAAGCGGTATCACTTAGAGCTTGCGACCTCGCACGTGCAGGCGGGGCGCGAGGTCGAGGCGCTGCTGCGCGACATGGGCTTTGAGCCGAAAAATGTCATGCGGCAGAATAACCTCATTACATATTTTAAGAGCAGCACCCATATCGAAGACCTGCTGACGCTCATCGGCGCGCCGGGGCGCGCGCTTGAGATCATGTCGGCCAAAATCGAAAAGGAAATGCGAAACACCGTGAACCGGCGCGTAAACTGCGACGCGGCCAACCTTGACAAAGCAGTGCTGGCCTCACGTGAACAGGTGGAAGCCTTTACACGCTTGACCGAGTCCGGTGCGATCAACGACCTGCCCGTCAAATTGCAGGAGGTCGCTGTCGCGCGGTTACTTCAGCCAGAGCTGACGCTTTCAGAATTGGCGGCGACATTTGACCCGCCGCTGACGAAGTCGTGTTTGAATCACCGCATCCGAAAGCTCATGGAGATCGCAAAAAAAGAAGAGAACGAATAGGAGGGAGCGCGCCATGTCGTTTGCCCATTTACATGTCCATACCGAATACAGCCTGCTCGACGGCGCGTGCCGTATCCGCGACCTCCCCAAGCTCGTCAAGTCGATGGGGCAGACCGCCTGCGCCATCACCGACCACGGCGTGATGTACGGCGTGGTCGACTTTTACCGCGCCTGCAAGGCGGAGGGCGTCAAGCCCATCATCGGCTGTGAGGTGTACGTCGCCCCGCGCACACGCTTTGACAAGCAGCACGAATTCGACAGCGAGGCCCGCCATCTCGTGCTGCTGTGCGAGAATGAGGAGGGCTATCGGAATCTTTCCTACCTCGTCTCAATGGCGCACGTTGAGGGCTTTTACATCAAGCCGCGCATCGACCTGGATCTTCTGCGCGAGCACGCCAAGGGCCTCATCGCGCTCTCGGCGTGTCTCGCCGGTGAGATCCCGAGAAGGCTCCGCAATGGCGACTACAACGGTGCCAAGGAATATGCCTTAACACTATCTGAAATCTTTGGCCCCGAGCACTTCTACCTCGAATTGCAGGACCACGGCATCCGCGATCAGGCCATCGTCAACAAGGGCATCCTGCGCCTGCACGAGGAGACGGGTCTCCCGCTCGTCGTGACAAATGACGCGCACTATCTTCGAAAAGAAGATGCCTACGCGCACGATGTTTTGCTCTGCATCCAGACGGGCAAGACCGTGGACGACGAAAACCGCATGCGCTATGAGCCGCAGCGCTTCTATCTTCGTTCGACCGAGGAGATGGCGGCGCTGTTTCCCGACTATCCCGAGGCGATCGAGAACACCGGCAAGATCGCCGAGCGCTGCAATTTGGAGTTTACGTTCGGCAAGTACCATCTGCCGGAATTCAAGGTGCCGGAGGGCTACACCTCGCTCACATACTTCAAAAAGCTCTGCGCCGACGGCTTCGCCCAGCGCTATGGCGAAGGGACGGACAAGCAGCGCGCGCAGCTCGAATACGAGCAGAACATGATCGAGCGCATGGGCTTTGTCGACTACTTTTTGATCGTCTCCGACTTTGTGCGCTACGCCAAGAGCGTCGGTATCCCCGTCGGTCCGGGCCGCGGCAGCGCGGCGGGCAGTATCGTTTCGTACTGCCTGTCGATCACAGACATCGAGCCGATGAAATACGGCCTCTTTTTCGAGCGCTTTCTGAATCCCGAGCGTGTGTCCATGCCTGATATCGACATGGACTTCGGCGATACGCGCCGCGGCGAGGTCGTGGAGTATGTGCGCCGCAAGTACGGCGACGATCACGTGGCGCAGATCGTGACCTTCGGCACGATGGCCGCGCGCGGCGTCATTCGCGATGTGGGACGCGCACTCAATATGAGCTATGCCGACTGCGACGTCATCGCCAAGCTCGTCCCCGCAGGGCCGCACGTCACGCTCGACGACGCCATGCGCATCTCGCGCGAACTGCGCGAGAAGTATGAGGGCGATGAGCAGGTGAAAAAGCTCATCGACACGGCACGCGCCCTTGAAGGCATGCCGCGCCACGCCTCGACGCACGCCGCCGGCGTGGTTATCACGAAGCGACCTGTCGTCGACTATGTCCCGCTCGCGCGCAACGACGACACGATCGTCTGCCAGTACGTGATGACGACGCTCGAAGAGCTCGGCTTGCTCAAAATGGACTTCCTTGGCCTGCGCAACCTCACGATTCTGGATGACGCAGTCAAGACGATCCGTGAAAAGGATAAAAACTTTACTCTTGCCGGTATTCCTGAAAATGACGCCGCGACCTACGAAATGCTGGCCGCGGGGCGGACGTCGGGCGTCTTCCAGCTCGAATCGAGCGGCATGACGGGCGTGTGCGTCAGCCTGAAGCCGCAGAACATCGAAGACATCACGGCTTTGATCGCGCTCTACCGTCCAGGGCCGATGGAGTCCATTCCGAAATTCATTGCCTGCAAACACGACCCGAAAAAGGTCACATACCTCATTCCGCAGCTTGAGCCGATCCTGTCGATCACCTATGGCTGCATCGTGTATCAGGAGCAGGTCATCCAGATCTTCCAGCAGCTCGCGGGCTACTCGCTCGGCCAGGCAGACATGCTGCGCCGCGCGATGAGCAAGAAGAAGGTCAAGGACATCGAGCGCGAGCGCGAGGCGTTTCTGCACGGCGATCCCGCGCGCAATATCTCCGGCTGCGTGGCAAACGGCATCGACGAGAAGGCCGCGCAGGAAATTTACGAGGAAATTTACGCCTTCGCGAACTACGCGTTCAACAAGGCGCACGCCGCGGCCTATGCGGTCGTCGCGTATCAGACGGCATACTTCAAGTGCCACTATGCGAAAGAATACATGGCGGCGCTTCTGTCCAGCGTGCTCGACTCGTCCGACAAGGTGGGCGAGTACTTCAACGAGTGCCGCGAGTGCGGCATCAAGCTCCTGCCGCCGGACGTCAACCACTCCGCCGACCGCTTCACGGTCGAGCCCGAGGGCATCCGCTTCGGCCTCGTCGCCATCAAGAACATCGGCCGCGGGCTCATTTTGCGCATGATGCAGGAGCGTGAGCTCAACGGCCCGTTCGTCGACTTTCAGGATTTCTGCCGCCGCATGGACGGCATGGAGATCAATAAGCGTGCGGTCGAGAACCTGATCCGCGCAGGCGCGTTCGATTCGATGGGCGTGCATCGCTCGCAGCTCATCGCCGTCTACGAAAAGGTCATGGACGGCATCTCGAACGGCAACCGCGTGAACATCGAGGGGCAGATGGACTTCTTCGGCATGGGCGGCGGAAGCGCGCAGCGCGAGCCGCTGCATCTGCCGGACATTCCGGAATTTTCCGCGCAGGAGCGGATGGCGATGGAGAAGGAGACCACGGGCCTCTATCTCTCCGGTCACCCGATGGACGCTTACCGGGAGCTGTCCCGCCGGCTCGGCGCCGCGCCGATTGGCCGCATTCTGGAGGATTTTGCGCAGGAGGCCGGACCGACGAGCTTTGCTGACGGTCAGAAGCTGAGCATTGCGGGCGTCGTGACCTCGAGCAAGGTCAAAACGACGCGCAGCAATACGCTCATGGCCTACGTCACGGTCGAGGACAGCACGGGCGCGATGGAGATGCTCTGCTTTGCCCGCACGCTGGAGACGAGCGGCAGCTACCTCAAGGAGGGGCAGACGATTCTGGCCTCGGGCCGCCTGAGCGTGCGCGACGAGAAGGCCCCGCAGCTCATGTGCGATTCGGCGCGACCGCTCGACGGCAGCGCAGCCGATGTGTCCGCGGGAGCGGCGGGGGAGAAGCGGCAGACGCTTTATCTGCGCCTGCCGTCGATGGACAGCCATGAAATGACGCAGTTCCGCCGCATCGCCTATCTCTTTGAGGGCAAGGAGCCGGTGCGTATCCGGCTCATCGACAGCGGCAAGCTCATCGGCACGACCGCGGCGCTGCATCCCGCCTTTGTCCGCGCAATGCGCGAGCTGCTCGGCGATGAGAATGTAGTGCTGAGATAAAAAGGAGACGAAATTTCCATGCGTTTGCAAAGCGCGATCTTTACTCTGCCCGACGCCCTGCTGGACGGCGGTGCCCTGCGCCCGGGCGCGGACAAGGTGCTCTCCATCCTGAAAATGGAGAGCGTGTGGCTCTACGCCGTCACGGCGCTCGACCGAGCCGAAGCGCAGGCGTTGCTGCGTTCGGCGGGGATTGAGGGAGACTTCCGCGGTCTTTTGACCGAGCGCGAGGCAGGCTGCGCCGTTTGCAGCGGGACGATGCTGGAAAAGGCCATGCGGCGGCTGCGGTCGCAGAAGGCGGATACCGTGGTTTTCGCAGGTACGCTCGCGCTCGTGGAGACGGCGAAGAAGGCGGGCTTCCGCGCGGTCGCTGTCGGCGGCGCGGCAGAAGGGGACGAGTGGCGGCAGATGTGCGCTCTCGCCGACTACGAGCTGCCGCACTACGAGGACTGGCTCAGGCTGGAATAAAACGGCATACGAGAAAAGGAGGACGGCAGCGTCCTCCTTTTTCTATCCTTATTCCTTTTTCTCCCTTGGTGCTTCAAAGAGCGCATTGATCACGCTCGCGTAAAGCTGCTCGGTGTTCTTCCGGAAGCGGTCGGCAAGGTCCTTTGCCATGACCTCCTTGGGTACCATCAGCTCCATCTTCAGAAGCGGGCTGTCCTGCTCATCGCAGAAGGCGAGGGAGACGGTGTAGGTGCCGTTGGGGCGCGGCGTGATCTCGGATCGGATCTGTGCGCGGCGACGCAGCTTCTGATTGAACACGGTGATGTTCTTGTCCGCCGCGAGGCGCACGGAGTAGGGAAGGCTCGATTCGCAGATCTGCCCGTTGCGCAGGCCCTTCTCCGTGATGGCATAGAGCCCGTCCTCCGAGAGCGTCAGGTGCCCGGAGGTGACGAGATCATTCATGCACTCGGAGAAATCGAAGAAGTCCACGCCGTCGTCGATCATCGCAAGCTCCTGCATGGCCTCAAACGGCACCGGCTCGATGAGCCGCGAGGCGATGTAGAGAAGAAGAAATTTGATCTCGAGCTTATCCTGAATGAAGCCCATGCGCGCCATAGGGCAGCCCTCCTGTCCGATATTTTCCTTATTATAGCGCGTTTCCTTAAATTTGTATAGTGGATTTTTCACCATTCCCGCCGCTCGGCATAGACTGGACTGAAAGAAAGCCAATCTTTCATCAGTACTTAGATCAGGAGGTATTTCCATGGCTGAAAAAGTGACCGCAGGCCCGATCACGAGCGCCAACGGCGTGCGCGAAGCGGTCTGTATCCATACGAAAAAGATCTTCTCGTCCTGCAAGGATAAGGACTGCATCGAGGACCTGACCTTTTACCCCACGGCGACGGCCCAAAGCGTCATCGACGCCTCGCAGAGCATCCGCGGCGGCCGCGTGGAGCTGCTGCACGTCGGCGTGGATGTGGAGCCGGTGAGCTTCAACCGCGGCTTCTTTACGGTCGATATGCGCTTTTACTACCGCGTGATCCTGCAGGCGGTGAACAACGGGATGCGCGCAACGGAGATTGAGGGCCTTGCGACCTTCGATAAGCGCGTGATGCTCTTCGGCGGAGAGAGCCGCGCGAAGGTATTCTCCTCGTATCCCGTGCCCGGCGGCGCGGACTATCCCATCGACCTCACGGCAAACCTGCCGACCGCCGTGGTCACTGACAATGATACTAAATAGGCATCCAGCCAAATTCTGCAATTTCAATCTCTGACATAAGTCAATAATCCCCCACCAAATCTAACGAGACAGGAGTGATTTTTCTATGATGAATAGCAATCTCGAACAAATTCAAGAGAGACAGCGCGTCCGCGCCCGCATCATTGCTGGTGTTGCCTTCCTTGCTCTGCTACTCTTGCGGTGTGTGATTGAACAACTCTGCGGGTAAGGAGCGGTGTTGCACACGAAAACCTTGAGATAACATTCCTCATAGGAGGAGGGCGTATAGTGAACACAAAGAAGTTCGATATTCATTGGACAGCGACCCATGCCGAAATCCGGCATTGGATGCAGAAAGAATCCGAGCGGATGGGAGACTGGCTTGACACATTTGTGATTTCGTGGACACACATCGGCGATGAAGAAATCTATCGGCTTGAACTATCTTCCGAAGCAAGCATGAAATTGGTCAGACGTGCGCAAGCAGAAGGGCGGCTGCGCGATTGCCGGTTTGGCACGATTCTGTGCCTTGCGTATGCCAGAGACAACACGGGAGAGTGCCTGCCAACCATTAAGGCAGAGGGAGACACCCTGTATTATGCACTACGGAAAGATTTCCATATAAAGAGAAATTTGGGCCATACATAAAGAGCGACCATGCGTTTTCGCATAGCCGCTTTTTTTATTTTCACGTTCACAGAAAAACAGAAAAATGCCCGCAAATAAATACGCAATAAATTGACAGTTTAGCAGTAATGTGGTATAATGAGAACCAAAGAACCAGGGTGCTTGTATTCTCAAGAATACAGGCAGAAAGGAGAATTTCGATGATAGGAAAGCAGGCAACCATCTATACAGACGGCTCTTGCATCGGCAATCCCGGACCTGGCGGCTGGGCGGCTGTCATCCTTTGCGATGGGAAGCAGATAGAGTTGTCCGGAGGCGCGAGCGACACGACGAACAACCGCATGGAGCTGATGGGGCTGATTCAAGGATTAAAGGCGCTGGACAAGGACACGACCGGCGTAAAGATATACAGCGACTCCCAGTATGTTGTACGGGCCTTTAACGACGGCTGGCTGAAAAGCTGGAAGCGGAACGGCTGGAAGCGAAAGGAAGGCCCGGTAAAAAACCTGGACCTCTGGAAGGAGCTTGATAAGCTGACAGCACAACGCAAATGCACCTTCATCTGGGTGAAAGGACACAACGGCAATCAGTATAACGAGCTGTGTGACCAGATGGCCTGTGCGGAGAGCGCAAAATACGCGGACGGCTGCGGCGAGGAAGATGATAGGCCTGCTGACATCCTGTTCAGTGTGGACGATATCCTCGCAGCACTCGACGAGGTGCTGAAAGAGGCGCAGAAACGGGAGCATGGTGTTGAGACGCCATGCGGCGGGATGGAGCTTTGCGACTATTGTAGAAGCGACGACGGGCAGTTCCTTTGCGCGAAGGCGTTTGTCCGCAGAAGGGAATTCTTGAGCAATGGAATGGATTCAGAATAAAACAATTTATCACACAATCGAAGAGGCAATTCTCGGTATGTCGGGTCAAAGCGCAGAAGAACTGTTATCGCCGAGAGAAGTGCCCGCAGAGCAAGTCTGCGGCATTAAGCAGGCGGGGGAGACCATTGAGGAATGTATCCGCAAGAATATGCCCGTCGTGATTGTCGGTGACTATGATGCGGACGGCATCACCTCGACCACGATTCTGACGCGGCTCCTGTATAGCATGGGCGTCAAGGTGCGGCCCATCACCCCCCGCAGATTTACGGACGGATACGGCGTATCCGATTCGATTTTGAAGGGCGTCGAAAACAGCCTTATCATCACGGTAGACAACGGCATCGCGGCCGGCGACGTTCTGGACAAGGCCGCCACGGAGCACGGCAACACGGTCGTAGTGCTGGACCACCATCTCGCAGATGGCCGTGAACCGAAACGCGCCGCTGTAATTTGTGACCCACACATGGACGGAGACTCCAGCCCATACAAGGAATATTGCGGTGCAGGTCTTGCGTTCAAGCTGGCGCAGTATATGCTCCGCATTGCGGATATCAGTGCCATGCCGGATGATTTACTGGTACTTGCGTGTATCGGCACGATTGCGGACTCCATGCCGCTGACGGGTGATAACCGAGCTATTGTTATGAATGGCTTGCGACGAGTCAACAGCGGGGAAGCGCATCTGCCTGCCGGCATCAATCAGTTGCTCTGGACAGCCTCCTCCGGCGCTCCGATGAATGAAGAGACTATCGCATACACCGTCGCGCCGCTTATCAACGCGCCTGGGCGTATGTATAATGCCGGAGGAACGTCCGTGCTAAAGGCCCTACTGTGTACGGATAACAGCAGCGCACAGGCCTATCTTGGAAAGATGGTTGCCATCAACAACGACCGGAAAGCGACTGTTGAGGAGTGGATGGGCAAAATCCGCGCCGCGATTGACACGCAGGAGAAGCTGTCCGCGCCACTCGTTGCATTCGCAAAGAAAATGCCGGAGGGCATCGTTGGTCTGGTTGCTGGTAAGCTGGCAAATCAGTATCATGTTCCAACCATTGTTCTGGTCGAAACGGAAGATGGCATTGCAAAAGGGTCGGGGCGGTCCTACGGAGATTTTGACATGAAGGCTATGCTGGACACCCTTTCTGACCTGCTTATCACATACGGCGGCCATGTGGGTGCTGCGGGCTTATCTTTGATGCCCGATAAGGTCTCCGAGTTCAGAAAACGTGCGAGGGATTACTGCACCGGTATTGAACAGGCGGGCGAGTATATCCGCTATGACATTGTGCTCCAGTCCAAGGATTTTGGAGCGGCAGTTCAGACGCTCAAGAAGTACCAACCGTTCGGACAGAGTGTCCCAAAACCCGTGTGTATGGTGAGAGGATTTCAGGCGCTCGGTATGCTGGAGATGGGCACGAATAAAACGCACATCAAGTTGTCCGGAAGGAATGGAAACGTGGTGGCATTCAACATGGCGGAAGCGTTCCGCAGCATGGGGAGTCCGGAGGTCATCGACGCTGTTGGCAGTCTCGGAGAGAATACCTTCCGTGGGGAAACAACCGTACAGTTTCTGGCAGATGATATCCGGGCGCATATTTGATTTATTTGAAAGGAGGGGGGCAAATCGTGAAATTGTCGGCTATCGGTATCACCCCGCAGAAGGAAAAGCAGTTCAACGGGAAAGGTATTTTCTCTGTTGAGGACATGGTACGCTACCTTCC
>ERZ824575.2696-NODE-2696-length-13435-cov-2.856951_pt1 | contig 13435 bp, 6 predicted proteins | sample MGYA00519470_ERZ824575 | MGnify/ENA primary metagenome ERZ824575 (study PRJEB31778, sample SAMEA3449170) | human gut metagenome | biome: human gut; feature: human-associated habitat; material: faeces | place: United Kingdom | collected 2010/2012 ...
TAAGGCCAATAACCAGCCTCCTGACCGTTAATATACACACGAGCATGGCTCATAGCTCCGTCAAAAATTAATGTAGCCTTTTTCCCTTTGACAAAAGAGGGAGCATCAAAATTCAGCCGATACCAACCCACTCCGACGAAAGGAAGACCACCTGTACGTCCGGCATGTTCCATCGCTTCTTTTTGTCCGTCTTGCGCAATGGCTGTCAATTGCCTGTCATTATCTATACCAAAAGGTCCATAAATAGCCCAGTCATGGGGTACTACCACAGATTGCCACTTGATATCATTATAGTCAGGCTGAATAAAATCAGCATTATCTTCACGTGTAAACTTCCACCCTTTCTCAAAAGTATACGAGGTTCGTACTTGTGCACTGATCACAGAGAAAGAAAAAAGGAGGGCTATTCCTAATAAGTATCTAATATTTATAGTCATAAATTATACATCTGATTATTTCACTACTATTTCATCTGTAAATATCCATCCGCCAAACTCTTCTCCGGCACGAGCCTGATAACGTATATACCGTCCTTCAGCACTGCCTTCCCATGAAATACTAATAAATTTAATAGCTTCTTTTCTATTTACTTCAAAAGTATATTGTTTCAATTCTGTGAAGTTTGCTCCATCATCAGAAATGGAAATAGTAACAGATTCAGGCAAAAAGACCTCTGCCCCTACCACTTGCATAAAATCAGCAGAGACAGAATGGACAGCAGTTTCCGTACCCATATCAATGGTAACATCCAATCGCTTTTTATCGATAAAACCTTGCCAGGATCCATCTCCATAAGTCCAGTCGCCACGAATACCATCAGTAAGAGCTGTATTTCCCTGCGCAGGATAGTGAGGACTATACGGAGCATTATAAATCACCTTTTTCCCCACAGCCAAATGACTTATCGGCTTCAAAGACTCCGGACGACTTCCTATCTCATTTTTAAGATCAAAAGTATGATATCCTTTCGCTTGCAAATCATCAACTGCTTTCAATGCACGATTATGAAAGTCTGTCCATGATTTACGTTCGGAAGCCGACCAAGCCACTTCTGCCAAAGCAAGGATACGAGGATATATCATATATTCCATATGCTCCGGAGTGGGGATATATTCTGCCCATAGATTTGCCTGCACACCATAAACAAGTTTTGCCTGTTCTACAGTTAAAGAATCTGAAACCGGATTATATGAATAAACCTTCTCCAATGGCAAATATCCTCCGATGGCTTCCGGCTGAGAATACGGAGCATCCTGATAACTATCCAAATAACAATATTGACCGGGAGTCATAATTGCCTGATGACCGGAACGGACAGCAGCAATACCTCCCTCTTCGCCACGCCATGACATTACAGTAGCATTAGGAGCCAGACCACCTTGAAGAATTTCATCCCAACCCAGCAACTTACGTCCATGTGCATTCAGAAACAGTTCAATACGATGAATCAGATAGCTTTGTAGCTCGTCTACATTAGAAAGATGTTCATCCTGCATCCTTTTCTGACATTTCGGACAAGTCTTCCAAGCCGCCTTACCAGCCTCATCGCCTCCTACATGAATATATTCCGATGGAAAAAGCTCCATTACTTCAGTAAGCACATTTTCTAAGAAAGTGAATGTTTCTTCATTTCCAACACAAAAATCTGCGTTTTTATAAGGTTCACCCGAACAGGAGAGTTGCGGATAAGCAGCCAATACTTCTTCTGAATGAGCAGGCATCTCGATTTCAGGAATGATTGTGATATAATGCTGCTGCGCATATGCAATAATCTCCTTCATGTCATCCTGAGTATAATAACCACCGGAAGCACCAGGCTCATCAAAACGGAGATATTTCCGTCCGCCATTCCACCACTTCTTCCAGTTGGCATCAGTACGCCAGGCGGCAAATTCCGTCAATAAAGGATATTTCTTTATTTCAAGTCTCCATCCTGCCGCATCCGTCAAATGCAAATGCAAACGGTTTAGTTTATAAAATGCCAATGCGTCTATCTGTTTCTTCACAAATTCTTTAGAGAAGAAGTGGCGGGAGACATCCAGCATCATCCCACGATAAGCAAAACGAGGGGTATCCTGTACTTCAACAGAAACTATAGAATAACCCGTGCCCGAAGGCTGAGATAATTGCAACAGTGTCTGAATTCCATAAAACAACCCAGCACCGGAAGAAGCCTGAATCAGAATATGTTCAGGAGTAACGGATAATATATAACTTTCCGGTGACACCAACTGAGGATTCTTTTCTGTTATCAATAAAGACAAGACATTCTGTTTATCTTTCTTTTTCCCTTCCTTAAATTGTACAGGTAATGCAGTTTTCAGATAGTCGCCCAGAAGAATAGCTTCTTCTCCTTGTAAGTTTGTATAAAGCTTTGTTTTTTCAGAGAGTAAAAAAGAGCCCGTACCCTGTTCCATCTTTAAGGGAACAGGAATTACGGACTGTGCATTAATGGGATGTGCACAAAGACACATCCCGATTACCCATAAGAAAAGACAAACTTTAGTGTATCTCTTTCTTATATTCATTAATTAATTGTGATTTCGTCTACAAATAAAAAGCCTGGATAACTCTTACCACCATGCCATTCCGGAATACTTTTCTCGGGTGAAGCTATAACTTTCACATATTGTGCAGTTACAGGTGTAAATGTTAGTTTATGGTCATAAACACCATTTTTATCAGTTTCCTTCATTGCAGGATAAGCTTCAGATGCCACTTTCGTGAAGTTTGTGCCGTCTTCTGAAACTTCTACAGAGAGTCCTCTTGTATCAAAAACCCAATCTCCCTTCTCTACGCAAGTAGAAATGGCAACGCTTGAAATCTCTGTTGGTTGTTTGAGATCAATAGTCACATCCATATCATTTCCTCTAAATGCAATCCAGCGTCCGGTTTTATAGTTACCATTTCCTTTCAAGCCATCTACCAACGTAGAGACACCTTTGAACTCATATTGTTTATTCACCGGCTGATTAGCAACAATCGGCTTCATGCTTGATTTACTGAAATCGATTTTCTCAGAAACGACACGACTATTTCCAGTAGGGCGAATAGCTATAGCCGAGAAGTCTGCATTTTCCTTAATCTTCAAAGCGCCATCATAAACGGGAGAAGTACTAGTCGGCTCTGTACCATCTAGCGTGTAGTGGATTGGCGCATTGTCAATTGTAGTAAGTGTAATGTCTAAAGTACCATCAGCCGGATTCGGAGTAAATTCTGCTTTTACGTCAAATACGTGCTTTGCATAATTATATCCTTCTGCATCATACCACTTAATCAGTCGTGGAAGACGAGACAAGAAATCTTCGTAGTTCTTCTTATCAGGTGTTGACCACTGGACTTCACACAAAGCAGCCCAACGAGGCAAGACCATATATTGAGCATGAGAGAAAGTAGCAATATATTCTGTCCAGAGATTAGCCTGTACACCTTTTATATACTGCTGTTCTTCCGGAGTAAGGGAAGCCGGCATCGGCTCATAGCTGTACACCCTTTCCATCGGCAAATAACCTCCGATACCGAAAGGTTCATTCTCAGTATCTTTAGCCTGATAATAATCAAAATACAGATAAGTGTTCGGGGTCATGATCACATCATGTTTCTGCTTGGCAGCTTCAATACCTCCACTTTCGCCACGCCATGACATAACTGTTGCATTAGGAGCAAGTCCGCCTTCGAGAATCTCATCCCAACCGATAATCTGACGTCCGTGATCGTTCAGGAACTTCTCTATATGATTGATAACGAAACTCTGCAAACGTTCTTCCTTACTATGATTCTTATCCGATTTCAAGCCCAACGCTTTGATACGTGCCTGACATTTCGGACATTTCTCCCATCTTACCTTCGGACATTCGTCACCACCTACATGGATATACTCTGAAGGGAAGATTTCAATCAATTCGCCATATACATCTTCCAGGAATTTCAGAACCTGATCGTTGCCGGCACAAAGTACATCATCGGCTACTCCCCATTGTCTCCAAACTTCATACGGTCCACCGGTACAACCCAATTCCGGATAAGCGGCAAGGGCAGCCAGCATGTGTCCCGGAAGGTCAATCTCAGGAACAACAGTGATATAACGTTCTGCGGCATAATCTACAATTTCCTTAGCCTGTTCCTGTGTATAGAATCCACCATAGGGTGTATTGTCATATTCACCGGAGTTACGTCCGATGACTGTTCCCGATCTTTGAGAACCTATTTCCGTCAACTTCGGATATTTCTTGATTTCCAGACGCCATCCCTGATCGTCAGTGATATGCCAGTGCAAACGGTTCATGTTGTGCAAAGCCAGCATATCAATATAAGTCTTCACTTCATCAATTGTGAAGAAATGACGACTAACATCGAAATGTGCACCACGATAACCGAAACGAGGAGCATCCTTAATTTCAACAGCAGGCAATGCTACATCAGCACCCAAAGCAATAGGCAATGATTTACGCAAAGTCTGAATACCATAGAAAACTCCGGCTTCTGTAGGGGCAGTTATCGTGACACCTTGATCGGTGACTTTCAACTGATAAGATTCAGGGTTTTCTACTTCTGAGCCTAACGCCAGCACTATAGCATTTTTACCTTCAGTTCCGGCTTCAATCGAAAAGTCTTTTCCGGTTGCAGTCTTCAGATAATCAGCCAAAAATTGCGCATTACGCTGCATTTTCTCATTTCCTTCCGGATAAAGGATTTTCACACCGCTTTTCAAAATAAAGGGGTTTACTTGCGATGTTACAATTTCTTGTGGCAATGGGATAATCTGATAATTGGCTTCTTCTTGTACCGAGCCACAAGAGCTCATCAGTCCTGCCAGTGCCACACATCCTGTTATTTTAGGAGTTGTTTCATAAAATAAAAATTAGGTGTTAGTAGTTAATAAATTAGTTTTATTTATAGGTTTCTCGAATATGCTTGATATTGACAGGTAATTCTTCTCCCTTCTTTATCCGGGGAGAAGTGATAATTACTTTCTTACGTTCTCCGGGTAAGAGATCAAAGAAGTTGTCACTGTAACGGGCTCCTTGCAATGGAGTCTCAATAAAAATATCTTTTGCCAACATTGATGAAAAGAGAGTCAATTCACATTTACCATCCGTCTGCTTCATTTGATAGGATACTGATATCGGAGGAAGTTGCAAATCTTTCGTCTTTCTGAAAAAATGGACGCTCTCAGCCACCTGATGTCCCGATTTATCTTTGAGTATCAATTTCAAGAAGCTACGTCGGCAGTCTTCGGGAGTCAGCCAGCCATCCAGTTTTGCACGATAAACACATTTTGAAGTATTTGCCGGAACTTCCAACGAATGTACTTGTATCTTCTTACCCAGCGTTTTTCCATCAAAATCCACGACTTTCATTTCCAATGTCATTTGCTCCATTGTATCAAGCCGGTCTGAGATCAGATAAACACTCAAACTGTCATTCTGCTGTATAGGATTGATCAAGACCGGTGCAAAAGCACGCTTTGCCTGATAATGTAATGCCTTCCAATTACCATAATAATCAATACTTGACCAGGATACTACCGGCCAACTGTCGTTCAACTGCCAATACAATGTCCCCATACAATAAGGACGATTGCGTCTGTGAGCTTCCAGTCCATGCCGCATCCCCTGTCCTTGCAAGACTAATCCGACATACACAAAATCCTCGAAACTTTCGGGAATAATATAATCACGTTCCATATAAGTACGGATCAACGAATTACCAATACTACTCTTCTGATGCGCATTCATCACTTCAGACTCAATCTGATAATCTTCAGAAGCAGCAAAAGCAGCAATGGTTTTCATTTCCGGAAATGACTGGAAACCAAATTCACTCATAAAACGCGGCAAATCAGTATCTAAAGACTCAAATGGCTTCTTTCCGTACCAGACTCCCCAATTATGACTGTCTCCTGTCCCCCATGACTCCGGACGCCCCCAGTTAGCGAGATAAGGCGAACTGTGCACATAAAAACGATCCGAATCAAATTCTTTAACCATTGAAGGCAACAGCTCACGGAACAGTTTATCATAACCATGCATTAATCCTTGATAAACCTCCGGAGTAAACTTCTTCTCAAAACCCCAATATTTCAGAGCTTCCAGTATTTCATTATTACCACACCACATCGCCAAAGAGGCATGATTCCGAAGACGGCGAATATTGTAAACAGCCTCCGCCTCTACCCGTTTCAGGAAAGTAGGATCGGATGGATAAGGAGTACACGCAAACATAAAATCCTGCCAGACAAGTATCCCGTTCTCATCGGCAAGGTCATAGAAAAGATTATTCTCATATGTCCCACCGCCCCATATACGAACCATATTCATATTGGCCTCCTTCATGTCACGGAACAAAGTCTGATAGCGTTCCGTAGTAACATTAGGCAGCAGTGCATCCTGAGGAATATAATTAGCTCCTTTGGCAAACATCGGTATGCCATTGACTTCAAAATAAAAAGATTCTCCGTCCTTATCTTTTTCATTTACCACACGAATCGTTCGTAAACCAATCCGATGAGATTGTTCCGCAACAATCCGATCTCCACAAGCTATCTGAGCCGAGAAATCATACAGAGTCGGAGTTCCCCAACCATTTGGCATCCATCGTACAGGGTTCGTCACTTCAGCAGGAAGAGTGATATGATTTATCCCGGGTTGCAGGGTCACCTGCTGTTTTACTTCTGTAACGGTAGTTCCATTCAACGATACATTGACCCTTACTTCAGCCGGAATTTTCTGAGGAACGATCTGGTTTACAATCAGTTCATTAGACAGACGAGCGTTTTCATCTGTCAGCAATAATTGTCTGACATGGTAGTCAGATATGGTAGCTATGTCGTAAAAACGAAGAGTAACCGGGCGCCAGACACCACTTGTCACCATTCGGATGCCCCAGTCCCAACCGTAACTATACGGAGCCTTACGGCTGAACACACTAAGATGTTTCTCGTGATGATCGTTATCCGCCGGATAATTGAAGCCATTGGAAGCATATTGTGGCAACGTTTGCCGAATAGGTGAATGGAAATAAATATATAAGTGATTCTCGCCCTTCCGCAACACAGATTTTACAGGAAGTGTATAACCCACAAACATATTATCAGCCTTCAGCAGTAATGAGCCGTTGAGATATACGTCTGCATAGGTATCAAGACCTTCAAAAATAAGTTGGATTCCGTCACGATTCAATTGCTCTTCGGAGACTATAAAGGAGGTTCTATATTCCCAGTCCTCATTCTCCACCCATTGAATTTTCTTTTCATTCATCCCATAAAAAGGATTCGGCAGTAATTCATGACTGATCAGGTCCTGATGAACCGTACCAGGAACCGTGGCTGGCATCCACTTTTCAGTCCCTGATTGAGAAAATTCCCAACCGGTATCCAGTAGCATGACTTCCGAAGTGTCATTACCTTGAGCATAAACCATACTACAGCAACATAGCAATCCACATGCTATCGGCGCTATCTTTCCTGTCAAATTTAAGATCATAGTGGGGGCATTAGATATTAACGGAGTAAAGATATTGCTTTTTTGTTAAATATTTCCTATTGAAGCTACAAAATATCTCATTTCATCGAAAATTCGGCACGAAATGTCGAAGCAGGCAGTCCTTCCCGATTGATCAGATTAGCCCGCGTAAAAGGTTGCCAGCCATAACGTACATAGCGGGGATTTGGCACTTCTTTACTATACACCTTCACCTGGTCTCCTACAACCTCAGCCGTTGCCGGATAATAGATACCATCATATTCCGCTACTTCAAAGCATTGTAAAGGCTTTCCGTCTGAACTCCGCATCCCTTTTCCATAATCAAAAGATAAAAAGACTTTCCCACCGCGAACGTTTGCACCACGAAATAAAGGACCGGAAGGAATGACATTTTTCTGATACGTTTTATTCAAAGCCCATCGCGCCAAACGCTCTCCCACGGGTTTCTTACAGGTAGGATGCACATCCAGAGAATCACCATGATCGCTGGATACAGCCATTCCGATATGAGAAATTTCATTCAACATTCTACGCTGACTCTCACGGAACCAAGGCCAGGAAGGGCGATTCAAACTGGATAATTGTACATAATAAAAAGGCAGGCAGGCATCATTCCAATTCTTCCGCCAACTATTCACGAGCAGTTTAAATAATTTTTCATGAGCTTCCCAATTATGTGCATTCGATTCTCCCTGATACCAGATTACTCCTCGTATCGGATACTGTTCCAAAGGCCGAATCCCCGACTCATATAAATAACAAGGCTCATATGGATGCCTCTGCTGGCTATTTGCTGACTTTTTTATATTCAAAGCAGCCCGTCCGCGCACCCATTCCTGAATAAAATCATTTTTAGTCCAGTCTTTTAAAATGGCGGGAAACTGATATTCCAAACTAGCTCTATCTACCCAGGCTTCTGTAGGTGATCCTCCAACAGCATTGCAAATCAATCCAACCGGAACATTCAGACTATCTCTTAGCATCTTACCAAAATAGTATGCAATTGCCGAGAAATCAGAAGCTGTCGCCGGAGTACAATTTTTCCATTCCGTATCCTTATAATATTGGAGATGATTCAACGAATCAAGTACGTTCGCCTCCCATTCGACGGCATTTGTGCGCCAACGTGCTTTCATATCATACAAACGAAGTTGCTGATCTACGGCACGTGGAATATCGGCTCGGGCAGTCGAAGCCTGTTTCAGCATAAACTCCATATTTGACTGACCGGAACAAAGCCAGACTTCACCCGCTAACACATTTTGATATTGAAAACCCGTCTCATCCGTTGAGATCTTTAAGGTATAAGGACCACCCGCCTTTAAAGGAGGCAGCGTTACCGACCATTTTCCATTCAGACCTGCTTTTGTTTTCATTTGCCGGTCGGCTATGCTTACAGTAACCCGGTCCCCGGCATTGGCAATTCCTTGAACCGTCAGCGGAACATCCCGTTGCAATACCATATTGTCTGTATAAAGCAACGACATTTTCAGTCCGCCATAATCTCCGGTAATGGCGGAATATACGGTCTGAGCCATAATAAACGCTCCTTCGGGATCAGGGTGTACGGCGTCCGTCAATATGAAAGGGTATGGATACAACGGCTCATGAAAGTCGATCAACTGTACTCCGGTATAGCGTGCCACATTCTCAATAGCCAATTGTATTTCTCCATGCCAGTCACGTGTCCCTGACAGGAAACGAGGATGCCGATCGGCAATAGGCGTAAGTCTGGCAATCATAATCCGGACTTTAGAATTAGCCGCCCGAAAAGAATCGATCAATTCAATGTAATCTTTCACAAAGAAATCACGATAATCGGACCAATCACGGGGATCTGTATCATTGATGCCCAAATGAATAACCACAATATCTCCGCCAAAGTCGATCGCTCTGCGATACTCATCTTGCTGCATATAAGGCCGGTGCCCTTTATTCAACAAGGTAGCACCCGATTTGCCGAAGTTTTCGACTTGATAAGACTCTCCCAACATCTTCTGTAATTGCACCGGATACGATTGTGTAGTCCGGTCGGGCAATCCATAACCATAGGTGATACTATTCCCGATGCAGGCAACTTTAATACGATTTTCCTGTGCACTCGCTGCTGTAATAAACAAGATGGAAACAACAATCAATAATACATTTTTCATCATATAAAAGTCAATTACATTTTCTTTTCCGGAGAATAGATCAGCCCTTCTACGGCCTTATCGCCGTCAGGAGTCACAAATACTGCAGTAAACATCCATTTAACCAATCGTACTTCATTCGTTGAGAATTTGCCGACAGGCAGTTTCAGCAATACCTTATTCCAGCCTTTATGCAAATGAACCCGTAGTGGCGGACGTGCCACACAATTCTCATTACCTAAGGCTGTTTCCGAGCTTTTCACGAGATGAGTAGCAGACCATACCGGGGGCAGTATTTCCTGATCATTAATCCAAATACGGCTTTCTTTATAATCCCACTTTCCCGGCAATGGCGGCAGGTCATTCTCTGAACGTCCATAATTCTGAAATTCAGCCCATAAGCCTACTTCCTGTGTTTTAGAAGAATAGACATACGTGTAAGCATAAGCAGTATGATTCTCCTGTGGATCTTTGTAAAAAGCCGGCACAATCTTACCCCATACGTGCCGAAGATAGATACCGGCTCCTATGGCAGGACGCACTCCATATTGCTTCCCTTCATAGGTATATGAATCTTTCAGCTCTTCTTCCGGTGGAAAAACTTTAGTCAGATCCCCCTCATTTGGAAAAGCATCTGTAATGTTCCATTTTACATGAGTCTGTTTGACATAGGCAAATGGATACCCTTTAAACAGATGCTCTTTATACCATAACATACGACTTTCGAAGTCCTCAAAATTACGAAAGACCTCAGAGTTTTCATCTACAGGAAGAATTGTTCCCTGCTTATCGAAATATTCAGTTCCTCCTCCCCGCCATGAACGCTCTGCGATAGCCAGCATATTCGGGTAAAAGTTATTTTCCAGAACCATATTCCACTCTTTGTCGATTAAACGATCGTTCCAGATACCCATAATGACTCCGGCAAGATCATCACTTCCCATATCTGCATTATAAATCCGACTATTATATAGAGCAATTATATCGCCGAACGTATCAAAATGATTCAAATAATGGAAACGGGAGTCAATAGCGGGAATACCCTGTTGGGCTTTGCCACGATAACTCCAAAGTTGCATCATGTCGATCTCACCCGCCTTATACTTCCATCCGGGATTCCAGGAAATCACTTTTTTCCCTTTGTCACGGACATAAGCCACCATTTCGGGCACAAACTGCGGATTAGTAAAATGCACTTCGTCTGTTCCAATATGGAGATATGGAACATCAAACGTTTCACAAATCTCATCCAGCAGGAGTTTCAGGATTTTCATTCCTTCCGGACTTTGCATATCATGACGGAAAGTACGGATAAATGCCGCACTATGCCCGGGCATATCAATCTCCGGAATCAACAGTACCTGATGAGCTTTACAGAACTCGGTCAACTCTCTGGCTTCCTCCAACGTGTAATACTTACCCGCCATACGAGTCATATTCGTACTGTCATTCAGCATCGGAAAGATTTTACTCTCCAGACGCCATGCCTGATTTTCCGTCAAGTGCCAATGAAAGGTATTGATTTTAAATCGGGATAATATGGCTATCTCACGTTTCAATTCTTCCAAAGACAAGTAGCTACGCCCTACATCCTGCATGAAACCCCGAATCCGGAAAGCCGGCCAATCAGTGATAGTAGCACATTGCAGGCGGATCTTCTTTCCCTTTTCTTCTTTTAGTTGATATAGCGTCTGCATCGCCCAATATACTCCGCGCTCTGCTACAGCCTCCACAGTAATTGCCTTTGGAGTAATAGTCAGACGATAAGCCTCTTCCTTATTGACAGATACATTGTCAATCGCGTCAACCAATTTTATATTGATAGAGGATGCCGACTGATCAGTCAGAGTACCTCCCATTTCCGTCACAAACTGCTTCCATTCCTGCGAAAGCACAGGAGTGGAAAGCTGCATTTTACCCACGATAAAATATCCTTTTGCAAGCACACATTGCTGAGGTTGGGGAAGCAGACGCAAATGATCTGCCCCCAATATATATAAGGTATGGAATAAAAATGCAATCCCCAAAAAGATTCGAAGACTTTTCATCGAATCAAATCTTTCAGTTTTACAGCTTGAAATGTCATGTGGGCTGCACTACTCTCATACAAGATACCAATCGTTTCCCGATCAATCATTGTCAGACAGCTATATCCCCAGCCTTCTCCTTCATCCAGCATTAACTGATGTTCGGGAAGCCAGGTCAGCCCATCGTCCAGGCTAGCTTTAATAGTTATATGATTGCGTCCTCTGGTCGTATTCGGATTCGAGAACAAAAGAATATCTTTATCAAGTACATTATCTTCAGCTTCCACATGGATCAAACTAGCCATACATACAGGTTCCTGCAAGGCCTTCCGAGAGGAAGGATGTTCTGTCCATGTCTTGCCCAGATCTTTTGTAATTGCCACAGCACGGCTTCCTCCACGGTTATCCCGCATATTCAGCATCAGCACTCCGGGCTCTGTTTCTACTACTTGCGCTTCGGTTGTATTGGTGCGTGCCATGTTGTGCATCTTCCATGTTTTTCCGCGGTCTTTACTATACATGATACCGGCATTAGGTACACGGGTAGAGTCGATAAACTGAGTAGGGAATACTAAAGTTCCATCACTCATTGTTATTCCCCGTCCCGGTCCCTGAAGCAAGAAATACCAGGAAGGGTCTTTTACTTGTTCGGTTATATTAATCGGTTTCGACCAGGTTTTACCGTCATCCGTACTTTTTGCCATCACCAGTTGTGCCGTTTGATATAGATCCATTCCGGGATGAGAACTCCACCAGGCACGTTGATTACCCATTCCGTGTGTCCATGCGGCAACAACCCAAATTGTATTCGTTTGGGTATCTACCAAAATAGAAGGGTCCCCTACTCCATTCTGTGCAGCAGGCAAACCATCGTATTCACCGAACGAAAGAGGAAGGCGCATCTTTTCCCATGTTTTGCCACCATCCGTGCTCCGGCTCAAACCGACATCTACATATTCCTGCAGATCGACACTGCTATTATAACGGACATCATATACGCCAAGCAGCGTTCCTTTATTTGAAGTTACCAATCCGGGAATACGGAAAGAAGCCGAACCGTCATCACCGGCATGGCGGACGCCCACTGCCATTCGATGAATGATGTCTTTCGGCGACCGTTCTTCACAAATGGCTTCTTTACCATCGATCTTCACTGATTGAAGTTCAGAACTTATTTTCGTGAATAGAGAAGTCTCCGGCTTCATCTGCAAGCTGATCCAAAAGAAATTAATCCCCGGGAACAACTTATAATGACTCTTCAAAACTACTTTTGCAGAAGGCTGCAAGGCTTCCGCACATTTTATCGAATAAGACGGTATTGCTGCCAATGTATTCCCCGGACGGTGACTGGATATATAGTCAACAGGTGCAAACCTCTTCTTTCCTTTATCTTGTAAAGCTTCCGTACCGCCATAATAGAGTTTGACTGCCTGTACATCCGACAGATTGACACTCTTTCCAAAATCCAAAACGATCTCATCCATCATCCGGCTTTCTTTTGCATCTAAACGAAAGTAGAACAATACGTTATCCTGCCGCTCAATTAAAATAGGAATTTGCGTCTGATGTACAAAAACGGTGTCTGAAGCTTTCACAAAGATAGAGCACCCTAACAAGAGAATAAGGGTAAATAAATAATGATTTCTTTTCATAAATGGGGGTATTAGTTAATTTAACGAAGGCAAAGATAAGATTTTCTCTGCATATATTTAACAGTCAAAGCGACAAACTTGCGTTTTTTACCAAGTTCTCGTAGGACTAGTCAACACTCTGACCACCGTTCTTGCTCTTG
>ERZ824575.2708-NODE-2708-length-13392-cov-4.296993_pt1 | contig 13392 bp, 16 predicted proteins | sample MGYA00519470_ERZ824575 | MGnify/ENA primary metagenome ERZ824575 (study PRJEB31778, sample SAMEA3449170) | human gut metagenome | biome: human gut; feature: human-associated habitat; material: faeces | place: United Kingdom | collected 2010/2012 ...
TATTAAATAGTGAAATAAAAAAATCTTAATAGCAATGATAAGAATGGGGGAGTAAATATGAAGAGAATTGAAAATGAATATACTAATAGTATTTTTGAAAATATAAAGCATATTGATGAAAATGGGAATGAGTTTTGGGAAGCAAGGGAATTGCAAAAGGTATTAGAATACAAAGAGTGGAGAAAATTTTTAGGTGTAATAGATAAGGCAAAAAGAGCATGTGATAATAGTAATATCAAAGTATATGACCATTTTGTTGAAGCCGACAAAATGGTTGAAATAGGTTCTGGTGCAAAAAGAAAAGAAGTTGATTACAAACTATCTAGGTATGCTTGTTATTTAATAGTGCAAAATGCCGATCCAAGAAAGAGAATAATTGCTTTAGGGCAAACTTATTTTGCAATACAGACAAGAAAGCAAGAAATCACTGAACAAGAATATGATTCATTATCCAATGACGAAAAAAGATTTTATCAACGAAGATTGACCAAGCAGGGTAATTATACTTTACAAAGAGTAGCTGTTTCTGCAGGCGTTAAAGATATGGCAGAATTTCATAATGCTGGATATAGAGGATTATATAATGGTGAAACTGCAGATGATATATTTAAAAGAAAAAAATTACGTTATAGAGAAGATATTTTAGATAATATGAATGAAGATGAGTTAGTAGCTAATTTATTTAGAATTAATCAAACTAAACAAAAACTTTTAAGAGATAATGTGCAAGGAGAAAAAGAAGCAAAAGATGTACATTATGAGGTAGGTAAAAAGGTTAGAAAGGCAATAGCCGATATTGGTGGAATGATGCCAGAAGAAATGCCAACTCCTGATAAAAGCTTGAAAGAACTTGAAAAAGAAAAGAAACAGTTAGAATATAAAGAGAAAAAGAAAATTGAAAAATAAATTTATGGTAGGTGAATGATATGATTTATAAAAGTATTTACAAGACTCCAAAGGAATATTCTGATATGATAATGTATAGTGATGGTGAATATTTGATAGGTCTTCGCTTTGAAGAAGCAAAAGATGTAAATAAGCAATCAGTAGATGCTATAGAAGGCAATACACAAGTATTTGAAGATACTAAAAAATGGTTAGATGAATATTTTAAAGGGAATAATCCAGAGTTTACTCCAAAGTATAAAATAAATAATTTAACAGAGTTTAGACAGATGGTTATTGATGAAATGTTAAAAATACCGTATGGAGAAACTATTACTTATAATGATATTGCTAGGGAAATTGCTAAGAGAAAAAATATTAATAAGATGTCGGCTCAAGCTGTTGGTGGAGCAGTAGGATGGAATCCCATATGTTTAATAATTCCTTGTCATAGGGTAATTGGTACTGATGGGAGTCTTACTGGTTATGGTGGAGGAATAGAGAATAAAAAGGCTTTATTGGAGCATGAAAAAAATAATTGACAAAATATAAATATTTATATATAATACTTTGTGAAAGAGAAAAGTTTTGACAAAGAGGAGTAATTAGGTTAGAGATTATAGAGAGTGATTGGTTGGTGGAAAATCATAGATTTAATTTAATGAATGGGCTTTGGAATGGATACCGAATACAATAGTAGGCTATCACGGAAGTTAACCGTTATCAGATAACATATGTATGATAGTACGTATTAGGTGGCATTAAAAGTAAGATTTACTCTTATCCTATGGATAGGAGTTTTTTATTTGTTAGGAAGTGAATTATGAAGAGGTATAGTAAACGATGGTAAGGAATATTTGTAAGATATGAAAATAAATAATAGAGAAAGAAGGAAGAATATGAAAAATATTATATTAACAGGAGATAGACCTACAGGTCCATTACATATAGGACATTATGTAGGATCATTAAGAAATAGATTAAGAATACAAAATGAGGGGAATTATGATGAGATGTATGTTATGTTAGCAGATGCACAAGCACTTACAGATAATTTTGATAATCCAAAGAAGGTACGAGATAATATACTTGAGGTTGCTTTAGATTATTTAGCTATAGGACTTGATCCAAAAAAGATAAATATATTTATTCAATCTGAGGTATCAGAACTTACAGAATTTACTTTTTATTATATGAATTTGGTTACATTAGCTAGGCTTCATCGTAATCCGACAGTAAAAGCGGAAATTCAGGCTAGGGAATTTGATGAGAGTATACCAGTGGGATTTTTTGCTTATCCAGTTAGTCAGACGGCTGATATTACTGCTTTTAAGGCTAATATTGTGCCTGTAGGAGACGATCAAGAACCAATGCTTGAACAGGCTAGAGAGATAGTAAGAAAATTTAATAGTATTTATGGAAATGTTTTAATAGAGCCTTATGCAGTAATACCAGAGAATGCTAATGAGAGTAGACTTGTAGGAATAGATGGTGCTAAAAAGATGAGTAAGTCACTTGGTAATTGTATATATTTAAAGGATAGTGCTGATGAGATTAAGAGAAAGGTATTTATGATGTATACTGATCCTAATCATATAAAGATAGATGATCCAGGACAAGTAGAAGGAAATGTGGTATTTACTTATTTGGATATTTTCTGTAAGGAAGATTCTTTTCAAAAGTATTTACCAGAATATAGTAATTTAAAAGAACTTAAGGATCATTATAAGCGTGGTGGATTAGGGGATATGAAGATTAAGAGATTTCTTAATGATATATTACAAGAAGAATTAAAGCCAATTAGGGAAAGAAGAGAAGAATTAGCACGTGATCCTGATAAGGTTTATGAGATTCTTAAAAAAGGTACTGAGAATGCTCGTGATGCTGCTAGAAAAACTTTAAAGGAATTGAAGTCTGCGATGGGAATTAATTACTTTGAATAAAAAAATGACTATATTTTTAAAATATAGGGTATAATATAAGGAAAACGAAAAATCATAGGATAAAATATAGAAAGGAGGGATATAGGTGAGTGATAAGAAAGAAGTTATACTATTACCTCATAATGAAGAGGCTTATCAGAAACTAGTATTAGGACTTAAGGATAAGCAATTTGTATCTATTAATCATGCTACAGGTACAGGGAAATCGTTTATTGTTCTTAAATATTTACTTAATAATAGGGATAAGAGAATTTTATATTTGGCTCCTACTTATTCAATAGTGGAGCAGTTAGTGAATGATCATGTTGAGGAACTTGGTTATAGTAAGCATGATTTTATGAAGTTTGATACGATGTTATATAGTGGACTACTTAAGAAGGATGTTTCTGAGTTGGCTAGAGGTTATGATATTGTAATATTAGATGAGTATCATCGCTGTGGAGCAGAGCAATGGGGAGAAAAAATACAGGAATTTATTAGTACAATACGTAATGAGGGACTTGATACAAAAGTTATTGGTACAACCGCTACAGAGATAAGATATTTGGATAATAAGAGAGATATGAATGAACTATTATTTGATGGAAATTGTGTATCTAGACTTAGTTTGGCTGAAGCAATACTTAGGGGTATTTTACCAGTACCGATATATGTTAATGTTAGTTATGAACTTAATAATAAGTTATCAGTAATAGAAAATAGAATTAAAAGAAGTAGTCTTAGTGATAAGACGAAGGCTATGATATTTTTACAGATACATAAGATACAAAGAGAAGTAGAAAATATGATGTTATCTGAGAAGAGTATTCATAATTATTTAGAACCTTATGGTAAGTATTTGGTATTTTCTTCAAGAATAGATAGGATTTATCAGGATATGATGACTATTGAGGGAATTATTCCTAAGATAGATAATGAGTTTATTGTGTCTTCTGATGAGAGTAGGAAGAAAAATTTAGAATATTTGAGGGCTTTTAGGATGGCTCCTAGTAATGAGAATACGGTACTTTATAGTGTTAATTTACTTAATGAAGGGGTACATGTAAAAGATGTGGATGCAGTATTTATGTTAAGAATGACATCTTCTCCGATAATTTATTTTCAACAGTTAGGTAGACTTTTATCTTATTCTAAGAGACGGGATAAGGTAGTGGTATTTGATTTTGTTAATAATTATCGAAGGCATAATGTTATATATGATGTTTATATAGATGTTTCTAATAGGGCGCATGAATTAATGATTAGTGATCCTGTGAACAAGGAACGTTATCAAAAGATATTAGATAATTTTCAGGTAGTGGATTATTCTTCTAGGATATGTCAGAAGATTTTAGAAATTGATAAGAAATATTCTTCTTATAATATAGCAATATTAACATTAGATGAAACTATAGATATGCTTGAAGGAAATAATAATTTACAGGAAGCAGATGCTTATTGGGCTTATATTAATTTATATAGATATCAAAAGTATGCAACGATAGAGATGTATGATAGGGTAAGTAAATTAAAGATAAAGAAACCTGGTATATTTGGGAAGAGTAGAGAAGAATTTGTTAATTATTTAGCAGGATATGAGAATATTGTTATGAAGAATGCTAATAAGTATAGGGATTTATATATAGAGGTAATAAAGTATTATGATGAGATGTATCACTTACCTAGTATTTTTAGTAATGATGAAGATGAGAAAAGATTAGCACAAAAACTATTAGAGGGTTTTGACTATTTTACTATTAAGATGCAAAATAAGATTAAGGAATATGTTAGTGATGAATTATCAATGTTAGAGAAGATAACTTATGGAGGGGATAAATTACCTAATGATAGGTTAGAGTTATACAGAGAAATAGATAATTTACTTGATAAGAAAATGGTGCTAGGATATAATTTAATATCTACATTGAGGCTTGGTACAAAGAAGGAAGATAAGACATATTTATTTAAGGTAATGGCTAGTAATGATAAGATAACCGAGAAGGTTATTAGTAGGCGTGATGAGATGGAGGATGATTCTGCTTCTTTTCAAGATAGATTTGGCGTTAGAAAAGAATTATTATATAGAGAAAAATTCTTTATAATAGTAGATAATGTTAGAAAAGAGTTTAATGATACTGAGGATAAAGAGAAATATATTGATAAGATTGCTAATGATATTATTTCTTTTATGATAGATAATCAGAAGAAAGTAAAATTTAATGTTTCAGAAGATATTACTTCAGAAGATATTTTATATGTAAAGAAAGTAGTATTTAGAGATTATTTAGATAAGATTGGCTTTGATAAGATGGAAGAGAAGGCTAGTAAGAGTAAGAAAATTAAGTTTGATGATCTGTTTATTTTTATGGATAATCATATGGGATGTTTACCATATGTAAGAAGTGATGATAAAATGGAACAGATACTGGCTAGGAAGTATTTGAATCATAAGAATGAGATGAGTTATAGTGATCGGGTTAGGTTTTGTGAATATATTAATAAATATACTAAAGAAAGATATGCTTTAATAGAAGAATATTTAGAGTTTATTAAAGTTAACAAGAGAAAACCATTACCTTTTAATGAGGATGAGAAAGAACTTGTTGATAGTTTTATGAGAGCTAAAGCAGTTTTACCTGAAGAATATTTAAATAGAATAGATAAAATTATAAAAGGACTTGATCCTAAGGTAGAGCTTGAAGCAATATTAGAGTTTAGAAATAGAAAAATTAAAAAATAGTGGTTGTAAAAAGAGTAAATATGTGATAAAATGTTTTTAGTTTTTGAAAGACGAAGAATAGAAGTAGTAATAAACTTAGTATGTGAAGAGAAGATACGGTTGGTGAAAGTATAGGTATGAGGTTTATGAACTTGTCTATTTAGTTGATTTATGTCCGCAGTGATGCGTTAAAGCAAGAGTGTATAACAATAGTTATAAAATAAGGTGGTACCGCGGAATAGTTCGTCCTTATATTTATAACTATTTTTAATTATTAGGAGGTATAAGATGTATAATTTTACAAAGATTGAGAAGAAATGGCAAAAATATTGGGAAGAGAATGAGACTTTTAAGGCTACTAATGGTGGTGAGAAGGAACCATACTATATATTAGTAGAATTTCCATATCCTTCTGGAGCAGGACTTCATGTAGGCCATGTTAGAGGATATACTGCTCAAGATATATTAGCTAGAGTTAAGAGAATGCAAGGATATAATGTATTGTTTCCAATGGGATGGGATGCTTTTGGAGCGCCAGCAGAACAGTATGCAATAAAGAATCATATTCATCCAAAAGAAGCAGTAAAGGAGAATATTTCTACATTTAAAAGACAATTAAAGTCTATTGGTTTTTCTTTTGATTGGGATAGGGAGATATCTACAACTGATCCGGAATATTATAAGTGGACTCAATGGCAATTTTTACAATTTTATAAACATAATATGGCTTATAAGGCTAAGACACTTGTTAATTGGTGTCCTAAGTGCTTAAGTGTTTTATCTAATGAGGATGCTGCTGGAGGAGTATGTGAGAGATGTGGCACTAAGGTTATTCAAAAGGAAAAAGAACAATGGATGCTAAGAATGAGTGATTATGCTGAGGATTTAATTGATGGGTTAAATAATACTAATTTTGCTGATAGGGTTAAGTTAGGTCAAATTAATTGGATTGGTAAATCTACTGGAGCAGAAGTTGATTTTATAGTAGAAGAGACTAAAGATAAACTAACGGTATATACGACTAGATGTGATACTTTATTTGGGGTATCTTTTATGGTACTTGCTCCGGAACATCCAATTATTGAGAAACTTAGTAGTTTAATTACTAATATGGATGAGGTTAAGAAATATCAAGAGTTTGCTAAGACAAAGAGTGCTTTTGAAAGGGTAGAAGTTAATAAGGAGAAGACTGGTGTTAGATTAGAGGGTATTACAGTAAAAAATCCAGTTAGTGGTAGAGATACACCGGTATTTATTGCAGACTATGTAATGATGGGATATGGTACGGGAGCAATTATGGCTGTACCTGCACACGATACACGTGATTATGAATTTGCTAAGAAGTTTGGACTAGAAATTATTCCGGTTATTCAGGGAGGAAACATTGATAAGGAAGCCTATACTGGTGATGGGGTAATGATTAATTCTGAATTCTTGAATGGATACAATAATAAGAAGGATTCTATTAAGAGGATGATTGAATACTTAGAGGGTTCTGGAATTGGTAGAGCAAAGACTAACTATCGTTTACAGGATTGGGTATTTTCAAGACAAAGATTCTGGGGAGAGCCAATTCCAATGATATACTGTGAAAAGTGTGGTTGGCAACCTGTTAAGGAAGAAGATTTACCATTACTTTTACCAGATGTTGCTGAATATGAACCTACAGATAATGGAGAGAGTCCTCTTGCTAAGATAGAAGATTGGGTTAATACAGAATGTCCATGTTGTCATGGCCCTGCAAAGAGAGAGACGGATACAATGCCTAATTGGGCAGGATCTAGTTGGTATTTTCTTCGTTATATGGATCCACATAATGATAAGTGTTTTGCGGGAATGGATGCAATGAAATATTGGAAGAAGGTTAATTGGTATAATGGTGGAATGGAACATACGGCAAGACATTTGTTATATGCAAGATTCTGGGTACAATTTTTGTATAATATTGGATTAGTTCCTTCTAAAGAAATGATTTGGACAAGAGTTAGTCATGGAATGATACTTGGATCTGATAATCAGAAAATGAGTAAGTCTAAGGGAAATGTAATTAATCCTGATGATGTTATTAGTGATTATGGTGCTGATACTTTAAGAACTTATGAGATGTTTATGGGAGATTATCAACAAGATGCTCCATGGAGTACTGATTCACTTAAGGGTTGTAAGAGATTTATTGATAAGGTATATCGTCTTAAGAATATTTTGAATGACAAGGAAGGAAAGAGTGATAATCTTTTAGTTATTCAAAATAAGACTATTAAAGGGATTACATATGATTTAGAAAGAATGGGTTATAATACTTATATATCTAAGTTGATGATTCTTACTAATGCTTATGAAGAAGCTAAGAGTATAACAAAAGAAGATTATAGACTATTATTAATTTTGCTTAATCCAGTAGCTCCACATGTTACTGAAGAACTTAATCAAGAGATGGGATATGATGTATTATCTAATGCTTCATGGCCTATATGTGATGAGAGTAAGTTAGTGGAAGAGTGTAGAGAGATAGCAGTTCAAGTAAATGGTAAGGTAAGAGGTACTATTAATATTCGTGTTGATGAAGAAGAGGAATCAATTAAGGATAAGGCAATGGCTCTTGATAATGTTAAGAAACATTTAGAGGGACTTAATGTAGAAAAAGTAATGGTTATTAAGAATAAGATAGTGACAATTGTAGCTAAATAAATATTTAAAAGAGTAAGTATTGATTACTTACTTTTTATATGATATAATTTTTTTGAAGGAGAATAGGAATGGAGAGACAAAAAAATAATAGTGTATTAATTACAGTGATAGTTATTTTAATATTGTTATTATTAGGAACTTGCGGGTATATATTATATGATAAGGGATTAATAGGTAAACCTAATGAAGTTAATAAGGAAGAAAATAAGAGAAATGATAAGCAAGAACAAGTAGATAATGATAATAAGCAGGAACAATCAAGTGATAATAATCAATCTAGTGGTGATAAGGGAGAGGTTAATAAATTATCATCATATGAGGTAGAATGTACATATGGATTAGTGCCTTATATTGAATCGTTATTTGTAGAAACTAATGAATATGATAAGAATAAAGGAGAATTTTATCTTGACTTTCAGAAATATAATGATAAAGATCATAGTTTAATTATAAGTTTTTTACTTCACTATTTAGAAAAACAAGCACTTAAAAACGGTTTTGATAGTAAAATAAATAACGAAGAACAAAATGGGGAGTTTGCTCTTTCTGTTGATAAGACAAGACTTGATTCTATTACAAAGAAGGTTTTTAATAATCAGGGATTAAATGATTATTCAGTTGTTTATAGAGATAAATTTGGACTTATTAAATTATCTGATAATTATTATAAATTATCTTGGTTTGCTGCGGGAGGGTCAGGTGTTACATTAAGTGATATTTCAGTAGATGTAACTAATGATAAGGCTTATATGACGGTATCAGCAAAACTTGGCTCTGCTAGTGGTTATTCTGGTAATATAGGGAGTGCTAAAATTACTGTTAATCTTAATAAGAATGATAGATTTTGCTATATAGAAAAGATTGAAAAACTTAGTTAGTATTAATATATATATTTAGGAGGTACTTAAAGAAAGTGCTTCTTTTTCTATTGGGTAAATAAAATAATGAGATAAATTACAAAAAACTATTTAATTTTTTAAAAATGTTTGGTATAATGTAGAAGAGTAGGTGGAGTATGTATAAGAAGATGCTTATAGTTATAGGGGCCATAACTCTTATTTTAACTGGTTGTGTGAGGATGACTAATCAGATAGATACGACAATAGAATCAGTCATGGCTAAGGAGATAGTTAAAGATAATACAGTATCAACTGGATATAAGTTATATATACCGACAGGAGTTAAACAAGTTAGTGATAATAATTTTAATCAGAAACTAAAGATAAGAGATAGGTATGTTTATTTATATGTAGATACGATTAGTTATTATTATAAGAATACACTTAATTATAAAAAGAGTGAGGGGTATAATTATTATTATAAAGAAATTAAGTTAAATGATAAGGAAGGTTATGTAGGTATTAATAAACTTGATGATGGAACTTATTTTTGTGAGATAGTATATAACTATTCTAAGATAGAGTTTTATAGTGATGAAGAAGATTTATCAATTATTTTGGCTAATTCATTAATTATTCAGAATAGTATTAGTTTTAATGATGAACTTATTAAGTTAGGTCTTGAAAGTAGTAATACTGATGGTAGAGAGGTAAAGTATGAATTAGATAAGCCAAAGGATAGTGAAAGTACATTTTCAAAGTATTTACAAGAATATGTAGCTGAAGAAGATATAAAGGTAGAATTGCCGGATGATAATTAATTGAAAGAGGTGCAATAGTGAAACTATTAGATAAGATAAAAGATTTGTTTATGGATGAGGTATCTGAAGATGATGAAATTGAATTAGAGGAAGAGAATAAAGAAGATTACAAGGAGCCTCCTCGTGATGTTCTTCCTAAGGTTATGAGAGATACGATTAAGAAAGAAGAAGAGAAGATAGAACTTAAGGTAAAACCTGAAGAGTTTGTTAAGAAGGAAGAAAAGAAAGAAATAATAGAAGAGAATGTAGTACCTCAAAGAAGGTTTAATTTTCCATTAGACTTTGAAGATGAACTACCAAGAGAGAGAAATGTCAGACAAAATAGTAATATTAATGTTTTAAAGGTAGAAAAGGAAAAAGAGAGAAAAGTATCAGAATTATATCCTAAGAAGGAAGAGGTTAAGGAAAAGCCTAAGTTTAAAGCTACTCCAGTAATTAGTCCAGTATATGGAATATTAGATAAGAATTATCATAAGGATGAGGTAAAAGAAAAGACTGAAGAAGTAGTTATGAAAAGACCTTCTAAGAAAGTAGATTTTGAGACTGTTAGAAAGAAAGCTTTTGGTAATTTGGCTGATGATATAAAAGATAATTTGATGTGTGAGAATTGTGAATTATATAAAGAGGTTAAGAAAATTAGTTCTTTAAAGGAAGATGATTTATTATATGATATGACGGTAGATGACACGGAAGATGTTACTATTGAGAAGGCATATGATAATTATGAGGAATTTGGAGTAGCTTATGAACCTAAGGAAAAGGTAGAAGAAGTACATGAAGTGAATACTGTAATAAATAATAATAGTAATAATGATATAGTAAAAGAAGAAGAGAAGGTTCAATTTGAGGATATACCTGAAGAAGTTCCTTCTAGAAGTAATAAGAATAGTCATACAGAAGAGAAAGAAGATAAAGTAGATGCTGATTTCTTTGAATTAATTGATTCTATGTATAAAGAAAGGTCGGATGAATAATGACAGATATTTTTCCAATAATTTTATATATACTTGGTTCTATTTTGCTAGTAGTATTAATAATATTAGGTATAAAAATGATTAATATGATTTTGTTAATATGATGAATAAAATTAATGAAATTACCGATGATATTAATACGAAGTTAAAATCATTAAATGGTTTTTTCTCAGTAATTGATTTTACTACAGATAAGTTAGCAACAATTACTGATAAATTTACTGAAGCAGTTACATCACTAATCAGAAGAGTATTTAAGAGAAAGAAAGAGGAGGAATACGAAGAAGATGAGTAGAAAAAGTGGAGGATTATTTAAATTTATTGCAGGAGTAGGTATTGGAGTAGGAGCAGGAATGCTTTTAGCACCAAAGACTGGAGAAGAACTTAGAAAAGATTTGAAGAAAAAGATTGATGAATTGTTAAAAAAAGCTAAAGAGATTGATGTTAAGGAAGTATCTGATGATTTTGTGAAAAAGATTAGTGATCTTAAAGAAGAAATTGAAGATCTTGATAAAGAAAAGGCTTTAGCAATAGCAAAGAAAAAGGGAGAAGAATTAAAAGTTAAGGCTAATGAATTATTAGAGTTAGCTCGTGAGAAAGGTACTCCTGTAGTAGAAAAAGCAGTAGAGGAAGTTAGACAAAGAGCTATTCGAGTAACAAAAGAAGTATTAAAGAAATTAGAAAAAGAAGAAACTAAAGAAGAAAAATAGTTTCTTTTTTCTTTAAATTATGATATATTTAATATGGTGATAAGATGAATAATAAAGGTTTTACATTAATAGAACTTATTGCAACGATTGCTTTATTGGCAGTAATTGCTACGATATCTTTTGTAGCTATTTCGGGAGTTATTCAGAGTAGTAAGAATAGGGAGTGTGAGGCTCTTAAGGGAAATATAGAGTCAGTAGTAAGAGATTATGCTAGTGATAATAGATATAATAAAGATTTTATTAATGGGATAGTTGATTATAAGACTAATATAAATGTTCAGGTATTGCTTGATAAAAATTATTTAAAGGGTCCTATTAAGAATCCTTATACTAAGGAAGATTATAGTGCTCTAGAACTTAATGATATTAATATTAGTATAGTATTTAATAGGGATTATACTGTTAAGGACACGACAGTAAATGGAATAGAATGTGGGTAAATATTGTTAATAGAATGAAAATACTTACATAAAATATTAAAGATACATATTTGTGCTTGTTAATAGATATGTATTATGTTAGAATAAAGATAAGTAGGTGAATAGAATGGAAGAATATAATATTAAGGAAGTTATTAAAGAAGTAAGTGAAAGTATGAAGGAAAAGGGATACGATCCAGTGGTACAATTAGTAGGATATTTAATTAGTAATGATTTAGGATATATACCTGATTTTGATGATGGTAGAAATAAGATAGCTAAGTTAGATAGAACATTAATACTTGAGAGTATGATGAGTGAATATTTAAAATGAGATGTTTAGGATTAGATCTTGGTAGTAAGACACTAGGTATTGCTATTAGTGATAGAACTAATTTAATTGCTTCTGTATATACAACACTACGATTTAATGATGAAGATTATAATAGTTTGATAGAACCTCTTAGAGAGATAATTCTTAAGGAAGAGATTGATACTCTTGTATTAGGGCTTCCAAAGAATATGAATAATACTCTTGGTGAAAGAGCTATGATAACGTTAGAATTTAAAAATATGTTAGAGAAAGAATTTGGTCTTAGGGTGGTAATGGAAGATGAGAGGCTTACTTCAGTTAGCGCAAATAATATACTAATAAGTGCAGATATGTCTAGGAATAAGAGAAAGAAAAAGGTTGATGGAATAGCAGCAGAAATTATTTTACAAGGATATTTAGATAAAAATAGATAAGGATGGTATTTATGGATGAGAAACAAAAATTTGTAGTAAAAGATGATAAAGGAAAAGAAATAGTATGTGAACCTCTTTTTACTTTTGAATCAGAGGAAACTAATAAGCAATATATTGTATATACGGATAATTCTCATGATGAGAATGGTAATGTAAGAGTATTTGCTTCAATATATAAAATTAGTGATAAGGGTCGTGAATTATTACCAATAAAGACGGAGAAGGAATGGAAGGTAATAGAGACAATATTAGAAGCTATACAGGATGAGAGTAAGAAGGCTTAGTTAGTAGATGAAGAAGTTAAAGATAGGTGTAATAATACTAGTTATAATACTAGCTATGATAACAGTAGTAGGATTTTTATATAATTATTTTATATCTCCAGTATCAAGAGATAGTGAGAAAGTAGTAGTAGAAATTAAAGAGGGTAGTATTTCTTCAATTGGAGATACTTTATACAATAATGGTTTAATTAGAAATACTTTTATATTTAAAGTATACGTTAAGATAAATAATATTAATTCTTTAAAGGCTTCTACTTATGAACTTGATAAGAATATGAAGTTAAAAGATATTATTAAGGTTTTGGAAGAGGGAAATTCATATAATCGTGAATTTTAGGAGAGACAAAACTCACTTTTTGCGAAAAGAAAGTTCATAAAAAGCAA
>ERZ824575.2709-NODE-2709-length-13391-cov-3.186413_pt1 | contig 13391 bp, 8 predicted proteins | sample MGYA00519470_ERZ824575 | MGnify/ENA primary metagenome ERZ824575 (study PRJEB31778, sample SAMEA3449170) | human gut metagenome | biome: human gut; feature: human-associated habitat; material: faeces | place: United Kingdom | collected 2010/2012 ...
GGGGCATGGGACATCTTCTCTACTACCTTTTCGATGCTGAAAGCACCCTTGTCTGCCAATTCGAGCATACTGACCAAAGAGAATTGTATGGTCGGCATGCCGGACATGACTTTTAATGCGCCCCCTTCTTTTTCGCTCAAGGAGTGCGGAGCATGGTCGGTCGCAATAGCGTCGATCAGACCGCTGTTGACTGCCTCCTGCAAAGCCTTCCGGTCTTCTGCCGTTTTGATGGCAGGATTACATTTGATGCGCGCTCCTAAGGTCTGATAATCTTCTTCGGTAAAAATTAGATGAGACACACACGCTTCGGCGGTAATACGCTTCTCTGCCAAAGGTGCTTTGGAGAATAAACTCAGTTCTTTGGCAGTAGAAATATGCATAATATGCAGACGCGCATTGGTCTCGCGTGCCAATTGTACCGCCAAAGCGGAAGAACGGTAGCAAGCCTCTTCCGAGCGGATGACCGGATGAAGTGCCAAAGGTACATCGTCACCATATTCTTTTTTATATTTATCCGTATTCTCTTTGATGATTCCCTGATCTTCACAGTGTGCTGCAATCAGTAAATCCGTACCTCCAAAGATGTTGCGCAGACTTGCCATCCGGTCTACCAGCATATTTCCCGTACTGGAACCCATAAATAACTTCACTCCACATACCCGGTTTTTGTCCAGCTGACTGAATAACGGATAATTATTGTTAGTCGCTCCGAAATAACAGGAGAAGTTGACAGATGATTTTTCCGCCAGCAAAGCCAGTTTGTCATTCAGTGCCTCCAAAGTTGTGGTCTGAGGATTTGTGTTCGGCATATCCATAATCGAGGTAACTCCTCCGGCTGCCGCGGCATGGCTTTCCGTTGTGATATCTGCTTTATGAGTCAGCCCCGGATCGCGGAAATGTACGTGCTCGTCAATAGCCCCCGGCAAAAGATAACAGCCGGATGCGTCAATCGTTTCGTCACAAGGCATGGCAGCCTCTTGTCCGTCAACTAAGATCTCAGCAATCTTCTCACCTTCAATAACAACAGATCCCGGAACTTTTCTTCCTTCGTTGACAATTACGGCGTTTTTTATCAGTATACGTTTCATTTCTTTTGCGGGAATTTATGGAACCAACTATTTATTTTTAACTTGATCACTCCGAATATGGCTTCTCCAAAGATACTGCTGTTCATCTTGGAGGTTCCCAACTCACGGTTAATGAAGATGACGGGGACTTCTATGATCTTGAATCCGCATTTGTAAGCAGTGAACTTCATCTCGATCTGAAAAGCGTAGCCTTTGAAGCGAACATGATCCAGATCGATTGTTTCCAGCACCTGACGGCGGTAGCATACAAATCCGGCAGTCGTATCATGCACCGGAATACCGGTAATGAAGCGGACATACTTGGAGGCAAAATAAGACATCAGCACCCGTCCCATCGGCCAGTTGACTACATTCACGCCGCTTACATAACGGGAGCCGACAGATACGTCTCCTCCTTCTTTTGCACAAGCCGCATACAAACGGGGCAGATCATTCGGGTTATGGCTGAAATCGGCATCCATCTCGAAGATATATTCGTATGCGTGCTCCAACGCCCACTTGAATCCTGCGATGTAAGCAGTACCCAATCCTAGCTTCCCTTTGCGCTCGATCATAAAGAGGCGTTCGGGGAATTCCTGTTGCAAAGTTTTCACAATGCTTGCAGTGCCGTCCGGAGATCCGTCTTCTATAACCAGTATATGGAATACTTTGTCTAAGCCGAAAACGGCACGGATAATATTTTCTATGTTCTCCCGTTCATTATAGGTCGGGATAATAACGATGCTATCTGATAATTGCATAGAAGTCCTATTTTTAAGACAAATGTAGTGCTTTTCCTTTAGTTATAAAGGGACTAAGGATAATTTAACGTGTTGGCATTTGTTCCCCGGTGTGAAACTATTGGTTTCATGCCTTGAAACTTTTAGTTTCAACCTTTGAAACCAATAGTTTCAAGGCTTGAAACAATCTTGAAGAAGAAAACTTCGGTGTGACTATATCAATCCCGGTTCTTTTTTCGTACTTTTGCGGTGAAATTTTATAGCTATGACAATAACTGAGTTGCAACAACAATATGCCGCTCATCCTAATACGGCAGTCATGGAACGACTGCTGAAGGATGCGTCCGTTCAAACTATTTTTTGCGGGGGCTTATGTGCTTCTTCCGCTTCTCTTTTCTCTTCTGTATTGGTGAAACAAGATGTGTGTCCGTTTGTCTTTGTACTGGGAGACCTGGAAGAGGCGGGCTATTTTTATCATGACCTGACACAAGTGCTGGGAACAGAGAAAGTGTTTTTCTTCCCGTCTTCATTCCGCCGTTCCATCAAGTACGGACAAAAGGATGCGGCCAACGAGATTCTGCGTACAGAAGTACTGAGCCGGTTGCAGAAAGGAGAAGAAGGCTTGTGCATCGTTACTTATCCGGATGCGCTGGCAGAGAAAGTGGTATCCCGCAAGGAGTTGAGCGATAAGACCTTGAAACTGAATGTGGGAGAGAAGCTGGACACGACCTTTATCACAGACGTGCTGCATAGCTACGGTTTCGAATATGTGGATTATGTGTACGAGCCGGGACAATATGCCGTTCGGGGTAGTATCATTGACGTCTTTTCGTTTGCTTCGGAATATCCTTATCGTATTGACTTTTTCGGAGACGAAGTAGAGAGTATCCGTACATTTGAAGTAGAGTCGCAGTTGTCCCGTGAGAGGAAAGAGGGAGTGGCTATAGTCCCTGACCTGGCAGTGACGGGAGATGTGACAACTTCTTTTCTTGATTTCATTCCTAAAGAAACCGTTTTGGCGATGCGTGACTTTCTTTGGTTGCGCGAGCGTATCCAGGTAGTGCACGATGAGGCTTTGACGCCACAGGCTATTGCCGTGCAGGAAGCCGAAGAAAATGGAGGTATTACGCTGGAAGGCAAGCTGATTGACGGTAGTGAATTTACGGTACGTGCTCTTGATTTCCGCCGGATGGAATTTGGGAATAAGCCGACCGGTACGCCGGATGCAAAGATCTCTTTCCATACTTCCGTACAACCTATTTTTCATAAGAACTTTGATCTGGTGGCCGGTTCTTTCAAGGACTACCTTGAACAGGGATATTCACTTTATATCTGTAGCGACAGTACCAAGCAGACCGACCGTATCAGAGCCATTTTTGAAGACCGGGGAGATAAGATTCAGTTTACTCCTGTAGTACGTACGATACATGAAGGCTTTGTGGATCATACGCTGCATCTGTGTATTTTTACGGATCATCAGCTGTTCGACCGTTTCCATAAGTACAACTTGAAAAGTGACAAGGCCCGTTCGGGTAAGGTCGCTCTGTCCCTCAAAGAATTGAATCAGTTTACTCCGGGTGATTATGTGGTTCACACGGATCATGGTATCGGTCGTTTCTCCGGTTTGGTACGCATTCCGAATGGAGATACTACGCAGGAAGTGCTGAAACTTGTCTTTCAGAATGAGGATGTCGTGTTCGTTTCCATTCATTCCCTTCATAAAGTTTCCAAATATAAAGGTAAGGACGGAGAAGCTCCGCGACTGAACAAACTGGGTACCGGTGCCTGGGAGAAACTGAAAGACCGTACGAAGGCGAAAATTAAAGATATTGCCCGCGACCTCATTAAACTATATTCGCAGCGCCGTCAGGAAAAGGGTTTCTCTTACAGCCCCGACAGCTTCTTGCAGCGTGAACTGGAAGCCTCCTTTATCTATGAAGATACGCCCGACCAAAGTAAGGCAACGATGGAGGTGAAGGCCGATATGGAAAGCGACCGTCCGATGGATCGCTTGGTGTGCGGAGATGTGGGTTTTGGAAAGACAGAAGTAGCAATCCGTGCAGCGTTCAAAGCCGTAGCCGATAATAAACAGGTGGCGGTCCTTGTGCCGACGACCGTCCTTGCCTATCAGCATTTCCAGACATTCCGCGAACGTTTGAAGGGTCTGCCCTGCCGGGTAGAATATTTGAGCCGTGCCCGTACGGCAGCTCAGTCCAAAGCCGTATTGAAAGGACTGAAGGAAGGAGAAGTCAGTATTCTTATCGGCACCCACCGTATTTTAGGAAAAGATGTTCAGTTTAAAGATTTAGGCTTGCTGATCATTGATGAAGAGCAGAAATTCGGAGTCTCTGTGAAGGAGAAGCTGCGACAGCTAAAGGTGAATGTGGATACATTGACCATGACTGCCACACCGATTCCACGTACGCTTCAGTTCTCGCTGATGGGAGCCCGCGACTTGAGTGTAATCTCTACGCCTCCGCCTAACCGCTATCCGATTCAGACAGAAGTACATACCTTCAATGAGGAAGTGATTACGGACGCGATTAATTTTGAGATGAGCCGCAACGGTCAGGTTTTCTTTGTCAACAACCGGATTGCGAACCTTCCGGAACTGAAAGTGATGATCGAACGTCATATTCCCGATTGCCGTGTTGCCATCGGGCATGGACAGATGGAACCCACACAACTGGAACAGATCATTTTTGACTTTGTCAATTATGACTATGATGTGCTTTTGGCGACTACTATCATAGAGAGCGGTATCGATATTCCGAATGCCAATACGATCATTATCAACCAAGCGCAGAACTTTGGTCTGAGTGACCTCCATCAGATGCGTGGACGGGTAGGACGCAGTAACAAAAAGGCTTTCTGCTATCTGCTGGCGCCTCCGTTGAGCAGTCTGACGGCAGAAGGAAAACGACGCTTGCAGGCGATTGAGAACTTCAGTGATTTGGGGAGTGGCATCCATATCGCTATGCAGGATTTGGATATACGTGGAGCCGGAAACCTGCTTGGAGCAGAACAGAGTGGCTTCATTGCCGATCTGGGGTACGAAACGTATCAGAAGATACTTGCCGAAGCAGTTCATGAACTGAGGAATGATGAGTTTGCAGAATTGTATGCAGATGAAATAAAGGGAGAAGGTCAGATCAGTGGAGAAGAATTTGTAGACGAATGTCAGATAGAAAGCGATCTTGAACTTCTGTTGCCGGCCACCTATGTGACGGGCAGCAGCGAGCGTATGTTGCTTTACCGCGAACTGGACGGACTGACGCTGGATAAAGACGTGGATGCCTTCCGTTTCCGCCTGGAAGACCGCTTCGGACCTGTTCCGCCGGAAACGCAGGAATTGCTTCGCATCGTTCCCCTCCGTCGCTTGGCGGCGCGACTGGGAGTGGAGAAGGTTTTCTTGAAGGGCGGACGTATGACGCTATTCTTTGTTTCCAATGCGGATAGTCCGTTCTATCAGAGTCAGGCGTTTGGCAAAATGATAGATTACATGATGAAATATACCCGTCGCTGTGACCTGCGTGAGCAGAACGGCCGACGGAGTATGCTGATAAAGGATGTGACTAATGTGGAAACTGCCGTTAGTGTGTTGCAGGAGATTGTAGCGTTGCCGGTGAAAGAACTGGATGATCATTAATTGATAAATAATAAGAGCAATGTTTGTTTTTTATATTCAAAAATGCTTATCTTTGATCTAAAGACACAGATAAGAACAAGTAAGAGCCATTTAAAATCTAAAAAATAATGAATATGAAAAACATGCTGACATTGATCGTCCTATTATCATCGTGGTTAACGGTGTATTCGCAAGAGAGTTATACGGAAGCTGAACTAAAACAGAAATGTGATTCTATTGTAGAAGAAGCTAATACTTTGTACAGATATGAAACGGCTGCCTGGAATTTCACTGATATGATCTTTGCCAAACCGGGGTTAATTGAAACAATTCAGAATATTCTGACTTACCACCAGGGCGATTCTATTAAATGTGTTGCTATTGATAAGCAGTCTTATTGTATCTATGAGGCAACTTTTCTTAATGAATCAGCTCCATGTTCGGAAGTAACTACCCGCAGGAACTTAACAGAACAGGAAATACTTTTGGCTAAGATAAAAGAAAAGATACGGAGTGAACTTGCTGACCATGAAAAATATCCAATTTATCGCTACGATAATTATCCTCTGAATTGGGATCTCATACCATTTGCAGATGGATATAAATTCTATGCTATTTCAGGAGTATCTAAAGGGCGTGCCATACCTTTCGGCAATGATTACTTATTTATTGCTAATAAAGAAGGAGAAATTCAATCGTGGAAGAAATTTCATTCCAGACTTATTCCGGTGGAAGCTACAGAACAAATGCCGATGATTGCTTTTCCTGTTCACTCGCATTTGAAATATGAACCATTCATTTCAGCTACTGATATTTGTACATTTAGATTATATTATAATAAAACCGGTAGTACTAAGTTCGCTGTATATTCTACAGCTCTTTCCATGTATTTCATTTATGAGTTAGCTACCAATACCATCACTCCGACAAAGGATATAAATTTTAATTCGGCTCCTCTTTCTGAAAAGGTTGCCCCATGATTTATTTATCATGATTGGAAAGAGAACAGGAAGGCATTAGTAAAAGTATATTGTTCTTTGTAAATGTGTGAATATATTTGCGTCTGATGCTTTTCTTCTGTCGTCTGTGATTTTTGTTTTCTCTTTCTTATACAAGTTGCTTTATAAACCCGCATCACGTTTATAATAAATAGTGAGGACGTTTATTATAAACGGGTCCCAAGTTTATTATAAACTATATTTTGCCAAATTCCTCGGAATGAGAGGAATTAATTAAACAAAATGGGGTGAAATCCTTGTGGACTTCACCCCATTCTTATTCCTTACAATGTACTCTCATACATGTAAATTATATCTTTATGTCTTTATATTTGTACATTTCATGCTTTTGATTCCAGATTTGTTTCTACAAATATACGAAATTTAAAAGGCAAAGTCAATAGGGAAGCCATCTTAATGGTTTCATTTGTTTCTCTTTCCGTATAACTTGTCTATCAGATCCTGTCGGCCGATACGTCTTAACTCATTCAGAATATTCTTTCGTTCTTCCGGCTTATACCAGAAGAAGAATTGTCGTTGTGCCAGTTTCTCCCGTTGTGTTTTGGCACTGAATACAGGTTCCAGTGTATAGGGATGAAATCCGCTGTACCATGCTTCGGTGGCTACAGTCATCGGAGTAGGGGTAAAGTCCTGCACTTGCTCCAGATGAAAGTCCAGCCGCTTGGTGATAACAGCCAGTTCCGCCATGTCTTCTTCCTTGCAGCCGGGGTGCGAAGAGTTAAAGTACGGTATAAGTTGCTGATACGGTCGAATATTTTTTTGAAAGTTTCAAACTGTTCGAATGAAGGTTTGCGCATGATGGATAACACCCGGTCGCTGGTATGCTCTGGAGCTACTTTCAATCGTCCGCTCACATGATTGACAATCAACTCGCGTGTGTATTCAGCCGTGCTGCGATTGGTGGCGGCGTCTTTACTCTGATGGAGCAATAAGTCGTAGCGCACTCCACTGCCGATAAATGATTTTTTTATGCCGGGGATGGCATCTACCGCTTTATATATATCCAATAACGGGCGGTGGTCTGAATTAAGATTCGGGCACACTTTGGGATGAATACATGACGGGCGTTTGCACTTTTTGCATATTGCTTCATCTTTACCCTTCATCTGATACATATTGGCGGAAGGGCCTCCAAGGTCACTTAAATACCCTTTGAAGTCGGGCAACTGCATCACCTCCTTTACTTCATTCAAGATAGACTTCTTGCTGCGGCTGACGATAAACTTCCCCTGATGTGCGGAAATGGTGCAGAATGCACAACCGCCGAAGCATCCCCGATGGATGTTGACGGAGAACTTTATCATATCATATGCGGGAATCCGCTTTCCTTTGTATTTAGGATGGGGAAGGCGGGTATAGGGCAGATCGTACGAATGGTCAAGCTCTTCCTGGCTCATCGGAGGATAAGGAGGATTGACAACGACCACTTTATTATCTACCTCTTGTGTGATACGGGAAGCCGCATATTTATTGGATTCTTCTTCGATGTGCCGGAAATTGCTGGCCTGTTTCTTTTTGTCAGCCAGACACTCTTCATGTGAGTAAAGCTGAATATCGTCTGCGGCAGGAGTCCACTCTGTCGCACGGCAGAGATAGGCTGTCTGAGGGATAGTTCCCGCTATTTTCTTGAGTTCACCGGCTGTCAATGAAGCATCCTCCGCAGGAAGCAGTTCCTTCATTTTCCGGGTTAGTTCTACAATCGGCTTTTCTCCCATACCATAGATCAGCAAGTCTGCGCCACTATCGCATAAGATACTTTTCTGAACTTTATCCTGCCAGTAATCATAATGACTCAGACGGCGCAAACTCGCTTCAATACTTCCTAATATAACAGGAACGTCCGGATAGAGTCTTTTTAGAATCTGACTGTATACGATGGAAGGATACTCCGGACGCATATCCGGACGGCCGTCCGGAGTGTACGCATCCTCACTGCGCAGACGCTTGTTGGCAGTGTATTTGTTAACCATCGAGTCCATACTTCCGGCAGAGATGCCGAAGAATAATCGGGGACGACCCAGCTTTCTGAAGTCACGCAGGTCATCACGCCAGTTGGGCTGGGGGATGATCGCAACTTTCAAACCTTCCGCTTCGAGGATACGTCCGATGACGGCAGCGCCAAATGAGGGATGGTCTACGTAAGCATCACCGCTGAAAAGAATGACATCCAGTTCATCCCATCCGCGGAGTTCCACTTCTTTCTTGGTGGTAGGTAACCAATCGGTCAATCGATATTCTTTCATGCCGCAAAGATACGGATAATAAAAAACATCCCAATGATTTTTTTATTCATTGGGATGTTTAACTTCAATCATTAAGATGTTTTTTTAAAACTTCTCATTGATTGTAAATTGCAATGTCATTTGCTCTCCGTCATAGATTTCACGAAAACCGATGCTTTGCTCGGAAAGATATTCCTTTAAGTCTTGGAAAGCATCTGCATGATTCATGATAATTTCGAGCGTTTCACCGAAAGGAGCCTCGCATATAGCTTTGATTGCAGGAATCAAAGGACTGTAAGCTGTTGTTCCGCAGGTATCTACCGTAATCATTATTCTTCCTCCTCTTCCGCATCCTGAGTGGAAAGCCAGGTGAGATAGAGCTTGATGAGTTGTTGCAGGCCGAATGCTTTCATGTTATTGTGATAAATAACATCTATGCAAAGATCCAGCAATTCTTTACTGTCCTCTTCCTGACTGGCAATCAGGGAACGAATATTTAGTTTCAGTTTATCCAGTACGGGTTCGTCTACAATTCCGGTACTATCGATGAGATGGCGGAATAAGGCATATTTCTCGATTGTTTTCAGATTTTCGCTGCACACCTCTATGCTGCGTGTACCGCTGGGATTTGCTTGTATAGTATACATCGTTTTTTAGTTTTAAGGGTTATTACTAGGAGCAAAGATAGAATTTAAAATGAAAAACGAATTAAAAAAGCCCGGATATTTTTATCCGGGCTTTCAGAAAATAAATCTTATATCCGTGAGTACTTTATTTCTGAGTAAAGAAACCTAGTATCCCGGCCATAATGCTGGCGCGATCTGTTTCCGACTGAATGCTTTCGAAAGGAAAGCCGAGTACGAAGGTGCGATAGTCTGCTCCTTTGTAAGCAATGCCTGCCGACTGATTGCCACGTGCATAAGTAAATACTGGAAATGCGGGAGCTACCGGAACGATGCAGTCCGGTGCCGTAACAGCATAACTGGTCTCATTGGGCAGGCGGGGGATCGTGATGCTGCGTCCTAATCCATTGATTTGACCGGAACTTTTGTCTGTCAGACTGTTCTGATAACCGTATTTCAAAACTTTCTCTGTAAACTCCCGGTTCCCTTGTGTTCCGCTCATGTCACTTCCCACATACGCACCGCTGACGAACAAATGACCTCCTGACTGGCAATAGCTTGTAATCAGTCTTTGCATCGGTGAAGAGAATGTTTTGTAATATGCTTTGGCTATCGGGTCTTCCTTTTCAAGTCCGAGTATATAGTCTACGATCGGGTAATCTTCTAAAGTGACGATTCCATTCTCTACCGCTTCGTCGCTGCACGAGACAAAGCTGTATTTCCCTGCTGCCTGAATGGCTTTCCCATGAATGAAAGGATAATCAAACGTATTTCCTGCTATCTCCATGCCTTCCAGCTCTCTGCCGCTATGTCCCAGGCTGCCTTCTCCTTCTTTTCCAGCTTGTGAACGGTTGAATCCGCTTTGTGCCCCGCAAAAAGAGATATTGGATAAATAAGGCACTCCCGGATCCTGTTCCAGATCAAATCCGGCTTTGTCCGGTGTGTTAATGACAGCCGGACCGCTGATTCTGTCGAATCCATTGATAATCAAGATTCTCTCTCGTTCACGTTTTGCCTTATAAGCCGAAAGGATTTCAGAAGGAAAACTTTCTCCTCCCCGGTTTACGGCTGTCACTTTGAACGAATAGACAAGTCCCGGTTCTACTTTGACACTGTAATAGGGTTTGCTGACCAGAGTTCCGTTGTCGAATCCTCCGTATCCGATGCGTGTATATACCATATATTCCCGTGGACGGGCTGTCGGTTCCAGCGGATCGTCTTCCCCTTTCCAGGTAAGTTCCAGTGTGTTTTTCTTTTTTCCGAAATGGATAGCGAAGTTGCTGACCGGAAGAGGTTGCACTACATAGTCTTTGCCATGCTGACTGTTTATAAATTGCAGGATACCTTTGTAGATAGCACGTCCTACGGTAAACTTGAAATTCGGATTATGACCAAGCTGCATATCTGCAAAGTTCTGATGAGAGAGCAATTCGATAATCGTGGAAGGAGTAGCAGGAAGTCGTGTTTCACTGTAATTCCGGTTCCACATACTGCGGCGTGTCCATGGTAGATTGTAGTTCGTACGAATATCTTTCTGAATTTGAGTCAGCAGGATATCCGCAAGATCACGTGAAGCATATCTGTCCATTCCCGAATTTAGTTTGCCATTATTGAAATCGGTGGTATAGATGCCGAGCGAACCGATGATTTCATCGTCTTTACTGCATCCAGCGTCACTATGAAGTGCCATAGTCATTTCCAGAGGTACACCTAAACCCGTTTGTCCCGGATTATAGACAGAGCCTCCCGACAGATAGTTGATTGTATTGGAACGTGTATTGATATCGTCTGTATAATCGTTTTCTCCTTTACGCCCGGCATATACATCGTATGGCATACCGGCCCACTGGGATGAATATCGTGCTCCTTCCAGATAACGGGGGAGTCCGCTTATTTTTCCTCCGCGTGAGATATTACCCATTCCTCCTCCGAAGCGTACGGCATCTGCACACACTACGCCATGCTCGCTACTTTCATTACTCAGTACAACCATGCCGTAGTCATTATTTCCTTTGTCAAACTCAAAAGTTCCGAGATATACCCAAGTACCGCCGCCTATTTTTTGATTGACCTTAAATTCCGTGACACCCCCATTATGAAAGACGAGGTATTTGGCATCGCTCACGCTATTGGGTAGTGTCTGATATGAAACATAGACCGCATATTTTCCGGTTGCCGGCAGGGTAGGTACCCATTCGGCAAAAGCCTGATCCTTATTCTTCTTTTTTTTCTTTTCTGTTTGAATATACCGGCTGGTACCGTCAGTGAAAGGGTTTTCCCCATCTTTGTAAATGGCTTTTTTCTGGGCGAATCCTTTCACGGAAGTAGTCGTCCAGCGTGCTTTCTTACTGCCTACTTCCAAATAAAGGGAAGCATTCGGAGTATCGTTGTCAACAATGATTTCATTCTTTTGTGTGTCCCGTTCGCGAGGAGTATACACAATGGCACCGGCATTTTCCAACATCGGAATGACGTATGGAAGAATGAAGGATTGAGTGAACATATCTTCTGTGGTGCAGAATAATCGGGGGCGCTGCCATCCCCATTCGCCTTTGTCATTCTTATAATAATTACCGTGACTTTGCCAGAGGGCAATATGCCGGTCCTGCAATCCTCGGGATATCTCATTGGGGCGGGAAGTGTTTTTCACCCATGGAGCACCTTTGTATTCGGTGTTCAGCGCCATTCGTTCTTTATCCTTTTTCTTGCTTCTGTACAAGTTGGGAACTAATTCTTCAATGGGCTTTCCATCTGCATAAATGGTGATCTGATAATAGTTTACCGGACCGGGGAGCAGTTCTTTCATCTGATTGTAGATGGTTTCTACCGTTTCCGGCAGAAAGGGCTGGTAGGCGAAGCTTTCCGAAGCATAAATCTGAATGGTTCTGCGGTCATAATCAATATCGAAACTGTTCAGTTTCGGTGTACTGATTTTTGCTGTCGCTGTGTATTTGGCAAAGTAATCCGTTAACCGCTCTTTTATATTTCTCTCAATGTCCTGAGCGAAGAGAAGACTGGTGCCCATTGTCAGGCACAGAAGAAAGACTATTATTTTTTTCATCGTTCCACTCTTTAGGTTGCATCCTATGATTATCTATGTCCGCCACTTTCCCCTTGATGGCATTTCCCCTTTTGGAAGGAGAATACGAAATGAATCTCGCGTTCATGTAAGTCCATTGTATTCTGTGGCAAAATCTCCTGCAAAAATAAACAAAAAAAGAGTGGGAAGTATCGAACTGCCCACTCTTCTTTGATTGTTTTATATTCTATTAATTAAGAATTTTCTTTCTTATAGAGGAATGTATTCTACAAATGCCTCCATTGCCTCATACGATGCCAGTCCTAACTGATCATACAACGTTGCTGTGCCACGGTTACGGTCTTCGCTACGTTGCCAGAACAGACGTTCGTCATTACCTAAGAACGGAGCGCTTTCCATCTGCGACTGATGCTTCAGGATAGAATTACGTTTTGCACGAAGCTCTTCCGGACTGATAGGCACAGCCATTTCGATGTTCTCAATTTCCCATTCAGCCCACGCACCACGGTACATCCAGATACGACAGTCTTTCAACCATTTGGCACCTTCTTCTTTTTCAAGATCGACAGCAGCGAATACGGCATCCGTACATACACGGTGTGTACCGTGTGGGTCAGCCAAATCACCGGCTACGAAAATCTGATGAGGCTTTATTTCACGAAGCAGGTTACGTACGATCTCTACGTCAGCCTCGCTAATCGGATTTTTCTGAATCTTACCGGTTTCATAGAACGGCAAGTCAAGGAAATGTACCCGATCTAGCGGAATATTATTGTATGAAGAAGCGGTACGGGCTTCACCACGACGAATCAGACCTTTGATAGTCAGAATGTCACGACTGTCCATATCACCATCTTTCTTCTCTTTCAAGAAATTACGTATTTCTGCGTACTTTTCATTGATAACCTGGTCCTCACTATTGTTGAAGATCTGGTTGAATCCGTTGATGAAGTGCATGAAACGAATTACTTCTTCATCACCTACAGCGATATTGCCGGAAGTTTCGTATGCCACGTGTACATCGTGCTTCTGGTCGGCCAATCGTTTGAGTG
>ERZ824575.2711-NODE-2711-length-13386-cov-19.523742_pt1 | contig 13386 bp, 10 predicted proteins | sample MGYA00519470_ERZ824575 | MGnify/ENA primary metagenome ERZ824575 (study PRJEB31778, sample SAMEA3449170) | human gut metagenome | biome: human gut; feature: human-associated habitat; material: faeces | place: United Kingdom | collected 2010/2012 ...
GCGCCTTGAGCGAAGCGTCCTTCACGTCGCCGGCCTTGTCGCCGAAGATCGCACGGAGCAGCTTCTCCTCGGGCGAAGGATCGCTCTCGCCTTTCGGAGTGATCTTACCGATCAGGATGTCCCCCGGATGCACGTTAGCACCTATACGGATAATACCGTTGGCATCCAGATCCTTGGTAGCGTCCTCGCTCACGTTCGGAATATCCGAGGTCAGCTCCTCGACGCCGCGCTTGGTGTCGCGGACCTCCATGATGTACTCATCGACATGGACCGAAGTGAAAATGTCCTCGCGCTGGATACGCTCCGAAATCACGATGGCATCCTCGAAGTTGTAACCCTTCCAAGGCATGAAAGCCACCTTCAGGTTACGCCCCAACGCCAACTCGCCCTTCTGCGTCGAATAACCTTCGGTCAGGATCTGGCCTTTGGTCACCTTGTCACCCGTCAGAACGGCCGGTTTCAACGTGATCGACGTATTCTGGTTCGTACGACGGTAGCGAGGCAGTTCATAAGTCGTAATTTCCGGCTCGAACGAGCAGATCACCTCCTCTTCCGTCCGCTGGTATTTGATCTGAATCTTGGTTGCATCCGCAAATACCACCTCACCGTCGCCCTCGGCGATGATCTGGATGCGACTGTCGGAGATCATATCCTTTTCGATACCCGTACCGACGATCGGCGACTCGCAGGTCACCAGCGGCACGGCCTGGCGCATCATGTTCGATCCCATGAGGGCACGGTTCGCATCGTCGTGCTCCAGGAAGGGAATCAGGCTCGCCGCGATCGACGCGATCTGGTTCGGAGCTACGTCCATGAGCGTCACCTCCTGGGCCGTCACAACGGGGAAATCGGCGCCTTCACGGGCCTTGATGCGGTCGGGCTGCAGGAAATGGCCCTCGTCGTCGATCGGAACATTCGACTGGGCGACCACCTGCCCCTCCTCCTCTTCGGCCGAATAATATTTGATATCGGCATTGTTGAGATCCACCTGTCCGTTGGTCACGGTACGGTAAGGAGTCTCGATGAATCCCATGTCGGAGATCTTGGCATAGACGCAGAGCGACGAAATCAGACCGATGTTCGGGCCTTCGGGAGACTCGATCGGGCAAAGACGGCCGTAGTGCGTGTAGTGCACGTCGCGGACTTCGAAACCGGCACGGTCACGCGAAAGACCGCCGGGACCGAGGGCCGACAGACGACGCTTGTGCGTGATTTCGGCCAGCGGGTTGATCTGGTCCATGAACTGCGAAAGCTGCGAAGTGCCGAAGAACGAATTGATCACCGAAGAGAGCGTCTTGGCGTTGATCAGATCCACCGGCGTGAAGACTTCGTTGTCACGCACGTTCATACGCTCGCGGATGGTACGCGCCATGCGCACGAAACCTACCGAGAACTGGTTGGAAAGCTGCTCGCCCACCGTGCGGACACGACGGTTCGAGAGGTGGTCGATATCGTCCACCTCGGCTTTCGAGTTGATGAGCTGGATCAGGTACTTGATGATGGCGATGATGTCCTCGCGCGTCAGCGTGCGGATCGCCGGATCGATGTCCAAATCGAGCTTCTTGTTGATCCGATAACGGCCGACATCGCCCAGGTCGTAACGCTTGTCCGAGAAGAAGAGCTTCTCGATCACGTCGCGGGCCGTAGCCTCGTCGGGCGGCTCCGAAGCACGCAACTGGCGATAGATATACACCACGGCTTCTTTTTCGGAGTTACACGGATCTTTCTGTAAAGTATTGTATATAATAGAGAAATCGATACCCGACAGATTCTCCTTATGCAGCAGAATCGTCTTGGCACCGCTCTCGATAATCTGGTCGATATGCTCTTCCTGGAGCACCGTTTCTCGGTCAACGATCACGTTGTTACGTTCGATCGAAACCACCTCGCCCGTATCCTCGTCCACGAAATCCTCGACCCAGGTCGAAAGAACCCTGGCGGCCAACTTGCGGCCGACGGCCTTCTTCAGAGCGGCTTTGGTCACTTTCACTTCGTCCGCGAGATCGAAAATCTCGAGGATCTGCTGATCGGCTTCGAAACCGATGGCACGCAGCAGGGTCGTAACGGGCAACTTTTTCTTACGGTCGATGTACGCGTACATCACGTTGTTGATGTCGGTAGCGAACTCGATCCACGATCCCTTGAACGGGATGATACGAGCTGAATAGAGCTTCGTACCGTTGGTGTGCATGCTCTGTCCGAAGAACACGCCCGGCGAGCGGTGGAGCTGCGAAACGATGACGCGCTCGGCACCGTTGATGACGAACGTACCACGTTCGGTCATATAGGGAATCGTACCGAAATAGACATCCTGCACGACCACGCCGAAATCTTCGTGCTCGTCATCGGTACAATATAGTTTCAATTTGGCTTTTAAGGGAACACTATAAGTCAGGCCGCGTTCCAGACACTCTTCGATCGAATAGCGGGGCGGGTCGATATAGTAGTCGATGAACTCCAGAACGAAATTGTTTCTGGTATCGGTAATGGGAAAATTCTCCTGAAACACCTTATACAGCCCCTCGTTCTTACGATTCTCGGCCGTGGTGTCCATCTGGAAAAAATCCCGGAACGATTTAAGCTGTACCTCCAGCAAGTCGGGATAAGGCACCCGGTTCTTGACTGTCGAAAAGCTAACTCTTTGTTGTGTTTTTGTCGTGGACATCGGTAAAATCCAAATTAAAGTTGAAGGTTTAAGTATTCCGGGGGAAGCCCCCGCAGCGGACCTCTTCTAATCCCGCTAATGCCCCCAGTGTAAACAGATTACACCCTGAGAGCATCCAAACTTCCAAAGACCAGACACAGCTCCTGTCGGCACTTCTAATCTTTAGACCAGAAAAGGCATAGAGCTTACAGCAGCGTAAGCCCTATACCCTGAGTTTGTCCTGAAACTTTTAAGTAGAAACTACTTAACCTCAACTTCAGCACCTGCCTCTTCGAGCTGAGCCTTGATCGACTCGGCCTCCTCCTTGGAAACACCCTCCTTGATTGCTTTCGGAGCAGCATCAACCAAAGCCTTGGCATCGCCCAGCGACAGGCCTGCGATATCCTTCACAACTTTGATAACCTGGAGCTTCGACTGGCCAGCGTTCTTCAGAATCACGTCGAATGCGCTCTTCTCAGCGGCAGCAGCCTCTCCGGCGGCGGCAGCAGGCGCTGCAACAGCAACGGCTGCAGCTGCGGGTTCAATGCCGTACTCCTCTTTGAGGATCGTAGCCAACTCGTTTACCTCCTTAACTGTCAAATTTACCAATTCTTCAGCTAATTTTTTTACATCTGCCATAAGTTCAATCTTATTAAATTTTGTTTGAATTCTTGTTTGTTAATTTCTTTCTTCGAGCGTCTTTACGATACCCGCAATCTTTTGGCCTGCATTAGACTGCAATGCAGAGATAACATTCTTCGCAGGAGATTGCAGCAGGGCGATGATATCGCCGATAAGCTCCTCCCGGCTCTTAATGTTGCACAGAGTGTCCAACTGGTTGTCGCCTACATACACGCAGCCTTCCACGTACGCCGCTTTCAGTACCGGCTTGTCGGAAGTCTTGCGGAACTCCTTGATCAGCACCGCAGGCGTCTTGCCCGTGTGGGCGAACATTACCGAGGTCGAACCCTCCAATACTTTCACCAAATCAGCATCCGCTTTCTCCACCCGCTCCAGCGCTTTGGCAAGAAGCGTGTTCTTTACGACCACCAGCTTGATGTCGCTTTCGAAGCACTTGCGACGCAACGACGCAGTCTGCTCAGCATTCAAAGCCTCGATGTTCGTAATGTAAAAGTGAGGATACTCGTTGAGCTGCTCGGCGAGGCTGTCAATGACAACCAATTTTTCTTCCTTCGTCATCTCTTAAATCCTCCCTCTTATTTAGTTTCTACTGATTTAGCATCGATCTGCAAGCCAGGGCTCATAGTCGTCGAGAGGAAAATACTCTTAACATAAGAACCTTTCGCTGCAGCCGGTTTCAATTTCATAATCATGCTGAGCACCGTATTCACGTTATCGGCAATCTGCTCCGCAGAGAACGAAATCTTACCAACTGAAGTGTGGATAATACCGAACTTGTCCACTTTGAAGTCGATCTTACCCGATTTTACCTCACTTACAGCCTTTCCAACTTCCATCGTAACCGTGCCGGTCTTGGGGTTCGGCATCAGGCCGCGGGGACCCAGAATACGACCCAGCGCCCCCACCTTACCCATCACGTTCGGCGTACAGATGATCACATCGATATCCGTCCAACCGGACTTGATCTTCTCGACGTATTCATCCAAACCTACGTAGTCGGCACCGGCAGCCTGCGCTTCGGCCTCTTTTTCCGGAGTACAGAGCACGAGAACCCGCACCTGCTTACCCGTACCATGAGGAAGAGTCACAACGCCTCTCACCATCTGGTTGGCCTTACGCGGATCCACGCCCAGACGCACATCAACATCCACCGAAGCATCAAATTTCGTAAAAGTAATCTCCTTCAGAAGAGCTGCGGCCTCCGTAAGCTTGTAAGCCTTTTCGGGCTCGACCTTCGCGTAGGCAATTTTTTGATTTTTTGTCAACTTACTCATTCTTGTAATTGCAATTACTTGTTAGGAAATTCTCCAACGACGTTGATACCCATACTGCGCGCAGTACCAGCGATCATACGCATAGCAGCCTCGATCGTGAAACAGTTCATATCGGACATCTTGTCCTGAGCGATCTCACGCACCTGATCCCACGTCACCTGACCGACCTTGTCGCGGTTGGGCTGTGCGGAACCCGATTTAGCTTTGGCTGCCTCCTTGAGTTGAATGGCTACAGGCGGCTGTTTTACGATGAAGTCAAACGACTTGTCGCTGTAAACCGTGATGATGACCGGAAGAACTTTTCCCGCCTTGTCTTGTGTTCTGGCATTGAACTGCTTGCAGAAGTCCATAATATTGACTCCTTTTGAACCCAATGCTGGTCCCACCGGGGGAGAAGGATTGGCAGCACCACCTTTGATCTGCAATTTGATAAATGCAGCAACCTCTTTTGCCATAGTTTTCCTTGGTTAATTATTCTTTTTCAACTTGTGTGAAACTCAACTCCATAGGAGTTTTGCGCCCGAATATCTTCACCGATACCGTGAGTTTCTTGCGCTCGTTGTCGACGGCCTCAATGGTACCTTGGAAGCTTGAAAAAGGACCATCTGTAACTTTGATGGTTTCGCCGACAAAGAATGGTATTTCGTTTTCTTCCTCCATCGAACTCAATTCATCGACACGCCCCAGGATGCGGCTGACCTCCTGCGGACGCAGGGGCGTAGCGATCATCTTGCGGCTGTCCTCCTTGGTGTCACCCAAAAAACCGAGCACGTTGGGAATATTACGAATGATAATAGGGATCTGACCGACAAAGGCGGCTTCAATCAATACATATCCCGGATAAGAAACCTTCTCTTTGGAAACCTTCTTACCGTTACGGATCGTATAGACTTTTTCGGTCGGAATCAGCACCTGCGAAATATACTCTTCCAGGTGGCTGTGGCGGATTTCGGATTCGATGTACTCTTTTACCTTATTCTCCTTGCCTCCGATCGTACGAACTACATACCACTGTTTCGCTGTTTCGCTCATGGTCACAAAAACAATTAACGACCGAGCTTAGCCAGGGTCCTGTAGATAGCCTCCATAATGTTCTCAAACGAAATGTCCATCGCCAAAATCACGATGGCGAAGATCAACGAAGCGACCATCACCACTACCGTCGAGTTCTGCAACTGTGCGAACGTCGGCCAGGTCACTTTATGAACCAATTCGTTATAAGATTCTTTTACGTAATTGAACATATTCTTCTTACTTTATTTTAGCAGGAGCAGAGAGATTCGAACTCCCATCAACGGTTTTGGAGACCGCTATTCTACCCTTGAACTATGCTCCTAAAAAGTAGTGCAAGTCAATCCCTGCACTACTGAAATATCCCTGGGATTAGGCGAGAATCTTCAGAATCTGACCTGCACCTACCGTACGGCCACCCTCGCGGATTGCGAAACGCAGACCTTCGTTGAGTGCAACCGGGTAGATCAACTCAACGGTGATCGTTACGTGGTCGCCCGGCATCACCATATCTACGCCTTCGGGAAGAGTAACCTCACCGGTTACGTCCATCGTACGCAGATAGAACTGGGGACGGTATTTGTTGTGGAACGGCGTGTGACGGCCCCCCTCTTCCTTCTTCAGGATATAAACCTCAGCCTGGAACTTGGTGTGCGGAGTGATAGAACCCGGTTTAGCGACAACCATACCGCGCTTAACCTCTTTCTTGTCGATACCGCGGAGCAGCAGACCTACGTTGTCACCGGCCTCGCCCTCATCGAGCAACTTGCGGAACATCTCCACACCCGTACAAGTCGAAGTCAGCGTCTTCTCCTCCAGACCGATGATCTCAACGGGATCACCTACGTGGATAACACCGGTTTCGATACGGCCCGTAACCACGGTACCACGGCCGGTGATCGAGAATACGTCCTCGACAGGCATCAGGAACGGCTTCTCGTTCTCGCGCTGCGGAATCGGAATATAGTTATCAACCGCATCCATCAGCTCCATGATCTTGTCTTCCCACTTAGCCTCGCCGTTCAGACCACCCAGTGCGGAACCACGGATGATAGGAGCGTTGTCGCCATCGTAGTCGTATTTGCTCAGCAGATCACGAACCTCCATCTCGACCAGGTCGAGCATCTCGGGATCGTCCACCATATCGCATTTGTTCAGGAACACAACGATCTTCGGTACGTTCACCTGGCGAGCCAGCAGCACGTGCTCGTTGGTCTGAGGCATCGGACCGTCGGTTGCGGCAACAACCAGAATCGCACCGTCCATCTGTGCGGCACCGGTAACCATGTTCTTCACATAGTCGGCGTGACCCGGGCAGTCAACGTGTGCATAGTGACGATTTGCAGTCTGGTACTCAACGTGCGAAGTGTTGATCGTAATACCACGCTCTTTCTCCTCGGGAGCGTTGTCGATAGAATCGAACGAACGAAGCTCAGAAAGGCCTTTTTTAGCCAGAACGGTGGTGATCGCTGCAGTAAGAGTCGTCTTACCGTGATCAACGTGACCGATAGTACCGATGTTCACATGCGGTTTGGAACGGTCGAATTTTTCTTTTGCCATAGTATAAAAGTATTAAGATTTTATAAAAATTCTGCTCTTCAAAACGTCTGTCGTTTCGCAAGAGTGACGAGCGACGCAATACCTCTCCTCAAAGAGGTTTGCATCACGCGTCAACTGCATTTCTGGAGCGGAAGACGAGGCTCAAACTCGCGACCCTTAGCTTGGAAGGCTAATGCTCTATCAACTGAGCTACTTCCGCAAAATATTGCCTTTCAGAGTTTACCCTACCGCCGCCCGCCGCCTTGGCGGCACGCTTCGGTTCTTGCAACCCCGACAGGCATCTTGAGTGGGAAGTGATGGATTCGAACCACCGAAGGCGTACGCCAGCAGATTTACAGTCTGCCCCATTTGGCCACTCTGGTAACTTCCCGTATTTTGCACCTCCCGGACTTCGCATCCGGTGAGGTTCCGTGTTTCGCCGTGCCGCCCGAAAGCCTCGTCGAGGAATTCCGTTCCGTCTGCGCACCGGCTGTTGCGAGCCGATGGGGGGATTCGAACCCACGACCAGCTGATTACAAATCAGCTGCTCTGGCCAACTGAGCTACATCGGCAGATTCCACCGTTTTGGATTGCAAAAGTAGGCATAAAAAATTTATCAGCCAAATAAAACCCGATAAATTTTTCACTTTTTCACTCTTCTCAAAGAACCTCGCTCCGATCCGCTGCGGACAGAAGCGAAACCGGGTGCAAAGATAGGAAAAGTTTCGAATAACACAACGGTTTGCCTCAAAAATATCACATCCTCCGCCCCGAACCCGGACCTTTCGGACCGAAGCCTTCCGAAAAAGGAGAACGCCGCGGATCCATACCATATATATATTAGAGACGGACCGGCTACTTGTAGCTTACGATCAGCACCTTCGAGGATTCCCAGAACCGCACCGGATCGACAATCCACAGCGAAACGACCCGCTTGTCGGCATCGGTTACCAGTTCGTAGGATCCTTCGGGATGGTTCGTAACGACGGTTACCTTGCGATGGCCCACGGGGATCTCGGAGAGCAGCCGCGAATCGGCCTGCGTAAAACTCTCCAGGGAGCCGTGCTCGCCGACGGTCAGCGTGCGTCCGATAAAGCCCTGCTTATTGATGATCTGCGCATCGCACAACTCCTTTTCGGAACCGACGATATAGTAGACCGTATTGAGCCGGTTCTCCAGTTCGAGATTGCGGCCGCTCAACTGCTCCACCTCGGCGCTCTGCTCGGCAACGGTCTCCGTCAGCTCGGCCACCCGGGTATCCTTGAGCGACAGCTCGTCGCGCAGCTGCTCGATCTCGCTCTGCCGTTCGGCGAGCTGTCCGTTCAGATCGGCAATCATCTTCTCCAGCCCTTCGATCCGCAGATTCGCCTTGCGCAGCTGCGCCGCGGTATGGCGCAGCGAGTTGATCTTTTCGCGGTTCTCGGCCAGCAGCCGACCGATGGCATCGATATCGTTGTTGATCTCCTCCACGGGACGGCGGGTCCCCTCCTCCTCGGAGACGGTGATCAGATTCTCCCGGGACTTGATCCGGGCCAGATTCTCCGAAATGGCGTTGATATCCGCAAATACGGCATTGATCAGGGAATCCTTGGCCGCTACAACCTGTTCCAGCGAATCGCGCTGCCGGTCGGACTCGACTGCCAGCTGCTGGGTGCGTCCGTTTCCGCAGGAGGGCAGCAGAAGCACGCAGGCAACGGCCGCCACACTCAATAAAGCAAGCGATCTGTTCATATACACAGCTTTTTAGGTTTTCTTCTCACGCCGCAAATATATGCATAAAAACAATAGCGTGTACCGCGAGATGCACAAATCGCACACCCGGCAGGAGAACCGCCCCCGTCATTTTTCGGACTCCACGAAGCATCGGGGCGTAGCAATTGCGTAAAATTTAACAACTATTCCTCCATATTGGCTGAATCAATTACAAACAGACATAAAAATGCCCGAAACAAATACAACATGTAACAGAATTATCGGATATTTTTATACAATAAAACATATATCCAACAAATTAAAACACGCAACAAGCTATCTCTCTAAAATATTTTAAAATTAATCCGTCTTTCGCGCATATCAGGGGGCTTTTTTTGCTATTTTTGCGATCGAACGATTCATTCAACCACTTAAACCCTCAAGCTCATGAAAAAAGTGTTTCTCTTTCTCTCCTCGCTGTTGTTTCTGGCGGGATGCAGTTACGACGACAGCGAACTGCAGCAGAGAATCGACGATCTGGACGAAAAGCTTGCGGCGCTTGCGGAACGGGTCGACAACCTGAACTCCGAACTCACAAGCCTGCAGGAACTCATCGACGGAAAGCGCTTCATCTCCGACGTTACGGTCGAAGAGGACGGCAGCTACACGCTCACGCTGGTTACCTCCACAGGGGCGGTCTCGACGATCCGCATCACCAACGGAGAGGACGGCCACTCCCCGAAGATCGGCATCAAACAGGATTCCGACGGCAAATACTACTGGACCCTCGACGGCGAATATATCCTCGACGACAACAACGGGAAACTCCCCGTGGCAGGCGAGGACGGCACAACGCCGCAGTTCAAGATCGAACAGGGCTACTGGTATGTCTCCTACGACAAGGGCGCCAGCTGGCAGGAGTGCGGCAAGGCCGCAGCCGATGCCGAACCGGCTCTGTTCAAGTCCGTAACCACGAGCGAGGACGGCAAGCTGGTCTATATCACCCTGCAGGACGGCACCGTGCTGACCTTCGAGCTCTACGTGCAGTTCGGCATCGCCTTCGAGACGACGACGGGTGCCCTTCAGGTCGGCGGGAGCGTTTCGGTTCCCTTCACGCTTACCGGAGCCGACGAGAACACGCAGGTCGAGGCCATCGCCAACAACGACTGGAAGGCCGAAGTACGCCTCGACGAGGAGCGCCTCTCGGGCACGGTCGAGATCACGGCCCCGGCCGACAGTTCGACGGGCAAGGTCATCGTTCTGGCCAATGACGGCGGCGACCGCACGCTCATGCGCACGCTGACCTTCGTGGCCGGCGTGCTCAACATCTCGACCTCGTCGGTCGAGGCGACGGCGGGGGGCGGCCAGGTATCGGTCGAGGTCGAGACCGACATGGATTACGAGGTCGTGATTCCCGAGGAGGCACAAAGCTGGGTCTCCGTCATCGACACACGAAGTGATCTGCGTCAGGAAATGCTGAATTTCAAGGTGGAGGCCAACACGCAGGCTGCTCCGCGGCAGACGCTGGTCGAGCTGCAGACGAACGGCGCCACGCTTGAGACGATCCTGATCTTCCAGGAGGGCGAATACGACCCCGCAACGATGGTGCTCCGGGTCGAGGCTGCCCCCTACACGGGCACGAACGCCAAATATTCGAACATGGTCTACCTGCCGCTCTACGGCGCCGTGAACGTCACGGTGAACTGGGGCGACGGCAGCAGCGAAACGGTCGAGAAGAGCATCTCGACGGCGGCCAGCATGGTTTCACACACCTACGAGACCGCAGGAACCTACTTCGTTACCGTCAACGGGTCCGCGGCACAGATCAACGGCCGCCTGACCCCCAAGGCCGTACAGCCCGCCATCACGCAACTCATCCAGTGGGGCGACCTGAAGCCCACCTCCCTGCAGTCGGCCTTCAGCGGCAACACCTCGCTGACGAGCGTGCCCCTGCCGCCCGACGGAGCCTTCGCGGCGGTTACGACCGTCGAGGACATGTTCGTGAACTGCACGGCACTGACTTCGGTTCCCGAGACGCTGCTTGCACAGGCCACCGAACTGACCGATATCACCACAATGTTCGAGGGATGCACCTCGCTCGAGAGCATTCCCGAAAACTTCTTCGAGAAGAACACCAAGGTTACCGAGGCTTCGGGACTCTTCACCGAGTGTACGAAGCTCACGACCGTACCGGCCGGGATCCTCGCCCCGATGACCGCCCTGAAGGACGTATCGAGCCTGTTCAAGAGCTGTACGTCGCTGACCTCCGTACCGGCCGGGCTCCTCGACAACCAGCCCGCCGTCACCACGCTGGCCTCACTCTTCTACGGCTGCTCGGCGCTGACCTCCGTACCGGCCGGAATCTTCGACAAGCAGACGGCCGTTACCACGGTCTCCTCGTGCTTCTACGGCTGCTCGGCGCTGCGGGAGCTGCCCGACGGACTCTTCGACAAGCAGACCGGCACCACGAACATCTCGTCGCTCTTCAAGGGCTGCAGCTCGCTCGTCTCGGTACCCTCCGGGCTCTTCGACAGCTTCTCGAAGGCAACCAACATGGCCAACCTCTTCAGCGGCTGCGCCTCGCTGAAGAGCCTGCCCGCGGATCTCTTTGCGAAACTGACGGCCGTAACGCAGGCCGGATACCTCTATGAAGGCTGCACGGGTCTGACCCAGTTCCCGTCGCTGAAGAACTGCACGGCGCTCAAGACGGTCAATGCCCTGTGGAAGGACTGCTCGACGCTGGTCAGCGCCCCGGACGACTACTTCCCCGAGAGCGTCAAGAGCGGCACGACGCTGGCCTATCTGTTCCAGAACTGCTCGGCCCTGGAGAATGTCCCGGCGGGTCTGTTCCGCAACTTCGAGAGTGTTACGATCATCACGCAGATGTTCGAGAACTGCACCTCGCTCCGGTCGCTTCCGGTAGAGATGTTCGACAACATGCGCAAGATCACCACCGCGACGAGCGCCTTCAACGGCTGCTCGGCCTTCACGGGCGAATCGCCCTACACGATGGTCGAGGGTGAGAAGGTTCACCTCTACGAACGAAGCACCGCAAACGGCTTCTCCGCGGTTACGAAGTACACCGACTGCTTCGAGGGCTGCACGCAGATGGCCGACTATGCGAACATTCCCCAGGCCTGGGGCGGCATCAGCGACGGTACAAAGGCCAAACCGACCCTCACGTTGAGCATGGCGCCCCAGGCAGGCGCCGAATACTACCGCTTCGACATCACGATCCGCGGCACGGAGGTCAAGCAGAGCAAATTTGTCCTCGGAACGACGGAGATCGTCCAAAAGCGTCTCGCGGAGTTCGACGGCGACTACGAACGCCTCTGCAACCGCTACGGCACCACGTTCAACAGTTCGGTCGTTTCGAAGATCAACTCCGAGACGGGACATCAGGTCTCCTCGGGCGACCTGGAGGCCGACACCGACTACACGCTTGTCGTTCTGGCCAGCAACGCCCACGGCACGACGATCGCAACCTATGAGAGCCGGACGGCGGAGGTGCCCGCCGGTGATGCCGGCTTCGAGCGCTACATCGGCACCTGGACCGTAACCTCCACCTCGGCCGAGAAGAGCGGCGCCCCGCAGACCTTCACCATCCAGATCGAGCCCTACCGGGTCAACGAGAGCTTCCGCGTCTCGGGCTGGGGCATCACCACGATGGGCAACGCCGACACGGCGCCCTTCCTGATGGACTATGCCGACGGCAAGGTCTCGATCTCGACGAAGGATTACTACGGCATGGTCGGCCTCTACTACGTCTACCTGAAGTACCGCTTCTACGATCCCGAAGAGGAGTCCTACTTCGTATGGACGACGGACAGCTCCCTGGCGACGGGCGAGTACGGATCCGACGGTTCGATCACGATCGAGTGCGGCAAGTTCACCAACCCCGCGAACGGCAAGGAGTACACGGTCAGCGGCATGGACTACTTCCTCTACTCGGGCGGCGGATTCTACGAAAGCATGGATCTCTTCAAGCCGGACTACCTGACGAGCGACTACAGCATCGGCCCCTACAGGCTGACCCGCGCTTCGGGAACCCGCGCCGTGCAGCAGACCCGCACGTCGGAGGGCTTCATCCAGCTGGAGCAGGCACCACGGGCACGCGTCATGACGCAGCCGGGCGCAAGCCGCGTAAACCGCAAATAGCCGGCAACGGAACACGCCCCCGCGGCGTGTTTCCGGAGACGATGAAGGGAGGCTGCCCCGCAGGGCAGCCTCCCTTTCGCATGCAGGCCTCACGGCCCGCAACCGGTCCTCGTGCGCCCGTCGCGTCCTTCGGTCCCGCATCGGCGCGGCGCTCCGTGCCATTTTCCGGTTCCACCCCATCCCGTCCCGCGCACACGACAAAAAGCAAACGGGCCGCACCCTCGGTGCAGCCCATTCAGCCTTGTCGCGCGGAAGCCTCTTACTTCGCAGCGTTCTTCTTGTCGTAGCGCTTTGCGTATCGGCTCATAAACTTATCGACGCGACCAGCGGTGTCAACCAACTTCATCTTACCGGTGTAGAACGGGTGAGAGGTGTTGGAAATTTCCATCTTATACACGGGATAGGTTTCGCCGTTCACTTCGATGG
>ERZ824575.2728-NODE-2728-length-13314-cov-3.403877_pt1 | contig 13314 bp, 5 predicted proteins | sample MGYA00519470_ERZ824575 | MGnify/ENA primary metagenome ERZ824575 (study PRJEB31778, sample SAMEA3449170) | human gut metagenome | biome: human gut; feature: human-associated habitat; material: faeces | place: United Kingdom | collected 2010/2012 ...
TGCGAAGAGAGATAGTGAAAGCAAGTTTGATGTAACACGTTTCAAAGTGCTGACATGCCGTTTGCCGGACAAACAGTATCAAGTGGTGACGCTGGATGGACAGACAGGGTATCCTATTCCCCATGCGAAAGTGACGATGTACAGTAATGACGAAAAAGTGTTGCAGGAGTTTACGACAAACGAAGAGGGTAAGGTCGTATTTCCCTGGAAATCCGAATACCGCTATCTGAAAGCTTCCAAGGGGACGGATACGGCAATGCCGAAACAAGGCATTTATGCAGGAAGTTACGGATATTACGGTGACGAAGATAAAGTGGCGGAAAATATGACTTTATTGACTGACCGTTCTTTGTATCGTCCCGGACAAACGGTGTATGTGAAAGGGATTGCCTATTCTCAAAAATCAGATACGGCGGATGTGCTCCCGAACAAGGAATATATGGTGACTTTATTGGATGCGAATAATCAGGAAGTAGGGCAGAAGTCGGTACGCACCAATGAGTTCGGTTCGTTTGCCACTGATTTCGCGTTGCCTTCAGCTTGCCTGAACGGAATGTTCTCGTTGAAGGCAGGAAGAGGCCGTACAAGTATCCGTGTGGAAGATTATAAACGTCCGACATTTGACATCACTTTTGAAAAGCAACAGGGAAGTTACAAGTTGGGAGATGAAGTGCAGGTGAAAGGCAAGATAGAATCTTATAGCGGTGTATTGCTTCAGGATCTTCCGGTAAAATATAAAGTGATGCGTTCTACATACAGCCTTTGGCGGTTTGCGGAATCGGTACAGATTGCTTCCGGTGAAGTGACGGCCAATGAGAACGGAGAATTTACGATACCGGTCCGCCTGCAGGAAAGTGACTCTTATAAGAATGATGATAAAGTATATTATCGCTATTCCATTGAAGCTACTGTTACCAATGTGGCGGGTGAAACACAATCTTCTACGGATGTCATTTCGGCCGGAAATCGTTCGTTGGTTTTGCAGGTGGAATTGCATGATAAGACTTGTAAGGATAAACCATTCGACACGATGTTTAACGTGCAAAACCTGAATGGACAACCTGTGGAAGTGAAAGGAAATTATTACTTGTATCCTGCCAAAGACGAGGATTTCAAACAACTGGAAGAGAAACCGATTGCAACGGGAACTTTTACTTCTAACGAAGAAATAACGCTCGACTGGAAGAATCTGCCGTCGGGACCATATATGTTGAAAGCATCGGTGAAAGATAATCAGGGCAAGGAAGTGACTGCTGATACTAACACGATTCTTTTTTCCATTGAGGACAAACGTCCGCCTGTAGAAACGACAGTTTGGTTCTATGGAGAAAATATGGAATTTGATGCGACTCATCCGGCTGTATTCTGCTTCGGTACGTCGAAAAAGGATGCTTATGTGATGATGAATGTATTCTCCGGTGATAAACTGCTGGAAAGTAAGACGTTGAACTTGTCTGATACGATTGTTCGCTTCGAATATCCATATCAGGAGAGTTATGGTGACGGTGTGTTTGTGAATTTCTGTATGGTAAGAGATGGACAGATTTATCAGGAACATGCCCGGCTGACCAGACGTGTGCCGGATAAGACATTGACTATGAAGTGGGAAGTGTTCCGCGATAAGTTGCGTCCCGGACAGAAGGAAGAATGGAAGCTGACGATTAAAACGCCGCAAGGACAAGCTGCTAACGCGGAAATGCTGGCAACGATGTATGATGCTTCACTGGATAAGATATGGAACCGTCAGCAGAATTTCCAAATCTTCTATAATCAGATTGTTCCGTATTCTAATTGGATGAGCGGATATTCCGGCAATAATTCATTTAATTACTGGTGGAATACGAAAAGCCTTAAAGTGCCGGGATTGGCGTATGATTATTTCGTGATGTCTTCTGGTGTAGGAAATGTATATGCATTGTCGGAGTCTTTGGCTGATGGAGTGGTGGTTAGAGGTCTGGCGGTTCAGAGAAAGGTGTCGATGACAGGAAGTGTTACAAGCTGGAGCAATGCGGTGGAAGTGAAATATGTACCGGCTTTAGTCTCCGATGCTTCTGAAGATGTGGAATTTGAGTCAGGATGGGACCAAACGGGAACACTTGGTAAACTTGATGAAACGTCCGGAAACGAAACACTTCCCGAAGCTCCTGCCGACCTGCGTACGAATCTTGCAGAAACGGCCTTCTTCTATCCGCAACTTCGTACCAATGAACAGGGAGAAATCTCGTTCTCTTTCACGATGCCTGAAAGTCTGACACGTTGGAACTTCCGTGGATATTCTCATACAAAGGGAATGTTGACGGGAACATTGGATGGCGAAGCTACCACAAGCAAAGAATTTATGCTGACTCCTAATCTGCCTCGTTTCGTACGTGTCGGAGATAAGACATCTGTTGCCGCCTCCATTTCCAACATGATCGGAAAGCCGCAGGCCGGTACGGTGAGCATGATTCTCTTTGATCCGATGACGGAAAAGGTAATCAGCACACAAAAACAGAAGTTTACCGTAGAGGCCGGAAAGACAATCGGTGTCAGTTTCATGTTTACCGTGAGTGATAAATACGAGATACTGGGATGCCGGATGATAGCCGACAGCGGTACCTTCAGTGATGGTGAACAGCAGCTACTTCCCGTGCTTAGTAATAAAGAGCATCTGGTAGAAACGCTTCCGATGCCTGTCCGTGGAGAAGAAACACGTACTTTCTCTCTTGACAGCCTGTTCAATCATCATAGTAAGACGGCAACCGACCGTAAACTAACCGTTGAATTTACCGGAAATCCTGCCTGGTATGCTATTCAGGCATTGCCTTCATTGAGCCTTCCGGAAAATAATAATGCCATTTCGTGGGCTACCGCTTACTACGCAAATACACTGGCTTCCTACATCATGAACAGCCAGCCACGTATTAAAGCTGTATTCGATAGCTGGAAGCTACAGGGTGGAACCAAAGAAACCTTCCTGAGCAACCTGCAAAAGAACCAGGAAGTGAAGAATATCCTGTTATCCGAATCTCCGTGGGTACTCGAAGCGCAAACGGAAGAACAGCAGAAAGAACGTATCGCCACTCTGTTCGATCTGAACAATATCCGTAGCAACAACATTGCCGCATTGACAAGATTACAGGAGTTGCAGAATTCAAGCGGAGCATGGTCGTGGTATAAAGGTATGACCGGTAGCCGTTACGTCACTACCTACATTGCCGAATTGAATGCCCGCCTGGCTATGATGACAGGTGAGCAACCAAGCGGCACGGCGCTTGCCTTGCAGAAGAATGCCTTTACCTATCTCCATCAGGAAGCTCTGAAGGAATATAGAGAAATTCTCAAAGCACAGAAAGACGGGGTGAAGTTTACAGGGATTTCCGGAAGTATCTTGCAATATCTATATCTGATCGCTCTGTCCGGCGAACAAGTTCCGGCTTCCAATAAAGCCGCCTATACTTATTATCTGTCCAAGATAGGCGAAATGCTTCCGACCGCTTCGATGGATACGAAAGCGATTGCCGCTATCATTCTGGATAAGGCCGGACGGAAGAAAGAAGCTCAGGAATTCATCGCTTCACTGAAAGAACATCTGACGAAGACGGACGAACAGGGAATGTTCTTTGCCTTCAATGAAAATCCCTATTCCTGGGGCGGAATGAAAATGCAGGCTCATGTAGACGTAATGGAAGCACTGGAACTGACAGGCGGAAATAACGATACCGTAGAAGAAATGAAACTCTGGCTGCTCAAACAGAAACAGACCCAACAGTGGAATTCTCCGGTAGCTACTGCCGATGCTGTCTATGCCTTACTGATGAAAGGCGTAAACCTGCTCGACAATCAAGGAGACGTGCGTATTGTCATTGCCAATGAAGTGCTGGAGACTGTCTCTCCAAGCAAGACTACCGTACCGGGACTGGGCTATATCAAACGCTCGTTTACACAGAAGAATGTAGTGGACGCCCGTAAGATAGAAGTCGAAAAGAGAAATCCGGGCATTGCGTGGGGAGCCGTTTATGCGGAATATGAATCACCCATCAAGGATGTGAGACAACAGGGAGGAGAACTGAATGTGCAAAAGCAACTGTATGTGGAACGTATGGTGAACAATGCTCCTCAACTACAGCCTATTACAGAAAAGACCGTTCTTCAGGTAGGCGATAAAGTAGTTTCCCGTTTGAGCATTCGTGCAGACCGTGCGATGGACTTCGTACAGTTGAAAGACCAGCGGGGCGCCTGCTTCGAACCGATCGGCAGCGTATCCGGTTACAACTGGAGTAATGGAATCGGCTATTATGTAGACATCAAGGATGCTTCCACCAATTTCTTCTTTGATCATTTAGGAAAAGGAGTGTATGTGTTGGAGCATAGCTATCGTATCAGCAGAGTAGGAACCTATGAGACAGGTTTGGCAACCATGCAATGCGCCTATGCGCCGGAATACGCTTCGCACTCGGCTTCGATGACAATTATTATTAAATAACGCACAGAGAAGATTTCTTCTCCACCGGTGAGCAGGGCACTCGCCACCGATGAGGAAGGTGTTCCCCACCGATGAAGGCTGCCTTCATCGGTGGGGAACTTTTTGTTGATGAATACTGCGCTGCAGGAGTTGTCACAGGGTAAAGTATTTTCTCAAACGGTGTTAATCTATGTAATCTGTGATGAAAAACTCATCTAAAACTCCTACATTTGTGGACCAAAATAAAATATATCACATGAAACGTACTTTACTATTGATATTTACTCTGCTTACTGTCACTTTGGCGGCTGTTGCCCAACCCCGTATTTCCTCTAACAAGGAGACGCACAACTTTGGACAAATAGAATGGAAAAAGCCGGTAACAGTAGAATATACCATCACCAATACCGGAAACGAGCCGTTGGTGCTGACCAATGTCACGACATCCTGTGCCTGTGCCGTAGCCGACTGGACAAAGGAACCCATTGCTCCGGGTGCCAAAGGAACTGTGAAAGCCTCTTTTGACGCGAAAGCGCTGGGACGTTTTGACAAGTCGATAGGCATATACAGCAATGCCACTCCGAATCTGGTTTATCTGAAATTCACCGGTGAGGTAGTGCAGGAAATCAAAGATTATTCAAAACTTCTTCCGTATGCCATCGGCAATATCCGCATTGACCGTGACGAGTTCTCCTTCCCCGATGTCTATCGCGGACAGCAACCGTCCATGACGTTCAGCATTGCCAATCTTTCCGACCGTCCGTACGAACCGGTATTGATGCACCTGCCTCCTTATCTGAAGATGGAAGCGGAACCTAAAGTACTGCTGAAAGGTAAAAAAGGAACGATCAAGCTGACACTGGATGCCAGCCAGCTGCAGGACTTCGGACTGACACAGACCTCTGTCTACTTGTCCCGTTTCTCCGGTGATAAAGTGAGTGAAGACAATGAGATACCCGTTTCGGCCATTCTTCTTCCCGATTTCTCGCGTATGACGGAGAAAGATTCTTTGAATGCTCCTTCCATCCACATCTCGGAGACGAATATTGACCTGAGTATTCCGTTGATCAAGAAGAATAAAGTCAGCCATGATATATTGATCGCTAATGCGGGAAAGACCCCGTTAGTTATCAGCAAGTTACAGGTATTCAACTCTTCTGTAGGAGTAAGACTGAAAAAGACGGTCATTCCGCCGGACGGAATGACCAAGTTGAAAGTGACGATCCACAAGCGGGATGTAGGTAATAAGAAACATCATTTACGTATCTTGATGATTACAAACGACCCGTTGCGTCCGAAAGTTGAAATAAATATCAAACGCTAACTCTTATTGCCATGGAACATCCTGAAAATAACGAAGAATATAAAGGACTCGTTGTCAATAAAGGCATCGAACAGCCCTCATCCGTGAATCCTTATTTGAAACGTAAGCCCAAAAAGCGTCAGCTTTCGGTAGCGGAATTTGTAGAAGGTATTGTGAAAGGCGATGTCACTATTCTCAGTCAGGCTGTGACACTGGTAGAGAGCGTGAAGCCCGAACATCAGGCTGTCGCCCAGGAAGTGATCGAGAAATGTCTGCCTTATTCCGGCAATTCCATCCGTGTAGGTATCAGTGGAGTGCCCGGTGCGGGAAAGAGTACCTCGATTGACGTATTCGGCCTGCATGTGCTCGAAAAAGGCGGTAAGTTGGCGGTGCTGGCTATCGTGAGCGCAGTAAAGGCAGTATCCTGGGAGACAAGACACGTATGGAACAACTTTCTGTACATCCCAAATCGTTTATCCGCCCCAGCCCTTCAGCAGGTTCGTTGGGAGGAGTTGCCCGGAAGACCCGTGAAACGATTGTGCTTTGTGAGGCTGCCGGATTTGATAAAATCTTTGTAGAAACCGTTGGAGTGGGACAGAGCGAAACGGCTGTTCATTCTATGGTAGATTTCTTCCTGCTGATTCAGTTGGCAGGTACGGGAGATGAATTGCAAGGCATCAAACGAGGAATCATGGAGATGGCGGACGGTATTGTCATCAACAAAGCCGACGGAGATAATCTGGAACCTGCCAAGTTGGCTGCCAGTCAGTTCCGTAATGCGCTGCATCTGTTTCCGGCTCCCGAATCGGGATGGATTCCGAAGGTGCTGACTTACTCCGGTTTTTATAATATCGGCGTGAAGGAAATCTGGGACATGGTGTATGAATATATCGATTTCGTGAAGAAGAACGGTTATTTTGACTATCGCCGTAATGAACAGAGTAAGTACTGGATGTACGAAACGATCAATGAACAGCTCCGTGATAGCTTCTATCACAATCCTCGGATTGAAGCGATGCTTCAGGAGAAGGAACAACAAGTGCTGCAGGGAAATCTTACTTCGTTTATCGCTGCTAAGAGCCTGCTGGATACCTATTTTGACGAATTAAAACGATGATAAAGCAGAAACAGTGATGGATTAGAAAAACGACCGAACATTTACCCCCGATAACTATACCCTAATTAATAACCAATTGTTAACTTTAACACCTGATGAACAAAACCTTATTAACCGGGCTTTTGTGTTGTAGTTTGTCAATACAGAGCTTTGCAGACCAACCGTTAGAAGGATTCACCTATGGTTCGGTGAATGCTCCTACAGGAAAAGAGTGGGAATCTCCCGAAAACCTGGCGCTCAACAAAGAGCAGCCGCATGCTTATTTCTTTCCGTTCCAGCATTTGGATAATGCCCGCAAGGTATTGCCGGAAAACAGTAAGTATTGGCAGTCACTTGACGGTGACTGGAAGTTTCACTGGGCACCCGACCCCGACTCCCGCCCCAAAGATTTCTATCAGACTGAGTATGATGTCAGCTCATGGGATGCGATTCCCGTGCCTTCAAGCTGGAATATTTATGGCATTCAAAAGGACGGAAGCCAGAAGTACGGAACGCCTATCTACGTCAACCAACCGGTAATCTTCCAACACAGCGTGAAGGTGGATGACTGGCGCGGAGGCGTGATGCGTACTCCTCCTGCCAACTGGACTACTTACAAGGATCGGAACGAAGTAGGTTCCTTCCGCCGTGATTTCGAAATCCCGCAGGACTGGGACGGACGCGAAGTCTTTATCAGCTTCGATGGTGTCGATTCATTCTTCTATCTGTGGATCAACGGTCAGTACGTAGGTTTTTCCAAGAATTCGCGTAATACCGCTAATTTCAATATCACTCCCTATTTACAGAAAGGCAAGAACACCGTAGCCGCCGAAGTGTATCGTAGTTCGGACGGTTCCTTCCTCGAAGCGCAGGATATGTTCCGTCTGCCGGGCATCTTCCGTACGGTTGCCTTGTACTCGGTTCCCAAAGTTCATTTCCGTGACTTGGTTGCCACACCCGATTTGGATGTGACTTATACGGACGGTTCGCTGACTGTCAATGCCGAAATCCGTAACCTGGATAAGAAAGCCATCAAAGACTACAAGGTATATTACTCTTTATATGCCAATAAATTGTACTCTGATGAGAATACCTTGGTAGACGGATTTTTATCTCCTGTGATCGACAAAATCGCTCCGAATGAAACCGGTAGTGTTCAGACTGTTCTTAAGGTAAAGGCTCCTAATAAGTGGTCGGCTGAATTTCCTTATCGCTATACGTTGGTAGCCGAACTGAAGGACAAGAAGAACAGAACCGTTGAAATGGTTTCCACCATTGTCGGTTTCCGCAAAGTGGAGATTAAGGATACTCCTGCCTCCGAAGATGAATTCGGACTTGCCGGACGTTATTATTATGTGAACGGAAAGACGGTCAAACTGAAAGGAGTGAACCGCCACGAATCCAATCCGGGAGTAGGGCACGCCATTACCCGTGAGATGATGGAAAAAGAGATTATGCTGATGAAGTGTGCCAACATCAATCATGTACGTAATTCACATTATCCGGATGATCCGTATTGGTATTTCCTGTGCAACAAATACGGTATTTATCTCGAAGATGAGGCGAATATAGAATCGCACGAATATTATTATGGTGCTGCCTCCCTCTCTCATCCGGTGGAATGGAAAAATGCGCACGTGGCACGTGTGATGGAAATGGTGCGTGCCAATGTCAACAATCCTTCTATCGTTATCTGGTCGTTGGGCAATGAAGCCGGACCGGGCAAGAACTTTGTGGCGGCTTATGATGCTTTGAAGAAGTTTGATACTTCCCGTCCTGTGCAATATGAGCGTAATAATGACATTGTAGATATGGGTTCCAACCAATATCCGTCTATCGGCTGGGTACGTGGGGCCGTGCAGGGGAAATATGATATCAAGTATCCGTTCCATATATCCGAATATGCCCATTCAATGGGGAATGCCTGCGGTAATCTGATAGATTACTGGGAAGCTATGGAGTCGACCAATTTCTTCTGTGGAGGTGCCATTTGGGATTGGGTAGACCAGTCTATGTACAATTATGACCCGAAGACAGGTGTCCGTTATCTGGCTTACGGTGGAGACTTTGGCGATACTCCCAATGATGGTCAGTTTGTAATGAACGGCATCGTGTTTGGTGACCTTGAACCGAAGCCTCAGTACTATGAAGTGAAAAAGGTATATCAGCACATCGGCGTAAAGGCAATAGATACAGAAAAGGGGGTATTTGAGATCTTCAATAAGTACTACTTTAAGAACTTGGCGGAAGATTACCAGTTGGTATATTCGCTTTATGAAGACGGTAAACCGATAATGACCGGTAAACCGATGGATATCAATATAGCTCCACGCCAACGTGCACAGATCACTCTGCCGTATGATCATGCCTCTCTTAAGAAAGATGCTGAGTACTTTATGAAACTACAGTTTATACTGAAAGATCAAAGACCTTGGGCTGCCAAAGGCTTTCCGATGGCAGAGGAACAGATTTTGATAAAGGAGGCTACGGACCGCCCGTCCATCAGTGAAGTAACTGCCGGTGCAGCAAAACAGGATGGATTCGTACTGGACAAGGATACGAAGCGCATCCTTATAAAGGGAGCTGACTTTGAAGCCATATTTGACCCGCAAACCGGAAGTATCTACAGTCTGAAGTATGGCAACGAGACTGTTATCGCCGATGGCAACGGTCCGAAGCTCGATGCTCTCCGTGCTTTTACAAACAATGATAACTGGTTCTATGCCCCCTGGTTCGAACATGGTTTGCACAATCTGATTCATAAAGCAACTGAATATAAAGTACTGAATAAAGGCAATGGCACTTTGGTATTGAGTTTTACGGTAGAATCTCAGGCACCGAATGCCGCACGCATTAAGGGTGGTACAAGCTCCGGTAAGAATAGCATCGAAGAACTGACCGACAGAAAATTCGGTAGCAATGACTTTAAATTTGTCACTAACCAGATATGGACAGTGTATCCGGACGGTTCTATCGAATTGCAGTCCAGCATTACTTCCAATCGTTCGAGTTTGGTTCTGCCACGTTTGGGTTATGTGATGAAAGTTCCCCAACAATACAGTAACTTCACTTACTATGGACGCGGACCGATAGATAACTATGCCGACCGTAAGAGCGGACAGTTTATCGAACAGTATACGAATAGCGTAGCAGGTGAGTTCGTAAACTTCCCAAAACCTCAGGATATGGGCAATCACGAAGATGTTCGCTGGTGTGCATTGACCAATCAGGCAGGGAATGGAGCTGTCTTCGTAGCTACCGACCGTCTTTCGGCTTCGGCACTTCAGTACTCGGCTCTCGACTTGATTTTGGCTTCCCATCCTTATCAGTTGCCGAAGGCAGGCGATACCTATCTGCATTTGGATTGTGCAGTGACCGGTCTGGGTGGTAACAGTTGTGGCCAGGGAGGTCCTCTCGTACACGACCGTGTGTTTGCCAATCAGCACAGCATGGGCTTCATCATTCGTCCTGCCGGTAAGGAACTGAGTGTCGTTGCCAATGTTGCCCCTGCGGGAGATCTTCCTCTGTCTATCACACGTACCCCTGCCGGAATGGTCGAATTGACTTCGGCAAAGAAAGATGCTGTCATTTGTTATAGCATTGACGGAAGTAAGAAAGTGCAGGAATACACAGAGCCTGTCCCTATGCGTAACGGAGGTACGATCAAGGCATGGTATAAGGATAGTAAGGATATCAGCAGCACGATGAAGTTTGAGAAAATAGAAAGCATTCAGACGCAAGTCGTATACGCCAGTAGTCAGGAATCGGGTGAAGGCGATGCTTCTCATCTGACTGATGGTGATCCGAATACCATCTGGCATACCATGTATTCGGTGACAGTTGCCAAATACCCGCATTGGGTAGATCTGGATGCCGGTGAAGTCAAGGAAATCAAAGGCTTTACTTACCTGCCACGACAGAATGGAGGAAACGGTAATATCAAGGATTACTCTATTCAGGTCAGCATGGATGGAAAAGAATGGGGAGAGCCTGTTAATAAAGGAACGTTCGCAAGGGACTCCAAAGAAAAGAGAGTCTTGTTTGACAAACCGGTGAAGGCACGTTATATCCGTTTCACGGCTTTAAGCGAACAGAATGGACAGGATTTTGCGTCCGGTGCGGAGATAACGATTCTGGCTAACTAAAGATAGCTGAATCTATAGAAGAAAAGTATCAATGGGAATGTGTCCCCCCTTCTAAATTTATGAGGGTTTCGACACATCCCCATTGATGCTTTTCTTTATTTTAATCGGAATGAGGGAACTCCTACAACTCCTTTCCCGCCTTCTCAAAATCCGCCTTAGACTTACTCTGCGTCACAATATACACACCCAGAAACACAAGTGTAATGGCGATTCCTTTTTCCCAGCCGAAGCTCCCGATTCCCATGAGGATTGCTGCAATCGTAGCCACAATCGGCTGCATATAGTTATACATACTTACCACTGTAGGGCGAAGTAACTTCTGAGCTGTCATGATGCAGAGATAAGCAAGGAAACTTCCTCCCAGTACGACATACAATACCTGCAAAATGGCAACCATTGGAATGCTGGTCCATTGAATGACCGAAATATCTTGATAAGAGAAAGGAATATAACACATCGAAGCATAGATAAACATCCATTTATTGATGGTTACTGCCGAATATCGCTGAGACAGCCCCTTGAACACCGTCAGATAGATGGAGAAACTGATTTGCGCAACCAGACAAAGCAAGTCGCCGATCAGACTTCCGTTACCACTACTCGCTGCCTGACTGCTCATAATAAGGATAAGCGCTCCCATAGCTCCCACGAAAATACCCAGTACTTTCTTGTTCGTAATCGGCTCTTTCAGATAGATGGCTGCCACAATCATGGTAACTATCGGCAGAGTAGTCGTTACGATAGAAGCATCGATAGGCGAAGTCATCGAAAGCCCGAAGATAAATATCCCCTGATTGAAAACCAGAGCAAAGAGGGAAGCAAAGAAAATCTTCAGCATATCGCGGTGGTCCACATGCTCCTGTTTGCAGAAGATGGAAAGTATCCAGAATGCCGCTGCCGCACCTACCATACGAAACGTGGTGACGGAGATAGCTGAAAACTCTTGAAGTGCCGATTTGCCGATAGGAGACATCAGTCCCCACATAACGTTTGCCGTGAGTGCAAACAGATGTCCGTGCAGATTCTTGTTATTGCCCATAAGTCTGTGTATACCTTTTAATTGTTACCTTTATTGAAAACTGCTGCAAAGGTAACCAATTTGTCGCATGATTTGTTTATATTTGCCTTGATTAAAATTGAATATTATGGAACAACAGGCAGACTATATCCGGCGGATCGAGATCAAAGGACTCTGGGCCCGCTTTAATATACAATGGGATTTGCGTCCGGATGTGAATATCCTTTCCGGCATCAACGGAGTGGGAAAGACCACTATTCTGAACCGTTCGGTGGGATACCTCGAACAGCTTTCCGGCGACATACAGCTCTCCGGTGAAATGAAAAGCGACGCAAAGAACGGAGTACACCTCTTCTTTGATAATCCCGCAGCGACTTATATCCCATACGATGTGATCCGCAGCTACGACCGCCCCTTGATTATGGGTGACTTCACGGCACGCATGGCAGACAAGAACGTGAAGTCCGAACTGGACTGGCAACTGTATCTGTTGCAGCGCCGCTATCTCGATTATCAGGTCAATATAGGCAATAAGATGATCGAAATGCTTTCCAGCAATGACGAGGAACAGCGCAGCAAAGCCGCCACCCTCTCCCTTGCCAAACGTCGTTTTCAGGATATGATTGACGAACTTTTCAGCTACACCCGCAAAAAGATAGACCGCCGTCGGAATGACATAGCCTTCTATCAGGACGGAGAATTGCTGTTTCCATACAAACTCTCGTCCGGTGAAAAGCAAATGCTCGTGATTCTGCTGACAGTGCTCGTGCAGGACAACAGCCACTGTGTCCTTTTCATGGACGAACCGGAAGCCTCCCTGCACATCGAATGGCAACAGAAACTGATTTCAATGATCCGAGAACTGAATCCCAATGTGCAAATCATTCTGACCACCCATTCGCCTGCCGTCATCATGGAGGGCTGGCTGGATGCAGTGACAGAGGTGAGCGATATTTCCACCGAAGCGGACGGATTCAGACTCCCCCCGACTATTAATTGTTAATGACAACTTCTACATGGCAACTTCACTACGCGATAATCTGACTTCTTCTTACTTCAATGCTGCCCACAAGCTGTATTCCAAAAAGGCTCGCCGGCGCATCATTGCTTACGTAGAGAGCTATGATGATGTTGCTTTCTGGCGCACATTACTCGAAGAGTTTGAAGATGACGAGCATTATTTTCAAGTGATGCTCCCTTCGGCCACCTCATTGGCAAAGGGGAAGAAGATGGTACTCATGAACACGCTGAATACCGCCGAACTGGGCAGAAGTCTGATTGCCTGTGTGGACAGTGACTATGATTTCC
>ERZ824575.2730-NODE-2730-length-13306-cov-3.343370_pt1 | contig 13306 bp, 13 predicted proteins | sample MGYA00519470_ERZ824575 | MGnify/ENA primary metagenome ERZ824575 (study PRJEB31778, sample SAMEA3449170) | human gut metagenome | biome: human gut; feature: human-associated habitat; material: faeces | place: United Kingdom | collected 2010/2012 ...
TTATGATTTTTCCACATCCGCCATCCGAATCCGTATAGAAAAAAAAGCCTTGAAATTTCTCACTCTCAAGGCTTTGAAACTAAAGACCTATTTTGATACGAAATGCACACCTTGTCACCTTTCCGTTAAAATGTTTGGAAATCGTTAAATGGTGCACACCGTATTTGCAGAAGATGCTGCATACTTCTAATCCAGACATTCCGAATCACCGGCTTCTTCGTTTCCAAGATATACTTTGTATGGTTTCCCTTGATAATAATTCATAATCTGTCGCCTTAATTTCGAAGGATACAAGGGCTGCAAATCAAGCGTAGAAATATCCAGCCATCCTATGCCAACTTGATTCGTATCTCCATGAAGAACAGCATCCGGTATGTTATCAATATATTCACAAGAAAAAATCAAATCGACACGATGAAAGTTTTCGCCATGAACACCTTCCACTACAAAAAGCAATTCTTTGCACTCTATAGCAATACCTAATTCCTCTGATACTTCACGGCAAACAGCTTCATTTAGCGTTTCTTCTGCTTCTTGACCACCGCCAGGCATAATATACCATTCTTCACCAGCATCTCTGATTTTGATAGCGGCCATTTTTCCGTCTTTGATGATAAGTGCTTTTGCAGAGTTTCGAATCCTCCCCATAATATTTTCCTCCGTAATGCTAAAAGAAAAACTGGACACCCGTTTGTATACACAAATGTATCAAAACTGGTGTCCAGTTATGGTACGCCGGAAGGGACTCGAACCCCCGACCTACTGGTTCGTAGCCAGTCACTCTATCCAACTGAGCTACCGGCGCGTACCGCGCTTCCTCAGCGCCACATTATAGTAGCACAGTCGGGGACAAAATGCAAGTCCTTTTTTATTTTTTTCTCAAAGCTCCTGCAGCTCCAGATCGCCGCAGGCTTCGAGCTGGGGCCGGGGGCCGAGGGCGCAGACGACGCCGCTATCCAGCGCGCTGCCGATTTGGCCTGCGCAGGCGGCCAGAGACGCGGGGCCTGCGTCCAGCAGCTCATGACGCATACGGCGGCGGTCGTCCATGGTCATGCCCTTCAGGAGCCATGCGTCCGCGACAGCGCCCTGCAGGCGCGGCGAGAGCAGCGGCTCGGCATCGCTGATAGCGCCGATGATGTTGACGTCCTGCGCCTCGCCGGAGGCGGCTGCGGCTTCGAGATATGCGGCCGTTCGGCCGATCGCGCCGCGCGAACGGCGGCAATCCGGGTCACGGTAGGTATAAGCGGAGACAAGCCCCGTTTCGCGCACGAGCAGGCCCGTGCCGTAGGCGCCGCCCTGCACGCGGATCTCGTTCCAGTAATGGCCGAGCGAGGCGGCACGGCAGGCGATGCGCAGATCGCCGGAATACGCGTGGACATTGCCGCAGACAGCGGTGAACGAAACCTCGGATGGGATCACGATGCCCTCTTTACGGATCGGCAGCAGCTGCGCCTGACACGGTGCGCCGGGTACAGCGCCGGTCGGAAGCGCTTCGCGCAGGCCGGTCAGTACCGGTTCGGCGTTTTGTCTGCCGCCGGTGATGGACAGGCACATCCGCGCGGTCACAAACAGCTTTTCACAGAGTGCGCGCAGCGTTTCGATCAGCTCGTCCGCCCTTGCGTCGAAATTCTGCTCCAGTTCCCGCAGCCAGCGATAGTAGCTGACGCCCGCGCAGCGCTCGGCGCAGGCACTGGCCGCGTTCAGGGCGGCGGAGGCGCGGAGCATCGCGGCGCTTGAGCCGGAGTTGACGATCTGCTGCTGCAGGCCGTCGCGCTGCTGCCGGATCAGCTCCAGAAGCTTCGTCTTGTCAGAAAAATCCGTCTGCGTCAGGACCTGCGCCGTCAGCCGCACAGCCTCCGGGAGCCTGGCCTCCAGCGCGCTGAATGAAACGGCAGCATAGAGCCGGTAGCTCTGCGGGTCATGATACTGGCTGTAGGGCGACAGTGCCGCGGTGAGACTGCCGAGCTTCAGACGCAGCTGCTTCTGAAGCTCCTGCGCGTCCATGCCGCCCGCCGGGAGCTGTCCCAGCGCTGCCCCCAGAACGGTCATATACGGAAGCTGCGCCTCCGTCAGATCATCGGCTGCAAAATAGGCCGTCGGATACACAATGCCGTCGGTCTGCACGGCATGGAGGATAAGGCGGCCATCGGCCTCCGCCTCCGTCGGGATGGGGGCCGGGTCGCGCGGCAGGTCAGAAAGCTGCACGTGCGGGATCGCAGCCAGCGCCTCGGGGCTGTCCGGCTCCTGCTGGAGCGCGGCAAGCCGCTCCTGCCCATCAACAATTCGGCTGCGCTGCGCCTCGTCCAGCGTTTCAAGCATATTTTGCAGCGCCTCGCGTTCGCGCTCCTGCCGTTCCTGGCCGCAGGTCTGCGACGGGCGCAGGAGGATTTCGGCGGTATGCGGATTTTCCAGCAGCAGGCGGCGCAGAAGCGTCTCATAATATCCTGTGCCGATGGCGGCGCGCAGATCGTCGAACACCTCGCTGAAGCACAGGCGGGCGGCGGGGTCGCCGCCATACAGCCAGCTGGCCAGGATCTCAAGCTCAAAGATCAGCCCGCGCGGCATCGTGCCGTAATCGCGTTCGCGGAGCTTGAATTCGAAGCTCGCAAGCGAGGCCTCGATCTGCTCACGGTCAAGGCCGTTTTCGCAGAGCGCGGTCAGCGTATCGCGGATCGTCGCCTGAATGGCGGGCAGGTCGGCCTCGCGGAAGTTCTGCACACGCAGCAGAAGATTCGGCTGCATACACTGCTCGTCGCAGCTGAGCACCACGTCCTCGGCAAGGCCCTGTTCCAGAATCGCGCGGCACAGCGGCGCGTGGTTGCTGCCGCAGAGTACGTCCGACAGCACCTGCGCAGCAAAGAGCGTCTGCGCATCCTGATACGTCCCGATCACGTAGCCGCAGCCGAGCTTCCAGCGCTGCTGCATCGGTTCTCCGGCAGGAAGCGGATAGTCGATCGTCCGGCGCTCCGCCCGGACGGGCGGCTGGGCATGGATCTGCGTGTCCGGGTCGATGGCTGCGAACTGTGACAGATAGCCGTCCAGCAGAGCGAAGCTCTCGTCCTGATCGATGCTGCCGTCGAGCAGCAGATAGGAGTTGGCCGGATGATAGAACCGCTTATGCGCGGCGGTAAAGGCCTCATAGGTGAGACTCGGGATGGCCTCAGGATCGCCGCCGGAGACGAAGCGGTAGGGCGAGTCCGGGAACAGCGCACGGTTCATGGCGTTTATCAGCAGCTCGTCCGCGTCGGCAAACGCACCCTTCATCTCGTTGAGCACAACGCCGGAGCGCGTCAGAACGCCGTCGTGCAGCTCATAATGCCAGCCCTCCTGCTGGAAGATCTCCGGCTTTTCGTGGATGCTGGGGAAGAACACGGCGTCGAGATACACGCGCATCAGGTTGAGAAAATCGCGGCTGTTGCGGCTTGCGACGGGATAGCAGGTTTTGTCCGGGAACGTCAGCGCGTTCAGGAACGTGTTCAAGGAGCCCTTCATCAGCTCGACAAATGGCTCCTTGACCGGGAACTGCTTCGAGCCGCACAGAACGGAATGCTCCAGAATGTGAAAAACGCCCGTGTCGTCATACGGAAGCGTCCGGAAGGCGGCGCAGAAGGACTTGTTTTCGTCCTCCCGCTCGAGCCAGCAGAGCCGTGCACCGGAGGCGGCGTGGGTATATTCATGCAGAACAGCGTCCAGCTCATCAATGCGGCGCTGCCGAGTCTGTTCAAATCCATGCAGTGCGGTCATAGAAAAACTCCTTTTTCTGTTTTTTTCATCATACCACATTCCGACAGCATCCGCAACGAAAACCGTATTCTGCCCGGCAGGCGAAATCTGGTGCTTCCGTAAAAGACGCCCGCCGGGAATCCGGCGGGCGCTGGCGGGAATTATTCAACTGTGACGCTCTTTGCGAGGTTGCGGGGCTTATCGATGTCGCAGCCGCGCTGCAGCGCGACGTAGTACGCGAACAGCTGCAGCGGCACGACGCCCAGCAGCGGCAGCAGCGGCAGCTCCGTTTCCGGGATGGTCAGGATGCCGTCGACGCGGCTGGAAAGGGCTTCGCGGCGATTCTCCGTCGTGAGCGCGAGAACGCTTGCGCCCCTTGCCTTGACCTCGATGACATTGCTCATGGCCTTGTCAAACAACGGGCCATAGGTACCCAGCGCAATCACGAGCGTGCCGGGCTCGATGAGCGAGATCGTTCCGTGCTTGAGTTCTCCAGAGGCGTAGGCCTCGGAGTGGATATAGGAGATCTCCTTGAGCTTCAGGGACCCCTCCATGCCGAGCGCATAGTCCAGGTTCCGGCCGATGAAGAACACGGAATCGTGATTGAAATACTGCGAGGCGTAATACTGGATCTGCTCGCGGCTGGACAGGATCTGCTCGACCTGCGCGGGCAGCGCGGCGATGGCTGCGGTCAGGCGGTTCGCCTCTTCGGCGCTGATCGTATTGCGCTGTGCGGCGAGATAGACAGCCAGAAGATCCAGCACAGCCATCTGCGTGGAATACGCCTTGGTCGTCGCCACGGCGATCTCCGGCCCGGCCCAGGTGTAGAGCACGTCGTCCGATTCGCGGGCGATGGAGCTGCCGACGACATTGACAATGGACAAAATTCTCGCGCCGAGGCTCTTTGCCTCGCGCAGCGCAGCCATGGTGTCAAGCGTCTCGCCGGACTGGCTGATAATAATGGCAAGCGTCCGTTCGTTTACAATCGGGCTGCAATAGCGGAACTCGGAGGCCAGAATGACCTCGACCGGCATCCGCGTCAGCTTTTCGAGGTTATACTTGCCGACCATGCCCACATGATACGACGAGCCGCAGGCAATGATCTTGATGCAGTCGTAGCGGCTGCTGTCGAGCATCAATCCGTCGAAGACGACCGCGCCGTCTTTGATGCGGGGCAGGATCGCCCGGCGCAGCGCCTCCGGCTCCTCCATGATCTCCTTGAGCATGAAGTGCTCGTAGCCGCCCTTTTCCGCGGCGGAGACCTCCCAGTCGATGGTAAAGTGCTTCTTTTCGACCTTCTGCTCCAGCGCGTCGTAGACCTCGATGCCCTCGCGCGTCAGCACGGCGACCTCGCCGTCTTCCATGTAGGCGACGTCGCGCGTGTGCTTGATGATGGCCGTCACGTCGGAGGCGAGGAAGTTGCAGCCCTTGCCGTAGCCGAGCAGCAGCGGCGCGTCCTTGCGCGCGGCGATGATGCGGTCCGGGCAGTCGGCGCAGAGCATACCGAGGGCGTAGGCACCCTCGATGCGGCGCAGCACGCGGCCCACGGCCTCTAAAAAGTCGTGGCACTCGTTGTAGTAGAATTCCAGCAGCTGCGCCACGACCTCGGTATCGGTCTCGGACTTGAACCGGATGCCCTGACCGATCAGAAATTCCTTGATCTCGACGTAGTTTTCGATGATGCCGTTGTGGATGACGGCGAACTTGCCGTTTTCGCTCACGTGGGGGTGAGAGTTGATGATGTTCGGCGCGCCGTGCGTCGCCCAGCGGGTATGACCGAGGCCGATGCAGCCCTCGAGGTCCGCGCCGCCGTGGATCTGTTCGCTGAGGACCTTGAGCCGGCCCACCGCTTTTTCGACCTGCAGCTTTCCCTGTGCCGAGATGACGGCCACGCCCGCGGAGTCATACCCGCGGTATTCCAGATGCGCGAGCCCGTCCAGCAGGATGGGGGCTGCCTGTTCCTGACCAATGAATCCAACGATTCCGCACATATGATAACATTCTCCTTTTGATGATTTTTGAAAAATGGGCAAAAATGCCCCTTTGCGGCGCAAAGCCGCTTCTTCAAAAGGACAAATGCGCAGTCATTTGTCGCTTTTCCCGTGGTCACAGCCCCTTTGTTCTGCGGTCGCCCGCATATTTGTCGGCTGTGTGCGCGCCCACGGGCACGGGGAAGCATCCGCCGAAATTTCGATCCTCTTCCCACCTCGTCGTCCCGCCAAAGGCGGGCGCTGGCGCTTATGATGGAGAAACTCCATAGCTCCTTTCACTTCTGCGTTTTTTAATATATTTCAAACCGGACTTCTCCGGGTGAAAGCGGTTATTTCGCCCCTCCGCGGGGCAAACTCCCAAAAAGGGAGGATGACTATGGCTACTGCTTTTATCCGCACGATCGTGCTCTATTTTCTCATCATGGTCGGGCTGCGCCTTCTCGGCAAGCGGCAGATCGGCGAGCTCGAGCCCATCGAGCTCGTGCTCACGCTGCTCATTTCGGACCTTGCCGCCGTGCCGATGCAGGATTTCGGCATCCCGCTTTTAAACGGCGTCATCCCGATCGTGACGCTCTTGTTGCTCTCGATGCTGCTCTCGTGGGGGAGCGTGCGCTCCATCCGCCTGCGGCGGCTGATCTGCGGCAGCCCGACGGCGCTCATTTTAGATGGCAAGGTGCAGCAGGACGCAATGCGCCACAACCGCTTCACGCTCGACGAGCTCATCGAGGAACTCCGCTCTCAGGGCGTGACGGACCTCACAAGCGTCAAATACGCGGTGCTCGAAACCGACGGGCAGCTCTCTGTCCTCCTCTATCCCGACGAGCAGCCCGCAACGCCTAAACAGCTGGGAAAGCCCGTCAAGGACGACACCTTTCTCCCGCACATCTTCATCAACGACGGGCGGGTGATGAGCGAAAACCTTTCGCTCGCGGGTCTGGATGCCGCGTGGCTCGACAAAACCGTGCACGCGCAGGGCTACCACGCCCCGTCGGAGATCTTTCTGCTCTCGCTCGACGGCGCGGGCAAAATTCTGTGCATCGGAAAGGACAGTGCCAAATGAAGCGATTTTTCTGGATCCCGTTCTGCCTGCTGCTCGCGCTCTTTGGCGCGGCGCTCTTGAATGCCGCCGTCGCCGACGGTCTTGTCACAGACTGGTGCGCAGCGCTCGACAAATTGCAGGACACCGCGCAGGCGGAGAACTGGGACAGCGTGCGCGATGATCTCTCCGCGCTTCACGAAAGCTGGGACGCGCACGCGACGTATTTCCACATCATTTTGCAGCACGACGAGCTCAACGAGGTCGAATCCCTGCTTGCCCGCGCGGACAGCTTCGCCTTCGAGCAGGACGAGGGCGAATTTCGCGCGTGTGTCGCGGAGCTCAAATCGCAGCTTTTGGTGCTGTCGGAAATGCAGGAAATTTCGATTCAGAACATTTTATAGCTCACTTGCCCTCGAGCAGCTTGTTGAGTTCCTTCATAAACGTGTCGATGTCCTTGAACTGGCGGTAGACCGAGGCAAAGCGCACGTAGGCCACCTCGTCCACGGCGCGCAGCTTGTCCATGACGAGCTCGCCGATGTACTCGGTGCTGACTTCGCGCTCGAGAGAGTTCTGCAGCGTCTGCTCGATCTCGTCCGCCTTCTGCTCGAGCACCTCAAAGGGAACGGGGCGCTTTTCGCACGCGCGGATCATGCCGTTCAAGACCTTGCGCTTGTCAAAGCTCTGGCGGCTGCCGTCCTTTTTGATGACGACCATCGGCAGGCTCTCCACCGTCTCATAGGTGGTGAAGCGCTTGGCACACGAGAGGCACTCGCGCCGGCGGCGGATGCTGCTGCCCTCTTCGGCAGGGCGGGAATCAATGACCTTGCTCTCTTTGTATCCGCAATAGGGACATTTCATCGTGCAGAACCTCTTTTCTCATCTTAGTCAGAGAGAGTATAGCATACTTTCTTTCGGGATGGTAGACATAATTTGCATTTTTTCACAGGATGGGCGAATTTTTCTCATTCACGCGATAGATCACACACTTTCTCCCGTCAACCGTTCCGATGCGGGCAAGGCAGAAAAGCTCCGGCAGCGGGAACGGCGCGCTCTCGCTGTACGGCAGCGCCAACAGCTTTCCGCTTTTCTCCTCGCGTACCATCGCGCCGGATAACAGTGAGAGTGCACAGTCGAGCCGCGCCGAACGGAAAAACGAGCCGCGCGGCAATGCTTTCCAGTCCCCCACCGCTCTCCCCTCCTGTCGGCACAAAATAAAGAGCCTGTGCTATTTCTATGCACAAGCTCTTTTCTTTATGTAGGGATTTTACTGCACGCTGTAATTGCCGCGTACGAGCAGCTTTGTGCTGTTCGCGCTCGCCTGCACGCCGCGGCTGTCGACCGTCGCCATGTAAAGGTGATTCTTCTGCAAACCGAGGCCGCCTGCAAGCGCCGCGCCCGACGTCTCGTCGATGAGGCCCGGGGTGCTCGCCGCCACGCACACGCCGCTGCCGGTGCGCAGCATCGCCTCGCAGCCGACGCCCATGTACAGGATCTGCCCTTGATTCAGCGTCACGACCGTAAAACTCGCCGCCATGCCGCCGGAGGCGTTTCCGCTTGACGCGCCGTACTTCTGCTCGAAGGCCTGCGTCTCGCTCTTCACCTGCTCGGTGAGCTTACTCGAGAGCGTCTGTTCGCGAGAGGCGGTCTTCTTGTCCACCTCGGAAAGGATCTGCGGCAGGAATTTTTCGTTTAAGTAGCTCAGCGTCACGAGCGGGTCGCTGCTCGTGCCCGCGCCGCCGGTCGCGGCGACGGTCAGCGTCAGCACCGTCGCGCTCACCAGAAGCAGTCCCACCAGACGGGCAAAGGCGTTGTTTCTCTTTTTCATGCTGTATTCCTCATTTTCTCCCCGGCGCGCACTCTTTCCGTACGCGCCGGAGGGGTTAGACCAACTGTGTGTTTTGCAGGCCGAAGCTCACGGCGATGGCCGCGTCGATGCGCTCCATCAGCTCGCCGTCCACGCGCCCCATGCGCTCGCGCAGGCGCCGCTTGTCGAGCGTGCGGATCTGCTCGAGCAGCACCACGCTGTCGCGCGGCAGGCCGTAGTCGGGCGCAGAGAGCGCAATATGCGTCGGCAGCTTCGCCTTGTTCGTCTGCGAGGTGATGGCCGCCGCGATCACCGTGGGGCTGTAGCGGTTGCCGGTGTCGTTCTGCACGATGAGCACCGGACGCACGCCGCCCTGTTCGCTTCCGACCACGGGCGAGAGATCGGCGTAATAAATATCGCCGCGTTTCACATTGATATCCACTTAGCTATTCACACTCCGAGCGGAAGAAAGTCCCCGTTCCCTTCGGTCAGGGGCCACTGTCATTCTCCCACGCGGGGGCGGAATTTATACGGGGGCTCGCAACTTTCCCCGTCTTTCTGCCCCCAGTCCATCGTATGCTGAGGACAGATGCCGCGTGCTTTTCTTAAAGCGGCTGCAAATTCTTGTCGACGGGTACGCCGTTCAAGCGGTAAACGCGCGGCACACGCTTGCTGACCGCGCACATCAGCTCATAGGGGATGGTATCGCAGAGCGCAGCATCGTCCGCGCAGAGGATGTGCTCGCCGAAGATCTCGACCTCGTCGCCGGACTTCACCTGCGGGAGGTCGGTCACGTCGATCATGCACATATCCATGCAGATGCGCCCGACCTGCTTGGCGCGGCCATAGGGCGTGAGCACTTCGATCTGATTCGAGAGCGCGCGGTGCAGGCCGTCGGCGTAGCCGATGGGCAGGACCGCAATGCGGCTGGGCCGCTGCGTAAAGTATGTGCGCCCGTAGCTGATGGGCTCGCCCGCAGCGAAGTCCTTGATCGTCGCCACGCGCGTTTTGAGCGACATGACGGGCTGCATGCCCATCTTTTCGGCCAAGTCTCCCGAGCCGTAGAGGATGATGCCGCAGCGAACCATATCCCACGCCCATTCAGGGTAGCTTGCAATGCCGCCGGCATTGCAGCAGTGGTGGAGCTGGAAGCGGAAGCCGCTTTGCGTCTCCACCTTTTCGATCATGCGCGCGAAGCGCTCATGCTGCAATTTCGTAAATTCGACGCTCTCCGCCGTGTCCTCGTCCGACACGCTGAAGTGCGTGAACACTCCCTCGATGTCGAGTCCCGGCAGTTCGAGCACACGCAGAATGTCGCGCAGGCTCGCGTCAAAGTGCGCCTCGTCGCACGAAAAGCCGAGGCGGCCCATGCCGGTGTCGAGCTTGACGTGCACGGTCATCTTCCCGCCCAGCGTGATGGCGCGGTCGGAAAATTCCTTTGCGATGTCGTAGCTCTGCACCGCCTGCGTCATGTGCAGCTGCAAAATGCGCGCCGTCTGATCCGCGGGCGTGAAGCCCAGCATTAAGATCGGCAGCGTCACGCCGCTGTCGCGCAGCTCCTCGCATTCGTCGATGTTCGACACGGCGAGATAGCCCGCGCCGAGCTGCTCGAGCCGCTTGGCAATCTCCACCGCGCCGTGGCCGTAGCCGTCTGCCTTGACGACGCCGAGCAGCTTCACCTTATCGCCGACGCGGCGGCGGATGACCTCGAAATTATGGGTCAGATGGTCAAGGTCGATCTCCGCCCAGGTCCTCTTGAGCGTGCTTTCCATAGACGCTTCCACCCTTTTGCTTTCAGTTTCGACGCGCGCTATTGCGCTGCGTCCGACGATAGTATATCACCAAAAATAAAATTCGTAAACTCCGCCGCGGCAATAATTTTGTCATTTTCCGCGATCTCGGCGTACACCGGCGCGCCGGAGGCGTCGAGCCAGAGCGAGCAGGCGAGCGTTTCGCCGCTGAGCGTCAGCGAAAAATCGGCACGCAGCGTTTCGACGTCCCCGAGTGTTTCCGCACCCGAGCTGTCGAGATACACTTTCGGGAAGTTTTGCAGCACGAGCGGCACGCAGGAAAGCGCCGAAACGCGCGGCGAGAGCGTGCCCACGTCCAGCACCAGATCGTCGAACGTCAGCGTCAGCTTGTCGCCCTCAAGCACCGCGCCGACGCCCGTGAGCTCCTCCGGCGCGAGCACCGCCGCCCGCGTCTCCCCATTTGAATGTTCGAGCGAGAGCGTATAGTGCAGCGTCTCGTCCCCGCGCGGCACGGCGGTCTCCACGATCGCCTCATAGCCCTGCATCTGCGCATAGCGCGCCTGCAAGTCCTCCGCGCTCTTCTGTGTCTTTTCCCCGCAGCCCGCGAGCAGCAGCGCAAGCGCCGCGAGCAGCAAGCATCCCTTTTTCCTCATGCCCCGTTCCCCCTTTTCTCCCCTATGAGTATGCGGCGCGCGGCGCGCGCATACCGGAAAGCGCGGACGGGAAAACGCCCGCCACCGCACCCATCGGAGGTGCAATGGCGGGCGTTTGCGGTTTTCATGCGTTTACTGCGCTGCTTCTCCGTCCATCAGGACGTCGTTTTCCATGAGGAACGGGGGCGTCGTATCCTGTCCCCAGCCGGTGTCGTACTTTGCCATGAGATAGCTTTTGAGCGCGGCGCGGCTTTCAAACTTCGTCAGGCGGTACGGCTCCTGAAAGGCGACCTTTTCGACAAAATAAAGCCCATCGTCCCCGGCGGGAAGGAGCACGCCGACGTGTCCGATGAAGAGCGTATTCTCCGTTTCGGAAAAACGGTCGTGGAAGACGACGGAGATCATGCTGCACCCGCCGTCTGAGAAGGTGACGCCGCGCGCCGCCCAGCCCTTGCGCAGGGTCTCCGCCTGCACGGAAGAGTCCGTTGAGTCCGCCGCCTCCACCGGTGCGAACAGGGCGCAGAAGTCTGCCGTGCTCTTTCCGCAGAGCGCGTCCGGGTCGCGCTTGAGCGTTTCAAGGTCCATGAAGAGCCAGTCTTCCCCGTTGGTGTCCGGCTGATCTTCGCCGGCGGTGATGCGATCTCCCATGAGCTCATACGCCGTGATGCGGCAGTTGTAGCCGGGGAAGTCCCCCTGCCGCTCCATCCACATTTCCTGCATCTCATAGGGGTCGTACTTTGTCTCCGTGGGGGCTGCCGTTTCAAAGCCGTCCGTCAGCCATTCCGCTTTGACGCTGCCGTTGAACTGGTCAAGGCAGGCAAAGAATTTGTCCGCCCGCTCCGCTGCGATCCCCGCGTCCGCGAAAAGCTCTGAAAGCAGCTCCTTAGACGCTTCGTCGCTGAGATTGCTGTACGCCGCCGTCTGCGCCGTCTGCTCGGGCGCGTCGGGCGCGTCCTTTTTGCCGCAGCCGCTCAGTACGAGGGCGGCAAGCAGAAGCGCGAGCGCGCAGCGTCTCCGTCCCGTCATCATCACGTTCATTCTTATCCGCCTTTCCTTTTGGGTGCACGGCCGGTCAGTTTGAATCGAGGGCGCTCTTTTCGTATTCCTCAAGCGCGATCAAATATGCGACATAGGCGGCCGTCAGGGAGTCGTATTTTTCTCCCGCCTTCAAGACCGACTTGTACTGCTGGTCGTTGTAGAGGTGCTTTGAGACCGCAATATACTTGCCGTCCTTGTTTTCCCGCTCTCCGGTCGTGGTGTGGGAAACATAGTATTTCCCGTCACCGGTCTGAATAATCACGGGGATTTTCACGCCGCCGCCGACTTCATTCGTGTTGAGAGAGGTCCAGAAGAGATAGCGCTTGCTTTCCTGACCTTCATAGGGATTTCCCAGAAATGCCCAGGTGCAGTTTTCCTGCTGCAAGAGGCTGTTGTTCAGCTTCTCAAGCTCCTTCTCAAGAGAGGGGATGTATTTTGAGCCCGGGCAGCGGGAATCAAACTCAAAATTAGTGGTCTTGAGGCTGCCGTCCTTCCAGAAATCGGTATTGTAGAGCAGCGAAAAATAGTCCTTCACACTGGTGTCAAACGGATATTGGGGCTTGGCAGCCGCTTCGCCGCTCCATGTGAGCACCACGCCGACGTCTTCCTCGTAGGAAACGACGCAGCTTCCGCCCGGCGACGCAACGCCTTTCCAGTTGTTCGTGTCGTCCGCACCCTTGTAGTGGATGATCCCGCGGATGTTCACAGGGTCCATCGACTGCCAATCCGCCTGCTTCTGCTTCAGATCGACCGTAACGGAGGCTGTCTTATTCCCCATCAGCGCCTCCGCGGAAACGTGGTCGAATGCCGAGCGCACGCCGGAAATGTCCACCGCCTCCCAGCTTTTCTCGATCAGAGTTGAGAATACCGGGTATGCGCCCACACTCAGTATGGCGATGACCGCGATCACGATCAGCACGTTCACCAGCGTAAAGCCTGCGTTGTTTTGTTTCATAAGCATTTTGTTGGACTTCATTCGTTTTACTCTCCGTTTTGGTGGGAATCTTCTTCGCTCAGCGCGGCGGCGGTCACGGGAAAAAGAGGGAGGAGCAGGTTTCCCTGCTCCTCTCTCAATAAGCTCGGAATTGCTGCGGTTTCGGTTTACTTGAAGTATCTTTCAAGCAGGCCCTTGAGGGCGCGGCCGTGACGGGCCTCGTCGCGGGCCATCTCGTGCACGGTGTCGTGGATGGCGTCGAGGCCGTTCTTCTTCGCGCACAGGGCGAGGTCAAACTTGCCGCTCGTGGCGCCGAACTCGCAGTCGACGCGCCACTTGAGGTTGTCCTTCGTGGTGGCCTTCATGTTGGGCT
>ERZ824575.2739-NODE-2739-length-13268-cov-3.326951_pt1 | contig 13268 bp, 15 predicted proteins | sample MGYA00519470_ERZ824575 | MGnify/ENA primary metagenome ERZ824575 (study PRJEB31778, sample SAMEA3449170) | human gut metagenome | biome: human gut; feature: human-associated habitat; material: faeces | place: United Kingdom | collected 2010/2012 ...
GGCAGTACGACGAGGTGCGCAAGGCGTACTATCTCCACATTTTCGCCATCAAGCAGCCAGACCTGAATATGGATAACCCCCGCGTCCGTGCCGAGGTAAAGAAAATCCTGCGCTTCTGGCTGGATATGGGCGTGGACGGCTTCCGCGAGGATGTCATCACCTACATCTCCAAGCCCAAGGGACTGCCGGACGCGCCGGCAGAAGCCTTCCCGAAGGCTTCCGTTTTACGAGGAGGGAGAGCAAGCCTTCCCATCCGCTCTCTATGCGCGGAAGATCAGGCGTTAAAATAATAAGAGCCGGCTTATGCAGTGCGGAGCGGGCAAGCGGAGGCTTGCGCAAAGGCTGCTGAATCTATCGTCCAGCTTCAGGAGGGCTGAGAATTCTATAGCTTGGCAAAAATTTAAAGTGGAAATGGAGGAAAGGTCCGGGGTTTGTCCGGAACCTGAAAATCTATGAAACCGTTAACCTATCGTCATACCCGGATCGCCTGTTACGGCGCTTATGTGACCCAGGCCATTATCAATAATCTGGCGCCCCTGTTGTTTACGATCTTTCAAAGAAGGTTCGGAGTCACTCTGGAGGAGGTCGGCAGCCTGATCCTGATTATTCTGACCAGCCCGGTCATGCTGGTCACGGCCATCGGCGTCAAGCTGTCCAGCCCCGGGCCGGTCATCTTCAGGCAGGAGCGCATCGGCCTGAACAAAAAGCCCTTCATGATGTACAAGTTCCGCTCGATGCGGGTCAATGTGCAGCAGGAGACCGGCTGGTCCACCGACTGCGACCCGCGCAAGACCCACTTCGGCAGCTTTATCCGCAAGTTCAGCCTGGACGAGCTGCCCCAGTTCTTCAACGTGCTGAAAGGGGATATGTCCCTCGTCGGGCCGCGGCCCGAGGTGCCCTACCATGTGGAGCATTTTAAAGAGGAGATCCCGCGCTACCTTGTGCGCCAGCAGGTCCGCCCCGGCTGCACGGGCTGGGCGCAGATCCACGGCCTGCGCGGCGACACCGACATTGCCGAGCGCATCCGCTACGACATCTGGTACATCGAAAACTGGACCGTGGCGCTGGACATCAAGATCATCTTCCGCACCGTGTTCGGCGGCAAGATGGTCAACGACGAAAAACTACAATAACGCCCTGTGCGTTACCGGACGGGAGTGTCTGTAATGAGCAAAAAGGAGCCCAAGGTCGCCATCGTTCACGACTGGCTTGTCGGCTACGCCGGCGGGGACCGCGTTGTGGACGCCATGAAGCGCGTTTTCCCCGATGCCGTCATCTACACCCTTGTGTACGACCCCAAAAACATGCCCGAGCACTTTAAAAGCTATGACATCCGCACAAGCTGGTTCCAGAAGGTGCCCTTCTCCAACAGGCTGTACAAGGCCATGCTGCCGCTGATGCCCCGCGCGTTTGAGGCGTTCGACCTGACCGAGTACGATCTGGTGCTGTCGTCGTCCTCCTCCTGTTCCAAAGGCGTCATCACCCGCCCGGATGCCGTACACATCTGCTACTGCCACACGCCGATCCGTTATGTGTGGGATTTTTACTACACCTACCGCGACAACGCCAACTGGCTAGCGAAGCTCGTCATGCCCGGCCAGATGCACAAAATGCGCATCTGGGACAAGTGCGCCGCGGACCGCGTGGATTATTTCATCGCCAACTCGCATTATATCGCCCAGCGCATCAAAAAATATTACCGGCGTGACAGCGATGTCATTTACCCCTGCTGCCACATCAACGAGTCGCCTTTTGTCGAAAAGGAGGACTTCTACCTGACCGTGGGCCGTCTGACCTGGTACAAGCGCGTGGATCTGGCCGTGCAGGCCTGCACGCGCCTTAACAAGCGCCTCGTCGTCATCGGCGGCGGGGGAGAGATGGACAAGCTCAGGGCCATGGCCGGGCCGACCATCGAGTTCAAGGGCGGCGGTCTGTCCGACGAAGAAGTGCGCAGCTACTACCTGCGCGCGAAGGGCTTCCTTTTCCCGGGTGAAGAGGACTTTGGCATCACCCCCGTCGAGGCCCAGAGCGCGGGCACGCCGGTGCTGGCCTATGGCCGCGGCGGCGCGTGCGAGAGCGTGCTGCCCGGCAAGACCGGCTACTGGTTTAAAGAGCAGACCGTCGAGAGCCTGGCCGACTGCATCGAACGGTTTGAGCGCGACGGCGTGGCCTGTTCCAAAGAGGAAATCCGTGAGCACAGCCGCTCCTTCAGCGAGGAACGCTTTGAGCGCGAGCTGAAGGAATACTGCCTGCGCCGCATGGCCGACTGGCAGCAGGAGCTGCTCGACTGCTCCCACTGGGAGAAGGAGGAACTGGATTGAACCCTATCGTCATCAACGGCACGGTACTGTGTGACAATATCACCGGCATCCCGCGCTATGTCTATGAGAATGTCGTCCGGCTGGACAAGCTGATCGAGGGCACCGGCCTGGACGTCCGCATTGCCTACCGCGACGACGGGCGGCCCATCCATCTGCCGGAGCTGAAAAACATCCGGCTGGTGCCGCTCAAGTCCATCCCGTATTTTTACAATCTGGCCGTGCTGCCCGCCTACCTGCGCCGCACCCATGCGTTTTACGTGGGCCTTGCCAGCGATATGCTGCTGACCCGCCGCAGCGTCGTGGTGCTGCACGACATCCGCCCGCTGGTCATGGATACCGACAAGGGCTTTTTCCGCTTCAAGTTCTGGGTACACTGCCTGTCCACCAAATGGTTCGCCCAGCGGGTGTTCACAGTCAGCGACAACCAGCGGCACCTCATCAGCGAGAAGCTCGGCATCACGCTGGACAAGATCGGCATCACCTACAACGGCTGGGAGCACATGAAGAACGTCACCCCCGACGAGAGCATTTTTGACAAGATGCCCGGCGTCAAAAAAGGGGAGTACTTCTACGCCCTCGGCAGTTTGGCAAAGCATAAAAACTTCAAGTGGATCCGAGAGGTCGCCCGCCGCAGCCCCGACAAGACGTTTGTCGTCGCGGGCGGCAAGGACCTGCGTGCCTTTGGCGACGACGCCGAGGCGAAGGACACCCACAATGTGTTCTACCCGGGCTATGTGTCCGATGCCGAGAACGCCGCGCTGATGAAGCACTGCAAGCTGTTTTTGCACCCCGCCGTGTTCGAGGGCTTTGGCATCCCGCCGCTGGAGGCGCTGGCCCTGGGCGCGCCGAAAACCTCCACGCCGAACTGATGATGCTCCCTCAGCCTGCCCGCCTGCGGCTTTTCGTAGCGGAAAACGGGGCAGTAAAGATAGAACATCTTTGTGGGCTGCGCGTCGGCAAAAAGCTTGTTTTCAAGGAACATGCGCACAGCGCCCGCCGTGCCCTCCGGCTTCAGCGTTACGGAACGGTCTCCCTTATCGGTAAAGCTATACATTTCCTTTTGCACAATGTCCGTTGTGTCTCCCACGCCGCGGGCAAAAAGCTCCGTATGCTCCAGCACCGGCGTGCGGGTTTCGCGGTAGCCGAATTCCGCGCAAGCGCTGCGCATAAGCTTTTCGATATACTGCCATTTGTAGCTTTCCTTAGGGGTAACGTCCTTCATGCCCTTAGGCGCCTGAATCTGCATAATACACCTCTTTCATATTTCCCTTATAAAAATAGGGTTCTCCATCCTTAAACAGGGACGGGGAACCCGCGGTACCACCCTTATTGAGCATAATAAAATGCTCCGCTCGCGCCCCATAACGCGGGGCAACCGTCCGCCATTTCCTGCGGAAGGCTCATAAGGCGTCCTTCACCATATGCCCTGTTCGCGGCGGCTTCCAGCCACGGCCTGCCTTCTCTTGTGCGAACGCAATACGGCTACATCCTTATTCATTGCCTATCAAATTATATAATAGCATCACTAACGCCGCTTGTCAACGCGCGTATGCCGCTTATATGCCGATTTTTCTATGTTATTCGCCCTTCTCTGCGGCCCTGCGCCTGAGCTCCTCCTCGCGCTCCTTTTCAAGCATCAGCTTTGAATAATCAACAAAGCCGCGCGGGTCGTCCACCCACAGCCTTTCCATATTGTAATACTCCCTTTCTTCGGGATAGAATATGTGCACCAATATGCTGCCGAAGTCAATAACTATCCAGCGGCCTTCGCTGTATCCTTCTATGCGCCTTACGCTAAGGCCCATTCCTTCGGCCTTTTCTTCAATTTCGTCGCAAAGCGCCTTCACCTGCGCCGTTGCCCGGCCGGAGCATACCACAAACCAGTCCGCTATTATGGTCCTGTCCCCAACGTGTATGGCCATTATGTCCTGCGCCTTTTTATTATAAAGCGCGTCGCATATCATCATCGCCTGGCGGCGGATGTTTTCTTCGTCCTGTGCATCTATCGCGTTAAAAAATTCGCTCATTTTATATCTCCTTTATTATTTTCGGTCTCTCTTTTTATTGCCTGCCTTATCATAAGGGATTCGTCCGTCGGCTCTATACCCCGCGCAAGCAGATGGCCTATTGAGTTATTCATGGTCATAAGCACCGCGCCGTTAAGATCCTTCTTCGCCATGTCCCTCAGCTTGTCAACGCCTTCATACGTCCGCGTGAACTCTGCTTTATCCGCAACGTATAATATTTTATCAAGCTTTGTCATGTTCATCCGGCCGAAAACGTGGCAGCCGATGGCATTTATAACGTCCGCGTCATCTATCCCGAACTCCCTTTGCACCCTTATCGCCCCCAAGGGGCCGTGTAAAAGACCGGGCGCACACCGCTGCTGAGTATTTGGCGTATAGCCGTATTCCTTGGCAAGCCGCAATGCGTCCTCGTCGCCAAGCTTTGCGCAGTCGTGCAGCAGCCCTGCTATGCGCGCCTTTTTGCCGTCCGCGCCCCATATTGCCGCAAGCTCCACGGCGTAGCCCATTGTGCCTATAGAGTGGGCAAGGCGCTTGGGCTTGGTGTATTCCGCAAGGCGCTTTTCATAAGAAAGAATATCCTCGCTTTGATATAAAAGCCCCGCGTATATCCGCTCCATCACGCCGTAGGGAACAAGCTTTGCAATGCCTTTCGCCATGTTCACGCGGCGGCGTATCTCGGTTGACGATATATCAGGCCCGCAAAAATCCGCCATGCGTATGCGCGCGCCATAGCGCCGCCTAAGCTCCCGCGCTGCTTCGTAATCGCCCGCGTTGTCCGGCCGCCCAACGGCTATTATGCCCGCAAGTGCGAATATCGTTTCCGGCCTGCTCCATTGGTGCAATGTTTTTAGCATGTCCGCGCCCACTATAAGATACAGCTCGTCAACGCCGTTATACAGCCCCATCAGCGTATCCGCCATGTAGCTTACGCCGCCGCGGCGAATTTCATCATCGCACACAATAAGCCCTTCCTCGCCCGCAAGCGCGGCACGGGTAAGCTCAAGCCGCTCCTTTGCGCCCACGCCGAAAGCGATGCTTTTATGCGGCGGGTCGCCCGCCACCATAAACAGCACCCTATCAAGCGAGAAACGCCGCCTGACCTCGCGCGCAATATAAATATGTCCGTTGTGCGGGGGATTAAAGCTGCCCCCCAATATACCGATTCTCATTGAATTTATTATACACTACTATTCCTTGGTAGTAAACCGCGAATAATCGCCGCGCACGATGGGAACAATCCATAAAAAAGCAACAGGGGGAATTAAACATGAGCATTGGTGAAAAAAGAACGCTGAATGCATATTACAAGCGCCGCTTTTACCGCGGGCGCACGGCCTTTGCCCGCGCTGCGGACTTTATTGCGCTAAGGGTAATATTGCTTATTGCATGCTATCTTTGGTTTTCGTTCAACGTGGAAAGCATTATCGCCGCCGCTGTGCTCACGGCAGCTGCGGTCGGGGCCATATCCGTATTTGCCGAGCTTGTAAAAAGCGTGCGGCTTGAAAAATTCATATTGCGCGAAAACGCCCGCCTTTCAAAAAAACTGTTCAGCGAAAGCCTTGTGCTTATGCCGCGGAGCGAGTTTCTGGGCATAGTGCGCGAATACATAAAATGCCACGGCAAGGAATTTGCGGGCGAAAGCCTTGTGTATACCGCGCAGACGCTTTCCCCAGTGGATGAAGAAACGGTGCTTTGTGCCTGCCGCGCGGCAAACAGGCGCGGCTGCAAAAGCCTTTTCATATTCTCCTCCGCCTCTGTGAGCCAGCCGGCGCGGGACATTGCCGCGCGTTACAATGGGCTGAGCGTTGCCTTTATATCGGGCGATATGCTCGCTTCCTGCGCCAAAATGCCCGACGATAACGCCGTAAGGCAATATATATTGAAACAGGCGGAGCAGAAAAAGCAAATAAAAAAGCAGAGCGTATCCACGGCCATAGGCCGCGGAAGATGCGCGCGGTATCTGCTTGTTGCCGCGGCGCTTTTCGCACTCAGCTTTTTTGTAAGCTATACGCTTTATTACAGGATGCTTGCCGGCGCATGCGTAAGCCTTGCCGCGCTCAGCTTTTATGCGGCGCATTCGCCTTCCGCCGCACCGAAGGATGCTTAACGCTGCGGCGCTCAAGCTTTATATCAATCATAGCGTTTAAGGGAATATAGTCGATACCGCCGTTCACCGCCGCGCGCAGCACAAATTCACCGCCGGCATATATAAGGCATATCGGCTCTATTTTTTCGCGCGGCCAAATGTCCGTATCGTCAAGGCAGGCGGCGGGAACGTAGCTTAGCTGCTTTTGGGCGTCTATCGCCAGGGTTATGGTTTCTATCGCGGATCTCAGCCTGTTTTGTGCGCCGTATGTGCGCTCTATCCCGGCCGGGCTTTCAAAGTTCACGCTCTGCGTTTTTGCTATGCCCTGCCTAAGCCTCTGCGCCGTAGCCTCGTCCATAAACGGCGCGCAGTCCAGCGCAAGCATTATAAGCCGCGCATCCTCCGCCGTGAACGGGCGGTCGTTTGCATAATACCCGCGCGTGGTGCTTTCTATCTTCCAGCCCATGCGGTTCAGCGCGGCAACGTCGGCATATATGCTGCGCCTGTTTGCCGCAATGCCATGCTGCGCAAGTATAGCGCAAAGCTTGCCCGCACTCAGCGGATGCTCTTCATCCGTATATTCATTCAGCGCCTTAACAAGCGCAATAAGTCTTTCCCGTGCGGCCATGCTTTACGCCCCAAGTCCGATATAGCCGAAGCACAGCAGCGCCTGCGCCGGTATATATGTTATCATCACAGGGAAATTCGGCCGTTCAACATCGCGCACGAACATGCAGCGCGCAAGTATTGTGTCCGAAGTCAAGAACAGCATTGACCCAAGCGTTATCAGCGCGGCGTAAAACCGGCCTTCGCCCGAATTTATCCGCGCCATAAGGTTCACCCATGCAAAAACGTTCACCGCCGCAACTATGCTAAGATATACGGGCATAAGCACGCGGAACTTTTTATCATCCACATGCTTTTCAAGCCTGAAGCTCATGTATGCTACAACGGCTATATACGCCGCCATGAACACCGCCGCCGTTATAAGGTGCGATTGGGTTGCGCCGGGGGTGCGGCGGAATATGCTAAGCGCATACAGCCCATGCCCAAGCGTAAAGCTAAGTGCGCCGGGTATAAAGAACCTGTCGTTCTTTTCCCATATCAGCAATATATCGCCCGCAAGGCCGCATATAAGCGCCGCCAGCACTGCACCGTCCACAGGCTTTGCCGCGCACGCATAGTAAACGGCAAGCGATGTAAGCAGCAGCGGCTTTGTAAGCTTTCTTGGCGTATGCATGCCAAAATAGCAGAAGAACAGATGCACTATGCTCAGCAGCGTAAAATATATTATAAATCCGGTCATATCCCGTCCCCCTTGCGGCGCAGTATTTACGTTTTCTTTATACGCCTTATAATACAACACACTCGCTTGCCCCGTAAAGCGATATTGATAATACTTCAATGCGTCATAAGCAAAGTGAATGTGAAAAAACGTTTTTCGTGGTTTTCATATCATTTTTTATGATATACTATTATGCGAAAAGATAAAAGATAAACAAAGGAGGAGATATTTCATGCAGTATTCGCGTGAGGTTGAAGAGATGTTTTGCGTGGCAAAGGGCGCAAAGCACGACCCCGCACCCATTCCCGAGGAGGGCAAATGGGTTAAAGCAAAGGAGATTACGGACATATTCGGCCTGACACACGGCGTGGGCTGGTGCGCGCCGCAGCAGGGTGCATGCAAGCTGACGCTGAACATAAAGGGCGGCTTAATTGAAGAAGCGCTGGTGGAGACGATAGGCTGCTCCGGCATGACGCATTCCGCTGCAATGGCGGCGGAGATACTGCCCGGCAAGACCATATTGGAAGCGCTTAATTCCGACCTTGTGTGCGACGCGATAAACACCGCCATGCGCGAGCTGTTTTTGCAGATTGTTTACGGCCGCAGCCAGAGCGCGTTTTCAGACGACGGCCTGCCCGTAGGCGCCGGGCTTGAGGACCTTGGCAAGGGCCTGAGGAGCCAGATAGGCACCATGTTCGGCACAAGGAAAAAGGGCCCCAGGTACCTTGAAATGGCCGAAGGCTATGTGCTTGAGATAGGCCTGGACAAGAACAACGAAATAATAGGCTACAAATTCGTAAATCTTGGCAAGATGATGGACGCCATAAAGAAGGGCGTGGAGCCGAACGAGGCTTTCCGTTCCAACATAAACACCTATGGCCGCTTTGCCGAGGCGGTAACCGTTATAGACCCGCGCAAGCAGTAATATAAGGAGGCGTAAAAATGGTCACTTTTGAAGGATACGAAAGAAGAATAGATACCCTGCGCCCCGTGCTTGCAAAGTATGGGTTCGACGGCTTTGAAGCATGCGAAGCCTTCACCAAGGAGCATGGCGTAGACGTGCGCGGCATAGTGCAGGGCATTCAGCCCATAGCATTCGAAAACGCGGTTTGGGCATATACCCTCGGCGCGGCGATTGCGCTGAAGAAGGGCGTTAAGAGCGCGGCGGAAGCGGCCGAATGCATAGGCGAAGGCTTGCAGGCGTTCTGCATACCCGGCTCCGTTGCCGATCAGCGTAAGGTGGGTCTGGGCCACGGCAATCTTGGCGCGATGCTGCTTTCCGAATCCACGCATTGCTTCGCCTTCCTTGCCGGACACGAAAGCTTTGCCGCGGCAGAGGGCGCAATCGGCATAGCCCGCACGGCGAACAAGGTGCGCAAGGAGCCGCTCAAGGTAATACTCAACGGCCTTGGCAAGGATGCGGCCTATATAATCAGCCGCATAAACGGCTTCACCCACGTTGAAACCGAATATAACCAGTACACGGGCGAGCTTACCATAGTAAAGACCACCGCTTTCAGCGACGGCGACCGCGCGAAGGTGCTCTGCTACGGCGCGGACGACGTGAACGAGGGCGTTGCCATAATGCGCCACGAGAACGTGGACGTATCCATAACCGGCAACTCCACCAACCCCACCCGCTTCCAGCACCCCGTTGCGGGAACATACAAAAAGTGGTGCGTTGAAAACGGCAAGAAGTATTTCTCCGTTGCCTCCGGCGGCGGCACGGGCCGCACGCTGCACCCGGACAACATGGCGGCAGGCCCCGCCAGCTACGGCATGACGGACACGATGGGCCGTATGCATTCCGATGCGCAGTTCGCCGGCTCCTCCTCCGTACCGGCTCATGTGGAAATGATGGGTCTTATCGGCATGGGCAACAACCCCATGGTCGGCGCAACCGTGGCCGTGGCGGTGGCGGTTTCAGAGGCCAAGTAATTCGGGGATTTTTACAGAGCATCGCTTCTTAAATCCTTAGTTTAAGTCAAACAATCAAATAAGCACATCATTTGCACCAAAACGCTGATGATGTGCTTAATCTTTTTTGTTAGCAGCAAGTTAGCTTTCGGCAGCCCGCTTACCCCTACTCCGCCCCATTTACCATTTCGGCAATATCGCTAAAGCTGTCGCCGGTAACATGCTCGGCGACGGCGAAGCAGACATTCAGGCCGTTGAAGCCGTTGGTGTGGATGAGCAGGGCGTCGCGGGTGGCGGGGTCGAAGCAGACAAGGGACTTGAAGCCGCCGTTGTCGCCCCAGTGCCATATGCGCTCGTTGTAAAGCCCCCAGCCAAGGCCCCACTCCACGCCGTTGCCGGCGCAGTTCCTTACGGAGCGCACACGCGCGGCAAAGTCAGGCTCCTTCAGTATGTTCAAAAGGAACTTCGGATAATCGTCAATCGTCACATAAAGCGAAAACGCGCTGTTCGGCTCCATGCCCATGGAATGCCGCGCCGTGGTGCGCTTTGGCTCCGCGTGCCCGTTGACGTCAACCGTGCGGGCAAGGGCATTGCGCATTGCACCCGTCCAGATAAGCGCCGCCTTGTCCATGCCGAAGGGGTCGAGCAGGCGCTTCTGCATAAGGTCGTCAAGGCGCGTATCGAGCCGCTTTTCTATTATGGATTGCAGATAATAATACCCCATGCCGGAATAGCTGAAGCCGTGCTTGGGCTCAAAATAAAGCTTCATCGGCAGCTCGCCCCAGTTGGGCAGACCGCTTGCGTGGCTCATAACATCCTTTGCCGTTACGCATGCAAAGCGCGCATCCGTGCAGGGCGTCCATGCCTGCTCATATTCGCTCAGCGGCCTGTCAAGGTCTATTACGCCTTCATCCGCCAATTCAAACACCAGCCTGCCGAAAAACGGCTTTGTGAGCGATGCGGCCTCAAAATAAGTTTCGTTCGATACGGGTATGCCGCGCTCCGTGTCCGCAATGCCAAGGCATTGGCTCATCACAAGCTCGCCGTTTTTTATGAACGCCATCGCAAGCCCGGGCACATGCTCGCGCTGCATATTCTCCTGTGCGATGGCTGCCGCGCTTGCAATTTCAGTCAAATAGATATTCATAGCTTTACCTCTCGTAAACTATTTCCCCGCCCACTATCGTCATAACTGGCAGTATATCGCGTATCTCCATCGGGTCGCAGGTGAAAATATCCTTATCAAGCATCACCATGTCCGCCATGAAGCCGGGCTTTATGCGCCCCTTTTCGTTTTCCATAAACTGGGCGTATGCGCTGCCCGCGGTATATGCATCGATGGCCGTGCAAACGTCCACGCACTCCTTGGGGAAGAAGCCGCCCTCGGGCCAGCCGTTTTTATCCTTTCGGGTAACGGCGGAGTATATGTTGGGGAAGGGGTTGCAGTCCTCAACGGGGCAATCCGTGCCGTAGGACACCTTGGCATTGAGCCGCGCCATGGTGCCGAACGCATATGACGTGGAGGAAAGCTCCTCTCCGCAGCGGGAGATAACGGCATGCATATCGTAATCAAGGAATATGGGCTGATACAGCGCAAGTATATCGTCCTTCACAATGCGCTCAAGCAGCGGCATATCGGTTATCTGGCAATGCACAAGGCCGTGGCGCAGCGGGTTTTTGCCGCCGTGCAGCACGGATTCGTAGCACCGCACGGTGTCCTCTATGGCCTTGTCGCCAATAACGTGGGTAACAACCTGTATGCCCGCTTCGTCCGCCATGCGGCACATTTCAAGCATCTCCTCATCGTGCGTAGCCTCCACGCCGTAGTTGCCGGGATCGTCCAGATATTCATGGCGCATAGTGGCTGTCCTTCCGCCGAGGGAGCCGTCGCGGAACAGCTTCAGCGGCCCGAGCGTAAGCCACGGGTGCGAATAATCGCCGCGGGCAAATTCGCCCTCTATAAACGCCCCGAATTCCGCAGGAGTATGATAGCACACCTGATGATGATACCTAAGCTTTGCCCTGCCGCCTTCAAACACGCGCCTGACAAGCGGGAAAACTATTTCCGGCGCGGCGGAGGTGCCTGCTTCCGGCAGTTCCGTTCCGCGAACCGATGATCTGCCCGGCAACGTGGATATGCTCCAGCGCGTTCTGAACTTTGACTACACCGATCCGGTGCCCGCCGGGGACATCACTTCGCTTTTCGGCGCCCGCAGCGATCCGCTGGAGGGCGGCGGGCGCTTTCACTACGGCCTTGACATAGCAGGGGAGGAGGGCGCCGTGATCCCCGCCTTCGCCGATGGCGTTGTCACCGCCGTGGGCGACAGCACCGATCTGGGCAAATACGTCACCGTCACCCATGAGGGCGGCTATTCCACGCTCTACGCCCACTGCCGCCGGATCACCGCTTCCGACGGCCAGCAGGTGCGCTGCGGCGATCCCATCGCCGAGATGGGGGACACCGGCCGCGCCACCGGCGTCCACCTCCACTTCGAGCTGCATCAGGATGACGTCTACCTGAATCCCATCTACTATGTCACATTCGCCTGACCGTTCCGCCGCCCTCACCGTCTCGCCCTCGGCGCTGGTGCTGCTGGCGGCGTTCCTGCTGTTTTCAAGGGGGCTGACGCTGCCCGCCGCCATTCTCTCCGCCGCCCTGTGCCACGAGCTTGCCCATGTGCTGGCGCTGCACCTGCTCCACGCCCCGCCCCGGCGTCTGACGCTGTCGGCCTCCGGCGCAGAGCTGTATGTCCCGGCGCTGGCGCGCCTTTCCTACGGCGGCGAGATACTGGCCGTGGCCGCAGGCCCCGCCTGCAACCTGCTGCTCTGGGCGCTGCTGTCCTCCGTGGGCGGTGAGGCGCTGGCGCCCTTCGCCGGGGCGCATCTGATACTGGGCGCGCTGAATCTGCTGCCCGTCCGCCCCATGGACGGCGGCCGCCTGCTCTGGCTCCTTGTGTCGCTGTGCAGCGAGCCGTACACCGCCGACCGCGTGGCCTATATCACCGGCGCGGCGGTATCCTCGGCGCTGCTGCTGGTGTGCCTGTATCTGACGCTCACCACCGGCGGTGGACTGTTCCTGCTGCCCGGCGTTCTCTGGCTGACGGTGAATGGGGTATTGCCAAATGGAACAAAACACGATAAAATAAGCTGTTACAACAAATGATCTGCCGAGGTTTTTTACCATGGACAAACGACTGGAACGCATTCTGCCCCGCGTACAGAAGCCCGCCCGCTATGTGGGGGGCGAATACAACGCCATTCTGAAAAACAAAGACGAGGTGGACACCCGCATCGCCTTCTGCTTCCCCGACACCTACGAGATCGGCATGTCCAATCTGGGCATGCGCATCCTGTACGGCGTCATGAACGGGATGGACGGCGTCTGGTGCGAGCGGGTGTTTGCCCCGTGGGGCGACATGGAGGAGGAGCTGCGCCGGGCGGATATGCCGCTTTTCGCACTGGAATCCGGCGACCCCATCACCGACTTCGACATCGTGGCCTTTTCCGTGGGCTACGAGATGGCGTTTCCCGCCATCCTGAATATGCTGGATCTGGCCGGCATCCCCCTTCACGCCTCGGAGCGAACCGGCCTTTCGCCGCTGGTCATCGCCGGCGGCACCGCCATGTACAAC
>ERZ824575.2751-NODE-2751-length-13205-cov-18.623118_pt1 | contig 13205 bp, 6 predicted proteins | sample MGYA00519470_ERZ824575 | MGnify/ENA primary metagenome ERZ824575 (study PRJEB31778, sample SAMEA3449170) | human gut metagenome | biome: human gut; feature: human-associated habitat; material: faeces | place: United Kingdom | collected 2010/2012 ...
CAGGATACACAGCTTCGTAAGCAGTTAAGAGAAGCTGGTGTCGTTTACAAGGTTTATAAGAATACTTTAGTAAAGAGAGCAATTGCAGGTACAGAGTTCGAGCCAATGGCAGAAGTTCTTGAAGGACCTAACGCTATTGCAATCTGCAAGGAAGATGCTACAGCTCCAGCAAGAGTTTTAGCTAACTTTGCTAAGACAGCAGATGCACTTGAACTTAAGTGTGGTGTTGTTGAAGGTAGTTACTATGATGCTACTGGAATCGCAGCTATTGCTAACATTCCTTCAAGAGATGAACTTCTTGCTAAGTTCCTTGGAAGCATCCAGTCACCTATTACAAACTTTGCTCGTGTTATTAAGCAGATTGCTGAGAAGAACGAAGAGGTTGCATAATTACGCGGCATAATCAGTATGATTATTGACGGACAGGTGTGACTATGTCAGCCTGCCACGAAACTTAATTAAAAGACTATTAAAAAGGAGATTATAATAATGACTACTCAGGAAATTATCGAAGTTATTAAAGGTTTATCAGTATTAGAATTAAATGATTTAGTTAAAGCATGTGAAGAAGAATTTGGTGTTTCTGCAGCAGCAGGTGTTGTTGTAGCAGCAGGTGCAGCAGCAGGTGCAGCAGCTGAAGAAAAGACAGAATTTGACGTAGAACTTACAGAAGCTGGTGCTAACAAGGTTAAGGTTATCAAGGTTGTTCGTGAAATCACAGGTCTTGGATTAAAGGAAGCTAAGGAAGTTGTTGATGGCGCTCCTAAGGTTGTTAAGGAAGGTGCTTCTAAGGAAGAAGCTGAAGAAATCCAGAAGAAGCTTGAAGCTGAAGGTGCTAAGGTTACTCTTAAGTAATTCGGATTGTCAGTTTGATACTTGCTTGACATATATATGCCGTATGGCATAGCATATATGAACAGAATTTTTAATATATTGCGGTATGCTGAATAATCACTTGATTTTTTAAAGCATATTTGGTATATTATATAAAATATGAAAAAGTTCCAGTTGTTGTATTGACAGCTGGAACTTTTTTTGTTACTATGAATAATGCACTATTATGGTATGGTGTGCATAGTATTTGCACGCATATCGATAATGTAATAAATTAATGTAAAGTAAAGAAAACTAAGGGGTGAAACGTCAATGGAGAAAAACAGAATACGTCCAGTAAAGTCAGGCAAATCGATGCGTATGAGTTACTCAAGACAGAAAGAAGTTCTTGAGATGCCTAACCTTATTGAAGTACAAAAAGATTCTTACCAGTGGTTTTTAAATGAAGGCTTAAAGGAAGTCTTTAGCGACATCTCTCCAATTGCAGATTATAACGGAAGGCTCAGTCTTGAATTCGTTGATTTTGCATTATGTGAGGAAGAGAGAAAGTACTCTATAGAAGAGTGCAAGGAAAGGGATGCTACATATGCAGCTCCACTTAAGGTACGTGTAAGACTTCATAATAAAGAGAGCGAAGATATAAGCGAACATGAAATCTTTATGGGTGACCTTCCTTTAATGACTAAGACCGGTACATTTGTGATTAATGGTGCAGAACGAGTTATTGTCAGCCAGCTGGTACGTTCACCTGGTATTTATTATGATATACAGAAGGATAAGTATGGAAAGATATTCCTCTACAGTTCAACAGTAATTCCTAACAGAGGTGCGTGGTTAGAGTATGAAACAGATGCTAACGATGTATTCTATGTTAAGGTTGATCGTAATAAGAAAGTACCTATTACAGTTCTTATAAGAGCACTTGGTTTTGGTACTAACGCAGAGATTCTTGACATATTTGGTGAAGAGCCTAAGCTTCTTGCAACAATGGAGAAGGATACATCTACTAACTATCAGGAAGGTGTACTTGAACTTTATAAGAAGTTAAGACCAGGAGAACCATTATCAGTAGAGAGTGCAGAAGCACTTATTTCTGGTATGTTCTTTGATCCTAGAAGATATGACCTTGCAAGAGTAGGCCGTTATAAATTTAATAAAAAGCTTTCATTCAGAAACAGAATTGCAGGACACATTCTTGCAGAAGACGTTGTAGATGGCAATGGTGAAATTCTTGCTAATGCTGGTGATAAGCTTACAAGAGAAACAGCTGAGAAGATTCAGAATGCAGCTGTTTCAGCGGTATTTATTGCTGCTGAATTAAAGGGTGCAGAAGGTGCGGTTACTAAGAGAACAGTTAAGGTTCTTTCTAATCTTGCTGTAGATATCACTAAGTGGGTAGATATCACAACAGAAGAAGCTAAGGAATTAGGAATTAACGAAGCTGTTTATTATCCGGTCCTTGCACAGATTTTAGCTGATAATGAGTCACTTGATGATATCAAGGATGCTATTGCTAAGAATACAGCAGACCTTATGCCGAAGCATATTACAGTAGAAGACATTCTTGCTTCTATTAATTATAATATGCATCTTGAGTATGGCATTGGATACAAGGATGATATCGATCACCTTGGTAACAGAAGAATAAGAGCTGTTGGTGAATTATTACAGAACCAGTTCAGAATTGGTATTTCAAGAATGGAAAGAGTTGTTCGTGAAAGAATGTCAACTCAGGACTTAAGCGGTATTTCACCACAGTCATTAATTAATATCAAGCCTGTAACAGCAGCTATCAAGGAATTCTTTGGTAGTTCACAGCTTTCTCAGTTTATGGATCAGAATAACCCATTATCTGAGATTACACATAAGAGACGTCTTTCAGCACTTGGTCCTGGTGGTCTTTCGAGAGATCGTGCAGGTTTCGAGGTTCGAGATGTACATTATACACACTATGGTAGAATGTGTCCTATCGAAACACCTGAAGGTCCTAATATCGGTCTTATTAACTCACTTGCTTCATATGCAAGAATTAATGAGTACGGATTTGTCGAAGCACCTTATCGTATAATCGATAAGACAGACCCTAAGAATCCTAGAGTTACAGATGAAGTACATTACTTCACAGCAGATGAGGAAGATGATTTCCATGTAGCACAGGCTAATGCAGAGATAGATGAGAATGGTTACTTCGTTAAGAATACAGTATCAGGACGTTACAGAGAAGAAACATCAGAATTCGATAAGAGTATGATTGATCTTATGGACGTATCTCCTAAGATGGTGTTCTCAGTGGCTACATCTATGATACCTTTCCTTCAGAATGATGACTGTACACGTGCCCTTATGGGTTCTAACATGCAGCGTCAGGCGGTGCCTCTTCTTATGACAGAAGCACCAGTAATCGGTACAGGTATAGAGAATAAGACAGCGTGTGACTCAGGTGTATGTGTAGTTGCAGAAGAAGATGGTGTTGTACTTTCATCAGAATCTAACAGAATTCTTGTAAAAGAGACAAGTGGAAAGGTTCACGAGTACAAGCTTACAAAGTTCTCAAGAAGTAACCAGAGTAACTGCTATAACCAGAGACCTATCGTATTTAAGGGTGATGAGGTTAAGGCAGGAGATGTTATCGCAGATGGTCCTTCAACATCTAATGGTGAGATTGCCCTTGGTAAGAACCCTCTTATCGGTTTTATGACTTGGGAAGGTTATAACTACGAGGATGCTGTACTTCTTAGTGAGAGATTAGTAAGAGATGATGTTTATACATCAATTCATATAGAAGAATATGATACAGAAGCAAGAGATACTAAGTTAGGACCAGAAGAAATCACAAGAGATTTACCTTCTACAGGTTCTGATGCAGTTAAGGATCTTGATGAAGATGGTATCATCCGTATCGGTGCTGAGGTAAGAGCTGGTGATATCCTTGTTGGTAAGGTTACTCCAAAGGGTGAGACAGAGCTTACAGCAGAAGAAAGACTTCTTAGAGCTATCTTTGGTGAGAAGGCAAGAGAAGTAAGAGATACATCACTTAAAGTTCCACACGGTGCTTATGGTATTGTTGTAGGCGTTAAGGTATTTACAAGAGAAAATGGAGATGAATTAGCTCCAGGTGTTAACAAGAATGTCCGTATCTATATCGCACAGAAGAGAAAGATTTCTGTAGGTGATAAGATGGCTGGTCGTCACGGTAACAAGGGTGTCGTTTCAAGAGTTCTTCCAGTAGAAGATATGCCATTCCTTCCTAATGGCCGTCCACTTGATATTGTACTTAATCCTCTTGGTGTGCCTTCGCGTATGAATATTGGACAGGTGCTTGAAATTCACTTAAGCCTTGCTGCCAAAGTATTAGGTTTTAACGTAGCGACACCTATCTTTGATGGAGCTAACGAGAATGATATTATGGATACACTTGATATGGCTAATGCTTATGCTAATCATCCATTTGATGATGAAGAGCTAGCACGCGAAAAGGCAGATGCAGAAGCTAATGGTGAAGAATATCCTGCTGATATGACAACATTTACTGCTGAATACAAGGATCTTTTAAGAGATGACGTATTCCAGTTCCTTTCAGATAACAGAGCTCACAGAGCTGAATGGAAGGGTGTTCCAATCGGAAGAGATGGTAAAGTAAGACTTCGCGATGGTAGAACAGGTGAATACTTCGATAGTCCGGTTACTATCGGTTTCATGCACTACTTAAAGCTCCATCACCTTGTTGATGATAAGATCCATGCTCGTTCAACTGGTCCTTACTCACTTGTAACTCAGCAGCCACTTGGTGGAAAAGCCCAGTTTGGTGGACAGAGATTCGGAGAAATGGAAGTATGGGCTCTTGAAGCTTATGGTGCATCTTATACACTTCAGGAAATCCTTACTGTTAAATCTGATGATGTTGTTGGTCGAGTTAAGACATATGAAGCTATTATTAAGGGTGAGAACATTCCTGAACCAGGAATTCCTGAATCATTCAAGGTTCTCCTTAAGGAACTTCAGTCACTTGCTCTTGATGTAAGGGTTCTTGATCAGGATAATAACGAAGTTAAGCTTCTTGAAAGTTCAGAATATGAAGTTACAGATTTCAAGAAGGTTCTTGATGATGGTGGTTATAAGAGAAGTAGCCGTGATGAAGAAAATGAATTAAAGAACGCAGGTTATCACGCAGAAAAGCAGGGTGATGACGGTGAGGCAACCATAGAAGAACTCGGATCAGAAGATGACGATTTCGATTATGACAGCTTAGATGATGACTATGATGATTACGGTGACGGAAATATAGAAGAATAATAGAAGGGAGCACTATAATGGCAGAAGAGATTAAGTCAAATAAATCAATGAAATTTGATAAAATTCAGATAAAGCTTGCTTCTCCTGAGAGTATTTTAGAGTGGTCTCACGGCGAGGTAACTAAGCCTGAGACTATCAATTACAGAACTTTAAAGCCAGAAAGAGATGGTCTGTTCTGTGAAAGAATATTCGGACCTAGCAAAGACTGGGAGTGTCATTGCGGTAAGTATAAGAAGATTAAAGATAAAGGCATCGTATGTGATAAGTGTGGTGTTGAGGTTACTAAGGCAAGTGTACGTAGAGATCGTATGGGTCATATCCACCTTGCTGCTCCAGTTTCACATATCTGGTATTTCAAGGGAATACCTAGCCGTATGGACCTTATCCTTGATATAGGTCCTAAGAATCTTGAGAAGGTACTTTACTTCGCTTCTTATATCGTAATTGATCCAGGCGAAACAGATATACCATTCAAGAAGATTCTTACAGAAACTGAGTACAGAGATCTTTATGATCAGTATGGTAATACATTCAGAGTTGGAATGGGTGCTGAGGCTATTTTAGAGCTTCTTCACAACGTCAACCTTGAAGAAGAAGTAGCTAAGCTCAAGGAAGAGCTTGCTACTACTACTTCACAGAAGGCTGCAAGACTTATTAAGAGAATTGAAGTTATGGATGCGTTCATTGCTGCTGGTACTAAGCCAGAATGGATGATTCTTACAGAAATTCCAGTTATCCCTCCAGATTTAAGACCTATGGTTCAGTTAGAGGGTGGACGTTTTGCAACATCTGATCTTAATGATCTTTATAGAAGAATTATCAACAGAAATAACCGTCTTGCAAGACTTATTGATCTTGGAGCACCAGAAATCATTGTTCGTAACGAGAAGAGAATGCTTCAGGAAGCTGTTGATGCACTTATAGATAACGGACGTAGAAATGGCCGTCCTGTAACAGGACCTGGTAACAGAGCTCTCAAGTCTTTATCAGACTTATTAAAGGGTAAGCAGGGACGTTTCAGACAGAACCTTCTTGGTAAGCGAGTTGACTACTCAGGACGTTCAGTTATCGTTGTTGGACCAGAACTTAAGATTTATCAGTGTGGTCTTCCTAAGGAAATGGCTATTGAGTTATTCAAGCCATTTGTTATGAGAGAATTAGTAAGGCGTGGTCTTGCTGAGAACATAAAGAAAGCCAAGAAGAGCGTAGAGCATCTTGAGACAGAAGTATGGGATGTACTTGAAGATGTTATCAAAGAGCATCCAGTTATGCTTAACCGTGCTCCTACACTTCACAGACTTGGTATTCAGGCATTTGAGCCAATCCTTGTAGAAGGTAAGGCTATTAAGCTTCATCCACTTGTTTGTACAGCTTTCAATGCCGATTTCGATGGTGACCAGATGGCGGTACATCTTCCATTGTCTGTAGAAGCTCAGGCAGAGTGTAGATTTATGCTTCTTTCACCTAACAACTTACTTAAGCCATCTGATGGTGGCCCTGTTGCTGTTCCTTCACAGGATATGGTACTTGGTATCTACTACCTTACACAGGAAAGACCTGGTGTTAAGGGGGAAGGTAAGATATTCAAGAGTGTTAATGAAGCGCTTCTTGCTTATGAGAATGGAATTATAACACTTCATTCTAAGATTAAAGTTAAGATGACTAAGACTAATGCAGCTGGAGAAGAGATTTCAGGTGTTGTAGAGTCTACACTTGGTAGATTTATTTTCAATGAAATACTTCCTCAGGATTTAGGATATGTAGATAGAAGCAAGGAAGAGAATTTACTTCTTCCAGAAGTTGATTTCCATGTAGGAAAGAAACAGTTAAAGGATATTTTACAGCACGTTATCAATACACATGGTACAACAAGAACTGCTGAAGTTCTTGATGATATTAAGGCTATGGGTTACAAGTATTCTACTAGAGCGGCTATGACAGTTTCTATTTCGGAGATGACAGTGCCACCGGTTAAGAAGCAGCTTATAGCTGATGCTGAAAAGAAGGTTGAACAGATTAACATTAACTACAACAGAGGTCGTTCAACTGATGAAGAAAGATATAAGAATGTTATCAGAGTATGGCAGGAAACAGATAAGACATTGCTTGATGCACTTCTTTCTGGTCTTGATAAGTATAATAACATCTTTATGATGGCTGACTCTGGTGCCCGTGGTTCTAACCAGCAGATTAAGCAGCTTGCAGGTATGCGTGGTCTTATGGCAGATACTTCAGGTCATACAATCGAACTTCCAATCAAGTCTAACTTCCGTGAAGGTCTTGATGTACTGGAATACTTCATTTCAGCCCATGGTGCTCGTAAGGGTCTTTCAGATACAGCCCTTAGAACAGCCGATTCAGGTTACCTTACAAGACGTCTTGTAGATGTTTCTCAGGATCTTATTATAAGAGAGACTGATTGCAGCGTTGGTAAGATAATACCTGGTATGTATGTTTATTCATTTGTTAACGATAGAGCTACTAATTCAAGTGATGCCAAGGAAGATATTCTTGAGCCATTACAGGAACGTATTACTGGAAGATATCTTGCAGAAGATATCAAAGACCCGGCTACAGGAGAGATTATCGTTGCAGCTAACCACCTTGTAACTCCTAAGAGAGCTGCAGCTATCATTAAGACTGGTGTAACACAGGTTAAGATAAGAACTATTCTTACTTGCCGTTCACATATCGGTGTATGTGCTAAGTGTTATGGTTCTAACCTTGCAACAGGTCAGGTAGTTCAGATTGGTGAAGCAGTTGGTATTATCGCTGCCCAGTCTATCGGTGAGCCTGGTACACAGCTTACTATGAGAACTTTCCATACTGGTGGTGTTGCCGGTGATAACATTACTCAGGGTCTTCCTAGAGTAGAGGAACTTTTCGAGGCAAGAAAGCCAAAGAGCCTTGCAGTCCTTGCAGAATTCGGTGGTGTTGTTAGCTTCTCTAAGACAGAGAAGAAGACAGATATTGTAATTACTGATGATGAGGGTAACTCAAAAGCTTATCCTGTATCAAGAGATACAAGGGTTAAGGTTCAGGAAGGACAGGTTGTTGTTAAGGGTGAAGAAATCACAGAAGGTTCAGAGAATCCACATGATATCGTTAGAATCCTTGGTGTAAGAGCTGTTCAGGATTATATGCTTCGTGAAGTTCAGAAGGTTTATCGTATTCAGGGTGTTGATATTAATGATAAGCATATTGAACTTATTGTTAGACAGATGCTTAAGAAGATAGTTATTGAATCTGCTGGTGATTCAGATTTCTTACCTGGTTCACAGGTTGATACTCTTGAATTCACAGAGGTTAACGAAAAGCTTGAAGAAGAAGGTAAGAGAAAAGCAACTGGTACACCAATTATTCTTGGTATTACTAAGGCATCACTTGCTACTAATTCATTCCTTTCAGCTGCTTCATTCCAGGAGACAACAAAGGTTCTTACTGATGCAGCTATTAATGGTAAGGTTGACCCACTTATCGGTCTTAAAGAAAATGTTATCATTGGTAAGCTTATACCTGCTGGTACAGGTATGAAGAGATACCAGAATGTTGAACTTGACACAGCAGCAGCTTATGATGAGATTGAAGAGTCAGATGATGAAGTGTTAAGCTTTACTGAGGATTCAGATGAAACACTTGATTTTACAGAAAATGTAGATACATTAGATGCTGATGTCGAAGTTAGCGATGATGCTGATGTAACAGAAGATACAGAAGCGTAAGATAATAAATATAGAAGCCGTTATCCTTAGGAAAGCGGCTTCTTTTTTGTTTTATAAAATATCAATAACAAGGACAGCATAGTAATGTGATATTTTAGTAATATTTCTAATAATAAATTTTTGAAAAACTCTTGACGAATTTATTCTAAAAATATATACTAAATAAGCGTGCGAATAAGCAAGTTCTTATTTATGTACGCTGATTATATAAATGAGCAGTTTAATATGACAGGCTCACGCATTTTTCTTAGTGATTATACTAAGTGCAACCATTCATTATTCTAATTCCGGGAGGTGAAAAAGGAATGCCAACATTTAACCAGTTAGTAAGACAGGGAAGAAAGTCAACAGTTAAGAAGTCTACAGCACCAGCTCTTCAGAAGGGATATAACTCACTTCAGAAGAAGGCTACAGACGTATCTGCACCACAGAAGAGAGGTGTTTGTACAGCTGTTAAGACTGCAACACCTAAGAAGCCTAACTCAGCTCTTAGAAAGATCGCCAGAGTACGTCTTTCTAATGGAATCGAAGTTACTTCATATATTCCAGGTGAGGGCCACAATCTTCAGGAACATAGCGTTGTTCTTATCAGAGGTGGTAGAGTTAAGGATTTACCAGGTACAAGATATCATATCATCAGAGGTACACTTGATACAGCAGGTGTAGCAAAGAGAAGACAGGCACGTTCTAAGTACGGTGCTAAGAGACCTAAGGATGCTAAATAATTCATAAAGAATTAAGCATCATAAGTCTGTGATTGATTTACATGGTAAGTCAGAATATTTGCAGATTATTGCATACAATAATTTACGAACAATTAAATTAATTAGTGCCGGAGTTAGATTAATCCGAAGGTTGCAGGTTTAAGATATACGGCGCGAACACAATTTAATTTGTGAGTACCGATGAATTAATGAAACGTCGTGATGTGTCAGGCTGATGAAGCTGTAAGGCGTTCATTAGTGCTAACAATGACGACAATACAATGTTAAGGAGGGAAGAACCGTGCCACGTAAAGGACATACTCAGAAGAGAGATGTATTAGCAGATCCTATTTACAATAACAAGGTGGTTACTAAGCTTATCAACAACATTATGCTTGATGGTAAGAGAGGAGTAGCACAGAAGATTGTATACGGAGCATTTGACAGAGTCGCAGCTAAGACTGAAAGACCTGCTTTAGAAGTATTCGAAGAGGCTATGAACAATATTATGCCAGTTCTCGAAGTAAAGGCTAGACGTATCGGTGGAGCAACATACCAGGTACCTATCGAAGTTAAGCCAGATAGAAGACAGGCTTTAGCTCTTCGTTGGATGACAACATTCTCAAGAGCAAGAGGCGAGAAGACTATGGAAGAAAGACTCGCTAATGAGATTCTTGATGCAGCTAATAACACAGGTGCATCTGTAAAGAGAAAAGAAGATATGCACAAGATGGCAGAAGCAAACAAGGCTTTTGCTCATTACAGATTCTAATAATAATTATAGGAGGTTTTATCCATGGCTGGAAGAGAATATCCATTGGAGAGAACCAGAAATATCGGAATTATGGCTCATATTGATGCTGGTAAGACAACATTAACAGAGCGTATCCTTTATTATACTGGTGTTAACCACAAGATTGGTGATACTCATGAAGGTACTGCTACTATGGACTGGATGGCCCAGGAGCAGGAAAGAGGTATCACAATCACTTCAGCTGCTACAACATGTCACTGGACACCTGAAAAAGAAGGTAAGCCAGATAAGACACAGCCAGAGTACCGTATCAATATTATTGATACTCCTGGTCACGTTGATTTCACAGTTGAAGTTGAGCGTTCACTTAGAGTACTTGATGGTGCTGTAGGTGTATTCGATGCACAGAACGGTGTTGAACCACAGTCAGAGAACGTATGGCGTCAGGCTGATAAGTACAACGTACCACGTATGGCATTTATGAACAAGATGGATAAGATGGGTGCAGATTTCTTCGGATCATGCAACCAGCTTATTACTAAGCTTGGAAAGAACCCTGTACTTGTACAGATTCCTATCGGTAAGGAAGACGAGTTCAAGGGTATCATCGACTTATTTGAAATGAAGGCTTATATCTTCAATGGCGATAAGGGTGATGATATTGAAGTTGGTGAAATTCCAGCTGATTTAAAGGATCAGGCAGAAGAATACCACGATAAGCTTATCGAGCAGTGTGCTGAACTTGATGAAGACCTTATGGAGAAGTTCTTTAATGATGAAGAGCTTACAGTTCCAGAATTAAAGGCAGCTTTAAGAAAGGGTACTATCGAAGGTACAGCTATTCCTTGTCTTTGCGGTACAGCTTACAAGAACAAGGGTGTTCAGAAGCTTCTTGATGCAGTTATCGAATATATGCCAGCTCCTACAGATATCCCAGATATCACAGGTGTTGATGAAGACGGTAATGAAGTGACTAGAAAGTCATCTGATGATGAACCTTTCTCAGCTCTTGCATTCAAGATTATGACAGATCCATTCGTTGGTAAGTTAGCATTCTTCAGAGTTTACTCAGGTACATTAAACGGTGGTTCATATGTACTTAATGCTAATAAGAACAAGAAGGAAAGAGTTGGACGTATTCTTCAGATGCACGCCAACCAGAGAAAAGAAATAGATAAGGTTTACTCAGGAGATATCGCTGCTGCAGTAGGTCTTAAGATAACAGTTACAGGTGATACAATCTGTGATGAGCAGCATCCAGTTATCTTAGAGTCTATGGAATTCCCAGAGCCAGTTATCGAACTTGCTATTGAGCCAAAGACTAAGAATGACCAGGGTAAGATGGGTGAAGCTTTAGCAAAGCTTGCTGAAGAAGATCCTACATTCCGTGCTCATACAGATCAGGAAACAGGTCAGACAATCATCGCTGGTATGGGTGAGCTTCACCTTGATATCATCGTTGACAGACTTCTTCGTGAATTCAAGGTAGAAGCTAATGTAGGTGCACCTCAGGTTGCTTACAGAGAATGCTTTACAAAGCCAGTTGATATCGATAGCAAATATGCTAAGCAGTCAGGTGGACGTGGTCAGTATGGTCACTGTAAAGTACGTTTCTCACCACTTGAAGCTAACGTTGATAAGTTCGATGTTGAGACAAAGAATACAGTATTAATTAATGAACCTCCAGTTCTCTTCTGTGAGTCTTCAGTAGTTGGTGGTGCTATTCCTAAGGAATACATTCCTTCAGTTGCTGATGGTATCAGAGAAGCTGCTAACTCAGGTATCTTAGCTGGATTCCCAGTTCTCGGACTTAGAGCAGATATCTATGATGGATCTTACCATGAAGTCGATTCATCAGAAATGGCATTCCACATTGCTGGTTCTATGGCATTTAAGGATGCTATGGCTAAGGCAGCTCCAGCACTTCTTGAGCCTATTATGAAGGTTGAAGTTACAATGCCAGAAGAATATATGGGTGATGTTATCGGTGATATCAACTCACGTAGAGGACGTATTGAAGGTATGGAAGACATCAGTGGTGGTAAGATGGTTAAGGCTTTCGTTCCACTTTCAGAGATGTTCGGATATGCTACAGACCTTCGTTCTAAGACACAGGGTCGTGGTAACTACTCTATGTTCTTCGATAAGTATGAGCAGGCTCCAAAGTCTGTTCAGGACAAGGTTATCGCTTCAAGAGCTAAATAATTAGTTATTAAGTGATAGATGATAGTTAGAAGTGTCTGGCTGATGTCAGATGACTTAATAATTATCTTGATTATATAATGTACTGCGGAATACGGGTTACTGTATTTCGCAGTGGTATATATCAGGCAGATTTGTGTATATAATAAATATGTAAATTTGCCGTATAATTCAGATAAAAGTATTGGTTTACTATGCTTTTACTCAAAATATAGTTGAAATATTCTTTAAAAGATAATATAATAGATTTCAGCTATGAGAAGTCTGCTTGCAGACAAATATTCTATTTAATTAATTAGGAGGATTTTAAACAATGGCAAAGGCTAAATTTGAAAGAACAAAACCACATTGCAACATTGGTACAATTGGACACGTAGATCACGGTAAGACAACTCTTACAGCTGCTATCACAAAGACTCTTCATGAGAGACTTGGTACAGGTGAAGCTGTTGCATTTGAAAATATTGATAAGGCTCCAGAAGAAAGAGAAAGAGGTATCACAATCTCTACAGCTCACGTTGAGTACGAAACAGAGAAGAGACACTATGCACACGTTGACTGCCCAGGCCATGCTGATTATGTAAAGAACATGATTACTGGTGCTGCTCAGATGGATGCTGCTATCCTCGTTGTTGCTGCTACTGATGGTGTTATGGCTCAGACAAGAGAGCATATCCTTCTTGCTCGTCAGGTTGG
>ERZ824575.2764-NODE-2764-length-13159-cov-2.903007_pt1 | contig 13159 bp, 8 predicted proteins | sample MGYA00519470_ERZ824575 | MGnify/ENA primary metagenome ERZ824575 (study PRJEB31778, sample SAMEA3449170) | human gut metagenome | biome: human gut; feature: human-associated habitat; material: faeces | place: United Kingdom | collected 2010/2012 ...
AATTTGATGACATTGAAAAATTTATTTTAAAAAATTGCAAAAAAAATGATCTGTTGATAACTATGGGGGCCGGAAACGTCGATTCTATCGGAAATTCGCTCGTAAATAGATAGTTATCCACATTATCCACAGACTTGTACACAATTGTTGATAAACAAATCTGTGGATTTCTTTTGTCCTTTTCCACAATTGTAAAATCTATGTAAATGGCTTATTTCCATTGTTTTACGATTTTTGTCCACATTATCCACATTATCCACAGACTTGTACACAATCAGGGTGTGGATTTCCCTGGTATTTACAATTTCTCCAATCTGCGTTATAGTCAGATTAACGATAATAAAAGAAGGAGAGATTGCCATGAATTACATTAAAGTAACAACCACATATCCAACCGGTGGAACGCTGCTTCCAAACGCATTTGTTGATAATTATATGATCCGTGCGAACGGTGAATACATCAAAGTGTATATTTATCTTCTGCGTATGGTTTCTGACGGTGCAAACTTCAGCATTCCTTGTCTTGCAGATGTACTGGAACTTACGGAGCGTGATGTTACTCGTGCGTTAAAATACTGGGAGAAAGAATCCCTCTTACGCATGGAGCTTAAAGACGGCGAGATCAGTTTTATAGAGCTTCTCCCTGTCAGTGGCAATCCACATTCTCCTGCACAGACTACAAAACAAGAAGAACCAGCCCAAGCTACTTCTTCAGCAGCTTCTAAGACTACTGTGAAGGATCAGACGATCACTGGTGCTGAACCGATTCCTGCCATGAAGACGCTTTCTCCTGCAGAACTTCAGCGTAAGAGCGAAGATGAGCGTTTTTCTTATCTTCTCTACGTATGTGAGATGTTCTTAGGAAAGCCTTTAACTTGTACGGATATGAACACTTTACTTTACATGTACGAAGATCTTAGAATGTCATGTGAATTGATCGAATATCTTGTAGAGCATTGTGTATCAAATGGTAAGAAGAGTTTCCGTTATATGCAGTCTGTAGCGATCAACTGGTATGAAGCCAATATTCAGACTCCAGATGAAGCGAAAGCATACAGCAAAAATTTCCGTAAGGAATATTATTCTATTATGCGTGCTTTCGGATTAAACCAGAATCCTGCACCTGTTCAGGAAGAATATATGAAACGATGGCTTGAAACTGATGGCTTTGATCTTGCACTGATCATTGAAGCTTGTAATCGTACGATCAATGCGATCAACAAACCTAGTTTTCCATATGCAGATACGATCTTAAAGCACTGGAAAGATAACCACATCGTAACATTGGAAGATGCGAAAAACTTCCATATCCGGCAGAAAGCACCAAAGACTTTCGCTAACAATAACAACCAGAGCAATATGCATAACTTTACGCAGCGTGATTATGATTTTGATGCGTTAGAGCAACAGCTTTTACAGAAACAGTTCGCGGATGAACTCATGGAGAACTAACTTATGTCATTATCAAATAACGATTATCAGGATATCATGCGCCAGTATGAGGAAAGACGGCTTTCTAATTACCGTCTCCATGAACAGCGCAAGAAAGATATATACACAACAATTCCAGAGATTAAAGAACTTGACCGGCAGATCACTGCCAATTCTATTTCTCTCGGAAAGCAGCTGATCGTCCGGGATGATCCTGCTTTGAGAGAAGAATACCGTATAAAGAATCAGGTGCTGATCAGCCAGAAACAGGCTCTCTTAAAAGAAGCCGGATATTCTTCTGATTATCTGGAACCAATCTACTATTGTAAGAAGTGTAAGGACACCGGATATATTGGACAGGAACAATGTTCCTGCTTTCATCAGGCGATGATCGATCACCTGTATTCCGGTTCTAATATGGCTAAGATTTTAGCACGGGAGAATTTTCAGACCTTCCGGGAAGATTATTATTCCGACCAGATGACCAAGCAAGGTCTTCCAAGCCCTAGACGTAACATCCAGAAAGTCGTGGAACACTGTAAAACCTTTATTTCCAGATTTCCAAATCATGACAACATTTTATTTCAAGGTTCCACTGGTGTTGGGAAGACTTTCTTAAGTCATTGTATTGCAAAGGAAATCATGGACCGCGGTTTTACCTGCGTCTATATGACAGCTTTCCAGCTGTTTGATACTTTGGCAAAGCATACCTTTGGCAAAGGAAAGGATATGGAACAGGAAACATCTGCTAACCTGATCTTTCAATGCGATCTATTGATCATCGATGACCTTGGAACTGAGATGATCAATAAATTTGTGATCTCACAGTTATTTCAATGTTTGAATGAACGATTGATCCAGGAAAGATCAACGATCATATCCACAAATTTATCTCTGCAAGAATTCAGAAATACTTATTCTGAACGAATTTTTTCAAGGATCATTGAGAATTATTCATGGCAGAAAATCTATGGAGATGATATCCGTTTCAAAAAATCGAACTTGACGTAACTTATTTATAATGTTATAAAAAACTATAGAACAATATACGAAGGAGATAGTATCATGAGACGATCTGACCGTAACTTTACTAAGATTCCAGACGGTAAACTTGGAATCATTGCCCTTGAAGGATGCAAAGAACTTGGAAAAACAATCGACAACTATATCATCCAGTGGAGATCTGAAACTTACAAAGATTTCAAAGACTCTGTTGCCTGTGATGGATATTTAAGAGATACTTATCTTTTAGATGCCAGTTGCCCACGTTTTGGTTCTGGAGAAGCTAAAGGTATCATTCGCGAATCTGTTCGTGACATGGATTTATACATTATTGTTGATGTATTAAACTACAGCGTAACTTACTCTTTAAGCGGACGTGTAAACCACATGTCTCCAGACGATCACTATGCTGACTTAAAACGTATCATCAGTGCTTCCGCTGGAAAGGCTAAGAGTGTTAATGTTATCATGCCTTTCTTATATGAAAGCCGTCAGCATAAGAGAAGTACACGTGAATCTTTAGACTGTGCAGTTATGCTTCAGGAACTGATCAGCCTTGGTGTTGATAATATCCTGACTTTCGATGCACATGACCCTCGTGTACAGAATGCAATTCCTATCAGTGGATTTGATAACATCCAGCCTACTTATCAGTTTGTAAAATCATTAGTTGAACAGTGTGATGATGTTCACTTTGACAACGACCACTTAATGGTTATCAGCCCAGATGAAGGTGCTATGCAGCGTGCGATCTACATGGCAAACGTTGTTGGTGTTGATGTTGGTATGTTCTACAAACGCCGTGACTATTCTACTGTCATTGACGGACGTAATCCTATCGTTGCACATGAATTCCTTGGTGACTCCTTAGATGGTAAGGATGTTCTGATCATCGACGATATGATCTCTTCTGGAGAAAGTATGATCGACGTAGCCAAAGAATTAAAACGCAGAAATGCCCGTCGTGTATTCTGCTTATCTACATTTGGTTTATTTACAAACGGATTAGAAGTATTTGACCGTGCAGTTGAAGAAGGTATTATTGAGAAGGTTATCACAACTAATCTTACTTATCAGACACCTGAATTATTATCTCGTGACTGGTATGCATCTTCTGACGTATCCAAATACGTTGCACTATTAATTGATACATTAAATCATGATGCATCAATCAGTGATCTGTTAAACCCAACAGAACGTATCAAAGAATATCTTGAAAAAAAGAATATGTAATATATAGATAAAGACTTCGTCTTATGGCGGAGTCTTTTTTTTGCAGAATTTTCTTATACACAAAAATCACAGGTATTGAATTACCTGTGATTTTTAATTATCTCAATATTCTTTTTACTGATTCTCTGCTGGCTGTTCTTCTGTCTGTTGTGCTGCCGTTGTAGGAGCCGCTGTTGTAGGCGCTGCCGTTGTAGGAGCTGCTGTCGTAGGTGCTGCTGTAGTTGCTTCTGTGCCCTTTGTGCTGCTCTCTGTCGCTGTTGTTGCCTGTGTTCCTGTCTGCTGTGTAGTCTCTCCCTGGTAATCTGTATAATTTCCACCCATAGAATCTGTAGAAGAGTATTCTGAATGAATCGCATTCATGAAATTACTCCAGATGGATTTTGGATAAGATGCTCCACTTAACGATTCCATAATCCTGTTATCATCTCTTCCTACCCATACTGCTGTTGTATAGTAAGGTGTGTATCCACAGAACCATCCGTCTTTGTTCAGGTTTGTTGTACCTGTTTTTCCTGCGGTATCAACATTCGGTACTTTAGCTCCCACTCCAGTTCCGCCTTTTACTACACTCTTTAATACATCTGTCATCTGTTTTGCTGCACTTGTTGAATAAACTCTTCTCTTCTTTGTAGAAGATGACATCACTTCATCTCCATCAGAAGTTGTGATCTTAGAAATACACGTTGGTTCTCTATACACACCATCATTCTTCAATGTAGCATATCCTGCTGCCATCTCTTCTGATGTTGTTCCTTTTCTGAAACCACCAATACATGTCGTATAATACTTATAATCAGAATCTGTTAGATATTTAAAATTCATCTCTTCCAGATATTTTAAACAGGTCTTTGGTGTCAACTGCTCATAGATCCGCATTGTTGCAACGTTACTTGATTTCTGAACTGCTCTTCTAAGAGAGATCTGTCCAGAGTAAGAACCATGTGAGTTTCTTACTCGATGCTTATCATTTGATGCCATCGGAGAATCATTTACTGTTGATCCAGCAGACCATCCATGCTCTAATGCTGGTGCATATACAAGCAATGGCTTGATCGCACTACCTGGCTGTCTTGGACTCTGGAACGCACGGTTTAATGTATAACCGATATTCTTCTGTTCACGTCCACCGACGATCGCTACAACCTTTCCAGTATCATTATCAATACATGTTCCAGATGCCTGTGTCTTATAAATGCCATTCTTATCTTTCTCTGTATATCCAGACAATGCACTATCTACGCTGCTCTGCAGCTGTTTCTGGACATCTGGATCAATAGATGTATAAATATGATATCCGGCACTGTATAAGGTTCTCTTACACTCTGCATACATCTTATCATATTCTTCCTGATATTTTTCCTTCTCAGAAGTCGAACTGAAATCGTATTTGAATTCAAATCCCTTCTGCTTCATGATCTCTTTTGTCGCACAATGAATGACATATGTTTCTACGTAATTCTTCTTCTCTGTCTTACTCTTCTGTGCACTCTTTACGTTAATCTCTTCATTGATCGCTTCTTCATACTGGTCTTTACGGATCAGTTTCTGCTCGTACATATCCTTTAGAATCTTATTTCTACGCTTAATCGTATTTTCTTTGTTTGTACGTGGATCATAGATTGTTGGATTATTTGGAATCGCAGATAAAAATGCTGCTTCTGACATTGTCAGATTCTTCGCATCCTTACGGAAATATCCTTGGCTTGCTGCCTGAATTCCATAATAACCATTCGCATAATAAACATTGTTCAGATAGAACTCAAGGATCTGCTCCTTGGAGTATTTCCTCTCTAATTCTACTGCCATAAAGATCTCTTTAACTTTTCTCTTCCATGTCTTCTGACGATTCAAAAAGACAGTCTTCGCAAGCTGCTGCGTCAGAGTACTTCCCCCCTGTGTGATCCTTCCTTTGTGTACCACATAACTTACTGCAGCTCTTGAGATTCCTTTGTAATCCACACCGCTGTGTTTATAGAAATTCTTGTCTTCGACAGAAATTACTGCAGCTATGACATAAACCGGAAGCTCCTTGTACTTCAGATAATATACATCTTTTTCACCTTTAAACTTCAGTAACTGTTTTCCGTTGGTGTCATATACAATACTTGTCTGTGATGCCTTAAATGTCTCCTCACTCGACTGAGCAACGAGTTTCTTGGCTTCACTTCTAAGCTTCATAACCTTTGCCCCAAAAGTAAACCAGCCGATTACGACCAACAACAAAAAGACAACAGAAACTTTCAAAAGAACTTTTTTCTTTTTATGTTTCTTTTTATGCTTTTTCTTGCTTTCGGGAATAATCTTTTTTGTTTCCTTTGTTTCTTCAGCCATATTCCTTTCACCTTTCGTTTGTTTTTACTGTTCTCATTTTCCGGATCATCTCCAGATATATATCTTAATTTTAACATAAAATATATCATAACTAAAATTTTTGTCTCGACATAGTTCGCACTCTAAAGACAAAATCTAATTGGCATATCCGTAATATACGCTTCCCGCCTTTTTAAATTCACTCTCAAGCTTCTTGCGATTTGCTTTTACAGACTTTCCATTTGTCGGATCATAATATCTTAAATCCGTCTGATTATAACTCATCACCAATACATATGTGCCATTCTTTCTCTGTGCCATAAAAGATCTTCCCTTACTTATTGCATAAACAAGATCATCTATGCTGCAGTCAGAATAATTAACTGCACGCTTATTGAACACTTTAAATAATTTATCATATGTGCTGCCTGACATCTTCTTGATCTTATCATAGGAAATCTTAATTCCTTCTGATCTTGCCATCATCAGAATACATGCAATATCTGTCTCATCTTTATTCTTTGCTTTGATCATCGGGATATTAGATCCTTTTCCATAATTCTGTGCAACACCTTTCTCCCACAAATACATCTGATGATAATTTACAACTACTCCACCACCTTGCTTGGCGACCTTGATAGCTTCTTTCAGATTACTGTAAATTCCTGACAACTTACCGCCTGTATAGACAAATGCATCCCTATATTTATTATCATTTACAGCAAATTTGATCTTTATCTCATCTTCCTGCTCCTCAACATTTGTAGAAAGATAGTTTGGTCTTGTCTGAATATAAACATCATCCGGGAATGCAAGATATAACTGATTCAATCTTGTTCCTGTATACCCATACTCTAAAACTGCCTTACTCTCCTGTTTATCTTTGTAACGAATATAACTTACATTGATCTTCTTATATCCATTTCCACTCTTCTTAGAATGTGTCAATGCGATCGTTGTTCCGTCTACACTTGTGTTCGTAATATAAGTACCATCTTCTCCATACTCTTTTACAATCTTTTTATTGTTTCTTATATATACATTTGTCAATGGATACATATAAGAACCATCTTTATTCCTTACAACTTCTTTTTTATTTCCAACTCCATAGATAAAATCTTTCTCTATGAATCCAATTGGACGCAGTACCTGATCATCTTTACATGTGATCACTTCTGTTTTCTGTGTGGAAAGATTCACAACTTTCATCTTATTCTTTGACTGATTCAATGCAAGCATTCCATTCTCAGAGATAACTGTCATATCATCTGTAATGTTCTTTGCCAGAATCTTACTCTTTCCAGAGTCAAGATCTACCTGATAAACCGCTCCATCCAAATAGAAATAAAACTGTCCGCTACCACTTAAAAATGCACCTTTTTTAATGTCATTTTTCATCATATCATACTGAATCTGTGTTGGGATAAAGCCTAGTTCCTCAATTTTCTGGTCTGACGCAGTATACTGATAAACAGAAATACCATTCTCTCCTTCATGTTTTCCTCGATTCATATATCCATAAACCAAGAATGCTATATCTCCATTATTCTTCATCTTCATAATCTGAATCGCATGCTTTTGATAGTTGTTGCGACTGTCACGATAATCTTCTCCTTCAAAAGAAAATACTTTGTGCATGTTGGACTTCTGATAGTCATAATACCACAATTCATCTTGGACAACGAATGCTGCTTTCTTTCCGCCATTTTTATTGATCAACTGTTTCTGACTGCTTCCGATTCCCAATAAAATACGATTATTACTACGATCGATCGTATCGTATCGCATATATGCTTCCATATTACGTTCATAATTTAACAGATACATTCTGTCCTTTGCATATCGAACCCTGAAATATTCTGTTGCCTGATAATACTGTTTTGTTCCATCCGTATTCTCTGCTGAAAGAATATATCTCAGCTCCAGTGACGTTACATTTTCAGAAATTTCTTTTACGGTTGCAGGATATACACTTTCAACCTGTGGTTTTAATGTTGCATAAGATACCACTTCCTGTGTCGATTTCAAGTCAACATTCGCCAGATTATTCGATGTTGTTCCCTCTGCCGTTTCTAAATACTGACTGATAAACTCTGTATTACCTTCTGTCAATGCTGCATCATGGAATTTCTGTGCAAAATCCAGACATTCTTTTAAATGAAAACTAGTTCCATAAATCACACGTGTAAAATAACGGATCGTTTTGTCATTTTGTTTCACTGACAATTCCATTAGATATGTTTTTCCATTTTCCAGACGTTCTTTAATCTTAATGTTTGCCGTCTTTTTTCCTTTGACTTTATGAAATGCTGTATCACCATTTCCAAGGATTGTTTTATTATCTGTATCATAAATCTTATATGACACGACACTGACGTCAGATTTTGCATATGTCAGCATTACTTTTACTTCATTCTCATAAATTGGTGTGATACTGTCACGGATCAAGGATGCATCAACACTTCCCTGATACCCATGCAACTGGTTAATATTCTTTCCATCTGCAGACACTGTTAATAAAGGGATTGTTGCTTGACTAGTTTCTGTAACCCCTTTGTTATTTCTTCCAACTAACATATAATTCCAGATAAATAATGAAATTAAAAATAGAATTCCAAATACTGAAATTTGTATCACTTTACTTTGCTTCATTACTTTCTCCTTTTCCTAATTCCGTGAAGCCTTATAATGTACATTTTATCCGTTTTTGTATATGAATACAACCTTTTTAAGAAATGTTTAAGATGTATGTTTTTCATTTTACAGCGGATTTCATAGTGATTCCCTATGAAACAAGAAAAAACCAGGATTTCTCCCGGCTCTTTCTTTTTATGCTTTAAACATATTTCGTTTTCTTCGATAACGGCATCTTCTATGATAAATCTCTCCTCCAAGCAGCGAAAGGATCATCTGATATAATAATTGTTCTTTCTTCTGACAATCTTGCTTCTCTTGATGATCGATCTTATCATAAATCTTATCCACCATAGCAAGCAGCATCGTTCGATCCATATATTCATCAAACATCCTGCTGCCCTCGTATTCCATCTGATCACAAATATCTTCGATCAGATCCAGAATCTGTCTGGCCAGTGCAGAATACATTCTCGTAATATACTGATAATCGTCTTCCTGCCTCTGTTCCTGTGCTACAAATTCTCTGACTGGTCTTACTTCAGTATCAAATAATGGAAGATCTCCTAAACCATCTCTGTCTGCCATCTTCCTGCTCCTTTTTCTCTATCAATCATATCTTATGATCATTTAGAGAAAATATTGCATGTCCTATTCTTTATTTTCTTCCCGAATACTTCTCACTTCTTCATTGATCGCCAACATCTTGCTGTCTAAAAACGTCACAAGATCTGCACACTCCTTCAATTCTTTCTTAATGTATTCTGGTGTATTGCCCTCGTATTTATAATAAATCTTATGCTCCAGAGATGCCCAAAAGTCCATTGCAACCGTTCTGATCTGAATCTCTACTTTGGTAGGTACCACTCTGTCAGATAAAAAGATTGGTACTCTTACGATCAGATGATAGCTTCTGTATCCATTGACCTTGGGATTCAACATATAATCCTTTGTCTTTAGTACTTCTATATCATCTTGTGATGAGATCATATCTACGATTCGATAAATGTCTGGTGTAAAAGAACAAATAACCCTGACCCCAGCGATATCGTCAATATATTTCTGGATATTCTCTACTGTGATCTCTTTTCCTTTACGTATCAGCTTTCTTGTGATACTCTCATCTGTTTTTAATCTTGATTCGATATGTTCAATCGGATTGTACTGGTGCACAAGTTTAAACTCATCATTTAATATCTCTAATTTCGTTCCGATCTCTTTTAATGCAGAACGATATAATAATTTGATCTTTCGGTATTCAAGCATTACATCTTGTACATCAGGTAATTCTAATTCTCTCATATGTCTCACTCCTTACCATGTTTGCTATTCCTATTCTATCACTGTTTCACTTTGTATTCAATAGCATACAATCCGAGTAGTAAGTTCTTAAATACCTAAAAATGGGTAAAAAAAATCCGTGCGGAATGCGTTGTGCTATCTTCCACAGACGTTACCTCTATAGTTAACTCAACCCAGGCACCCTCACGGCACATAGAAGGTTCCACTTAGTGCTGCTTTGTTCCCAACCTGACACGGTTCATGGATTCCTATTGCGTGAGACCCAGATATCAACGCCACTTGTAGAGGGCAGCTCTACAGAAAACAGCCCGAAGCAAACCATCACCTCTGCTATAGCGGATTGCAGAAATAGGGTGCCGCTACCTCCCCGGCTAGCACGGAAGCTTTATGACTTGATTATCTTTGGCATCTTTTGCAAGATGCATATTTGATTATACTAAATACTTTTCTTTTGGTCAATAGTTATTCTTATTTGGTTTTTAGATAAATTTTTTTCGTTCCCCGATATCTTCCTCTTCCTTTTACGATCACATATTTGTGACCTTCTTTTTTGACGATCTTGTAATCTTTATTCTTTTTTAAATGCTTTCCTTTGTAATATAATACGATTCCCTTTGGATTCTTATTTTTAGAATCCGCCTTACAATATCTCAAATGAATCTTGTTTACTGGCTGCATTACTGTATATGCCTTTAAACGCACCGTTGCATGATCTGGGTTCAGATCATTCCATTTTCTATGATCATAAAGATAACTCTGTCCTTTTTTTGTTTTATTAACAAAAGATACCCAGTGATAATCATCATTTTCATCAAAACCAATCTTACCAGAAGATCTTAATTTTACTACAACTGCAAACTTGTCTCCTCTCAGAACCTCTGCTTTTCTTGAAAGATCGATCGTATGCGTTCCGGCCTCTCTGATCGTTCCTGTTACCGGACGTTTTAACATCTTTGTTCCACTTGTTGGTCTTCCATCTTTAGGATTTCTATAAATCTGTATACTGTATTTGACGTTTGCAGACCAAGTCACCAGGTTCACTGCTTTGATCAGTTCTTTCTTCTTTGCACTTCCTTTTTTCGCTGTAAATACATTTGCGAACTTTTGTCCTTTTTTCAGTTTTAAAATTCCAGGATTCGCTGAACCATCATAGAAATAATTGTATTTATACTCTGAGGCTTTCACAAATTGCCCTGCAACAAATTCACAAAGAGATTTATCTTCATAAGAAATATAGGTATATCCGTTACTTCCTTCTTGATTTCCCCAACTGTTTTTTACGATCCATGCTCCATCTCTGGACGGTCTGGATCCACTGTTAAAATTATCTCTGCTATAACTATCATCCCATCCAACGATCGCAACAATATGATTTGCTGTCTGTCTGGCACTATTGCAGTTGTATGCCTCATGATTCTTTCCGTAATAGGCTGTTTCTTCCCATGTCTCTTCGGGTGCATGGTACGCCATAACTACGGAACCATATCCTATGATATAGGATTTTACTACCGCTGCTTGCGGTGTATCTCCAAGGAAAAATCCATTCTTCAGAATTGCACTGTCTTTTTGTCCTACAGAATCAGATAATCTCCATTTTCCTGTATTAAATGGTGCAATATTTTCTTTTGCAAGACCATACCATCCTGTTAACGACAACATTGCAAGCAGTGAATTGCCGCCTGCATATCTCCAATCTCCTGAAACTTTTGTTTTGTCCCCTTTGGTATTATTTAATATATCGTTTTTTCGATTGTACATAAAATATCCAAAATGTTTCTCCGAAAAATCTATATTCGTACTTGCGATTCCTTGTTTGATCAGAGAAGTCTCTCCCATCGATGTAATCCCAAACGCCCAGCATAATTCTGTGTTCCCCTGATCTTTCACTGATGTTACCTGTCCAAGTTCTGATGAACTGTAATATGAATCCAATGATCTGGCATTCCTCTTTGGCGTTACAGTTTTGGGCACATCTGGAGATTCAATCTTAATATTCAATGGATGATATCCATTAGACTGTGAGGCATAGATAAAAGAAATATTTAAAGAACTTATCATGCCGACACATAAAATAACTACAATAAGCTTCTTAATCCTTTCCATGTTCCTTGTCCACCTTCTTCCTTCTTCTTAATTCTTTAAAAAAATCAGACAGCATCTGACTGCACTCTTCCTCTAATATACCACGTTCTATCTCTACTTGGTGATTAAATTTATCAATCTGTAAAATATTCAATACAGATCCTGCACAGCCCGCCTTTGGATTCATCGCTCCGATCACAACTTTGGGAATTCGTGCCTGTACGATAGCTCCTGCGCACATCTGACATGGTTCCAATGTGATATACATGGTACAATCTTCCAGTCTCCAATCATTAACTTTCTTACTTGCTTTCTGAATCGCAAGAAGTTCTGCATGTGCCAATGTTGTCTTCTTCTTATTGCGCTGGTTATAAGCTCTTGCAATGATCTTATCGTCTTCAACGATCACACATCCAATTGGAACATCTCCGATCACTGCCGCTTTCTTTGCTTGTTTGATTGCTTCTTTCATGTATTTTTCTTCTTGTGTCACTTACTCTTACCCCTTATATCTATGTCATATTTTTCTTTATTATAACATAGAATGAAGCAAAAAGAGAGTACACGATTGTCAGATTATCAACGTATTGTATCTTATCTGTATGAATATCACCATGGAATCAAGGGTTCCAATGTCGGTTTTGCCAAAATAGAAAAGCGCCAGAATCAACTGCGGGTATATTTTCATGTAAAGACAAATGATCAGGCATTGGAATATAAAATTTATTTTTATCATTTTCATGAAGGTACAATGGAGGGAATTTTTCTTGATACGATCAGACGAAGTGATGCAATCATCGAATTTAAAAAGAATTATCCTGTAATTGAAAATTTTGAAGAAATGGATGGTTTTCTGATCTATCACTCAAATGAACATTTCTTTGGGTCACAATGGAAAGAACTTCCGATCATTATCCGGAGTTTTAAGCCCTTGGAAATTCCGGATGCCAAACCAGAAATAGTAGAAACGATAGAAAAAACAGAGGAAACTAAAGAAACAGAAGAGATAGAAGCGATAGAAGAGACAGAAGAGATAGAAGAGACAGAAGAGATCGCGGAGACAAAAACTTCCGGACTTTCTGAGTATATTGAAGCTCTTCAATTAGAAAAGGATGCCAAAAATATCCGGCATCCTGATCCTGTTAAAGGTTTTGACTGGAAGGAG
>ERZ824575.2774-NODE-2774-length-13124-cov-3.931441_pt1 | contig 13124 bp, 10 predicted proteins | sample MGYA00519470_ERZ824575 | MGnify/ENA primary metagenome ERZ824575 (study PRJEB31778, sample SAMEA3449170) | human gut metagenome | biome: human gut; feature: human-associated habitat; material: faeces | place: United Kingdom | collected 2010/2012 ...
CACGGCCTTCTGGCCGCGGGTCAGGTGCATGGCCCTGCTCAGCACAAGGCAGATGCCGATGGTGAGGATGTAGAAGATCTCCAGCACCACATAGCCTTTGAGCATGCCGACCACGGCCTCGCGGCCGCCGTCGATGCTGGCACTGGCCAGCAGGGTGCAGGGCAGGGTGACCGACATGACCAGGTTGGACAGGAACTTGCTGTTCCTGTCATCCATGATGCCCAGTTTGGTCACGGCTGCACCGGTGCCGATCTCCAGAAAGATGATGAGGATCTGCTGCAGAAGGATCGCGATCGACATGGCAGCTCCTTACACCGTCAGCACCATACCGGCACCGGTCGTGGTGCGCCGGTCGTGGTCAATGGCGACCTGGCCGTTGACGATGCACCAGTCCAGACCGGTGGCCTTCTGGGCAGGATTCGTGAAGGTGGCATGATCCGTGAACTTCTTCGGATCGAATACCAGTATATCAGCATAGTTGCCTTTCTGCAAGCTCCCTCGTCCGACCAATCCCATTCTTGCAGCGGGCTGGCTGGTCATCCGGCGGATGGCCTCCTGCATCGTGTAGATGCCGCGCTCGGCCACATACTCCCGCAGCACCTTGGGGAAGGCACCGAACATGCGGGGGTGGGGCGTGTCGGTCTTGGCATAGATGGCATCGGAGATGATATTGGACCAGGGCAGACGCGCCACCGTATCAATATCATCCTGGCTCATGGACATATTGATGATGGCAGTCTTACCGTCCTCGCTGTGCATCAGGTAGGCGGCCAGTGCAGCGGCGTCCTCAAAGCCGAATTTCTCGGCAGCCTCCGTCACCCGCATGCCCAGGAACTTCTCGTTTTCGGGGCAGACCACGCCGCTGATGATGATGCGGTCCCAGCCCAGCGTGATGCAGAAGTTGTCCCAGTCGTCGTACAACACGCTGCTGGTACGGCGGAACTCCTCCACCCCTTCGGGGGTGCCCAGTTTTTCCAGCGCACGGGTCATGTTGCCGGCCACGAACACCGGGGGCAGCATGGTGGTCAGGGCCGTGCTGCCGCCCTCGTAGGGGTAGAAGTCCACGGTCACGTCCATGCCCTCGGCGCGGGCGGCTTCGATGTCGGCAATGGCGGTGTGGATGTCCTTGCCCCAGTTCTTCATGCCGCAGCTCTTGAAGTGGCTGATCTCCAGGGCACAGCCCACGCGGCGGGCGATCTCGATCACCTCGCGCACGCTCTGCACCATGCTGTCGCCCTCACCGCGGATGTGGGTGGTGATCACACGGTGGTAGCGGCCCACCGGCTCCAGAATGTAGGCAAATTCATCGGTGGAGGAGTAGCACTCCGGCAGGTACATGATGCCCAGCGACACACCGGGAGCACCGGCGGCCATGGCGTCCTCGATCAGGGCGCGGGCGTCGTCCAGCTCCTGCTGGGTGTAGGGAGTGTCGGCAAAGCCCTTGACACAGATCTTGACGGTGCCGGTGCCGATCATGGCGGCAACATTCAGGGGCAGGTCGGCCTTGTGCAGGGCAGCCAGATAATCACGGTAGGTGTGGGGGCCGTCCAGGCCGATGGGGCCCATGACGGCTTCTTCAAAGGAATAATACTCCTTTGCCGCCTCGTCCGATTCCGGCCGGGGGGTCATGCTGATGCCGCAGTTGCCGGCCACTGCCGTGGTAATGCCCTGGGCCAGCTCCACCTCACCAAAGTGCGGGTCGTTGAGGGGCTTTGCGTCGTGGTGACGGTGGATATCCACAAACCCCGGGGTCACCACCTTGCCGGTGGCGTCGATGACCTGGTCTGCCGGCTCCGTGATGCCCGGAGCGATCTGGGCAATGCGGCCGTCCTGCACCAGCAGGTCTGCCTGGTAGGGCTGGCCCCCCAGGCCATCGTATAGGGTGCCGTTCTGGATCAAAATACGTTTCATGATAAGTTCCCTCTTGCTATGAATTTGCCCTGCGGCAAGGCGACCCTGCCGCAAACGATGAAAGGGGCAAGGGCGTATGCCCTCGCCCCTTTCGGAGAAACAGATTTACAGTTTGCCGGCTCAATAGATCTTACAGATCTTCTTCTTCCTCAGCAGCAGCCTCAGCAGCAGCGACCTTTTCCACGACAGTGCCGCGGCGGTCATCCATAACATGCTTCAGGCGCACGTCGTCGGGAGTGGTGTCAGCAGGGAACATGAGAGAGACCACGATGCCGAACACCAGAGAAATGATGGTAGCAGGCACAGCCGGACCACCCATGGTGGCGTTGATCCAGTTCTTGAAGGAAGGCAGCACCAGGATCAGCACGCCCAGCAGAGTGCCGGAGCCGATGCAGGCCAGACCGCCCTGCCAGTTGACACGCTTCCAGAAGCGGCCCAGCAGCATAGCCACAGCCACGCCGGGCAGGAAAGCGCCCACGATGGTGGAGATGTAGCCGATAACGTCGTTGACGAACAGGGTGATGAAGAAGGCAGCGCCCAGGGTGCAGATCAGAGCGATACGGCTGTACTTGGCGTAATCTTCTTCCTTGATGGTCTTGCCGGTGACGCTGGGGTACACGTCGGTCAGCAGGATGGTAACGCCGGAGATGGCGTCGGAGTCACCGGAGGACATGGTAGCGGACAGGCCGCAGATCATGAACATCATGCCGATGATCGGGGGCAGTGCGTTGGTAGCCATGTAAGCAAAGGCGTAGTCGCCGCTGGCCAGGGTGTCACCATTCATGGTGGCGATGGTGAAGCAACTCATGCCGATGATGGCGGTAACAAAGCTCCAGCCGAACAGCAGGATGCCCTGGCCCAGGAAGGCCTTGCGAGCAGTCTTTTCGTCCTTGGAGGTGTAGATACGGGTACGGTGGGTGGGGGTGCCGATAACGCCCATGGCTGTGGACAACACCAGTGCTATGGCAGCCATGACACCGTAGGAGCCCAGGCCGTAGAAGGTCATTGCGCCGGGCTTGCCAGCAGCGGTGAAGGTATCCACCACGTTCTGATAGCCGCCTGCCAGGGGGATGGCACGGATAGCGATGGTAAGGAAGCCGATGAGGATGGCGATGAACTGGACAGCATCGGTGGTAACAACGGCCATGTAGCCGCCGATGAACACGTAGATGCCGAAGCCCAGAACGGTGATGATCTTACAGGTAACGTCCGGCAGCTGGGTGACGTAAGCCAGGTACTTGGCACCGCCGTTCAGGTGGTTGCCCAGCCAGATGATCTCGATGACGAACATCATAAAGCCCATGACCTGGCGGATGATCTTCTTGCCGCCGTAGTAATACTGTGCTTCCTCAGACATGGTCAGGAAGCCCTTGTTCTTTGCCTTGGTGAACAGCAGCATGGAAAGGATACCTGCCGATGCGCCCAGGCCGTAGATGGCGCCGCCCCAGCCGTGGTTGAAGCCGTTGCCGATGGCGCCCATGGAAGAACCGGTGCCGATCATGGTTGCACCCACGGTGCAGAAGATCAGGAAGAAGCCGAGGTTGCCGCCGCCGGTCAGGAAGCTGCTGCCCTCATTTTTGCCACGGCTGGTGATCCAGCCCACAAAGATCATAAAGCAGATCCATGCGATAAAGCCGCCAATAAACAATGGGATGTATTTGGGGTCCAACATAGTCTCATTTCCTCCTTAGAATCATTTTCCTCAGCCCGGCGCAGGGTCCGCTCGGGCCGATATGGCTGTCAGGCATTTCCCCGCTGCGGGCCGGCACCGTGGGGTCGTTGTCCGACAACAACTTCGCTGTCCTAAATTTACCAATTTTCTTTCCATCCGTCAATAGTTTTTTAACATTTTCTGCACAAATATGGATTTTCGGCGCATGTTATAATTTTTTGTTCCTCGTCTTGTCATTTCCACGAAAAACAAACTGCCCCTTGCAGTCTATTTTCCGGTGTCGTATACTGAAATTGGAGCAGGGATTTACAGAAAAAATTACAAGTCCCTTTCAAAAGCAACGATGTTGCGCTTATTTTTAATCGTTTGCAATTTATTAAGTTGTCCGACAATGCCGTCGCAGGCCCCAAAAGTGTCTGCATCCCGTGCAAAAGGCAACGATCGGCGGCGCTCCGGCCGCCGAAAAAAGGGCGGACGGCCTGCAGTTTTCCGCCGTCCGAACCAGAAAGCGCACAATTTTTGTTCAGATATCGGAACGCAAGTCCCAATATAGCCCGATATCCGAACACGTCCGGTGTTTTCAGGATTTCTGTGCGGAACACATCGGAACACTTTCGTCGTTTTCCCGACCTGGTCCGAATGCCTCTCAGAGGCCCTATATATAAGGAAAGGAAGTGAGACCCATGCCTTCCGGAGATGCCCACCGTTCCCTGGCCCGGGCCCTGGATATTCTGGAGCTGTGCAGCCTGAACGGCAGCGGTTACACCCTTACCCAGCTGTCGCAGCATCTGGGCATTGCCAAAGGCAGCATCTCCCCGCTGCTGCACACCCTGCGGGACCGGGGGTACCTGACCCTGGACGACCAGGATCATCACTACCGCATCGGCCGCATGGCGTTCCGCATTGGGAACACCTATCTGGACGAAGCCAGCGCCCTGCGGGAGATCTACCGCCTGATGCACGACATCGTGTCGGTCTGCCACGAGACATGCCACCTCGGCAGCCTGAAAAACGGGGATGTCTATTACCTCAAAAAGGTGGAGAGCCCCTTGTACAGCCACACCGTCACCGTGGAGGGCCGCAGCCTGCCGGCCTACGCCACCGGCGTGGGCAAGGCTCTGCTGGCTGACTACCAGCTGCCCCAGCTCAAGGCCCTGTATTACGACGGCCTGTACCCGCTGACCGAGCACACCATCACCGACTTCCGCCTCCTGGCCGACCAGCTGGCCGAGATCCGGGCCAGCGGCTTTGCCTACGAGTGTGAGGAGAGCACCCGGGGCATCCGCTGCATCGGCGTGCCGCTGCGCAAAAGCGGCAAAGTGGTGGCCGCGCTGAGCGTTGCCTTCCCGCTGGAGCGCTACAGCGACGCTGCCGCCGCCAGCGCCCGGCAGGCGCTGGACGAAGCCCGGCGTCAGATCGAGCGAATGCTTTGCAGCGTAGAGCTGCAGTTCTGAGCCTTACTTATAAGAAAAGGAGTGTTATTTATGCCTCAGTTGATCACCATCGGCGAGACCATGGCCGCCTTCACCCCGGACAGCGTGGGTGCCCTGCGCTATGTGCAGAACTTCGGCATCCGCACCGCCGGTGCCGAGAGCAATGTAGCCGTGGGTCTGGCAAAGCTGGGCCTGGAGGCCGCCTGGGTCAGCCGCCTGGGAACCGACGAGTTTGGCTGCTTCATCCGCAATCAGCTCCGTGCCGAGGGCGTGGACTGTTCCCGCGTCATCTACGACCCCGACCACCGCACCGGCATCATGTTCAAGGAGACCGGCGTGGGCGAGACCAAAGTGTTCTACTACCGTGAGAACAGCGCCGCCAGCCACCTGTGCCCCGAGGACGTGACCCCCGCTCTGCTGGACGGCGTGAAGGTACTGCACATGAGCGGCATCACCCCCGTGCTGAGCGAGAGCTGCCTGGCCATGACCAAAGCCGCCTTTGCTCTGGCCAAGGAGAAAGGCGTTGCCATCAGCTTTGACCCCAACATCCGCCGCAAGCTGTGGCGTGGGCAGGACTACGCCCCCCTGATCCGGGAGCTGACCCTGCAGAGCGAGATCGTGCTGCTGGGCCTGGACGAGGCCGACGCCCTGTTCGGCCTGCGCGACCCGGACGCCATCTTCGATCTGCTGTTCCGCGACGGCTGCGCACAGTATGTGGCCATCAAGGACGGCGGCAACGGTGCCTGGGTGGCCGACAAGACCACCCGCGAAAAGCTGCCGCCCTACCCCTGTAAGCCCATTGAGCCCATCGGCGCCGGTGACGGCTTCAATGCCGGCTTCCTGGCCGGCATCCTGCAGGGCCGCGATGTGGTCACCGCAGGCCGCATGGGTGCCATCTGCGGCGCCCTGGCCACCCAGACCCCGGGCGACGTGGAGGGCTACCCCGACGCCGCCCAGATGGAAGCTGCCCTCACCGGCGCTGCCATCACCTACCGCTGATCCGCTGAAACCGCCGGTTTCATTGTTTGCCGAAAGGAGTTTTTTGTATGGACACTTATGATCTGGTTTCCAAGCATCCGCTGCTGGCCATCCTGCGCAACGTTCCGCTGGAAAAGACCATTGATTACGCCGAGGCCGCCGTGCAGGGCGGTGCCCCCTTCTTTGAGGTGGCACTGAATAGCCCCCACGCCCTGGAGCAGATCACGATGCTGCGCACCCATTTCGGGGACCGCTGCACCGTGGGTGCCGGCACCGCCATCACCGTGGAGCGCTGCAAAGCCGCTCTGGACGCCGGTGCACAGTTCCTTCTGACCCCCGGCACCCCGCTGGATGTGTTCAGCTACTGCGCCGAGAACGACATCGCCCTGCTGCCCGGCGTGCTGACCCCCACCGACGTGGCCACCAGCCTGCAGTTCGGCTACAAGACCATGAAGCTGTTCCCGGCCGGCAGCATGCCCCGCCACTACGTCAAGGACCTGCAGGGCCCCTTTGACGGCACCAACTACATGGCCATCGGCGGCGTGAGCCCCGCCAACATCCGCGAGTTCTTTGACGCCGGCTGCATCAGCGTGGGCCTGGCCTCCAGCCTGATGCCCAAGGACGCCGTGGCCGCCAACGACTGGGAAGCCTGCGCCGCCTACGTCCGCGGCATGGTGGACCAGATCCAGCGCTGAACCTGAACCCATTGAAACCTTCTGCAATACAAGAGAAAGGATGATTTCCCATGAAGATCGTTGAAGTCAACACCTATACCGTCCGTCCCCGCTGGGGCTTTGTTGAGATCGTGACCGACGAGGGCCTGACCGGCTGGGGCGAGCCCGTGCTGGAAGGCCACTGCGCCACTGTTCTGGCCTGTGTCCAGGAGATGAAGCCCTACCTCATCGGCAAGGACCCCATGCGCATTGAGGACTTTTCCACTGTGCTGTACCGCGCCGGTTTCTACCGCGGCGGCGGCGTGCTGATGAGCGCCATTGCCGGCATTGATCAGGCCCTGTGGGACATCAAGGGCAAGTTCTTCAACGCCCCGGTCTACCAGCTCATGGGCGGTGCCTGCCGCGACAACATGCGCGTGTACAGCTGGATCGGCGGCGACCGCCCCAGCGACGTGGGCGCTGCCGCTCTGGAGCGCAAGAATGCCGGCTTTACCGCCATCAAGATGAACGCCACCGAAGAGCTGCAGATGATCGACACCTACGACAAGGTGGACGCCGTTCTGGAGCGCGTGGCCGCCATCCGGGAAAGCTGCGGCAAGTATTTCGGCATCGCCATCGACTTCCACGGCCGTGTGCACAAGCCCATGGCAAAGGTCCTGGCCAAGAAGCTGGAAGAGTTCGACCCCATGTTCATCGAGGAGCCCGTCCTGTGCGAGAACATGGAGGTATTCAAGGAGATCGCCGCTGCCTGCAATGTGCCCATTGCCACCGGCGAGCGTCTGTTCACCAAGTATGACTTCAAGCGCCTGCTGCAGGCCGGCGGTGTGGACATCATCCAGCCCGACCTGAGCCACGCCGGCGGCCTGACCGAGGTCAAGAAGATCGCCTCCATGGCCGAAGCCTACGACGTTGCCCTGGCTCCCCACTGCCCGCTGGGCCCCATCGCTCTGGCCAGCTGCCTGAACGTGGACGCCACCTGCTACAACGCCGTGATCCAGGAGCAGAGCATCGGCATCCACTACAACGTGGGCAAGAGCGTGCTGGACTATGTCAAGAACCAGGACGACTTCAAGTTCGTGGACGGCCGCGTGCAGCTGCCCGTCCGTCCCGGTCTGGGCGTGGACGTCAACAAGGAACTGGTGCTGGAGGAGAACAAGACCCCGCACGAGTGGAAGAACCCCGTCTGGCGTCACAAGGACGGCAGCGTTGCCGAGTGGTAATGCATCCCGCCGCCTGAGTTAACACAGAAAAACAGCCCGCATGGCAGGAGCATCGTGCTCCGTCATGCGGGCTGTTTGCGTTCGATTTACTCTTTTTCTTCCGGTTCTTCGGGCTTGGTCAGCTCCTTGAGCTGCAGCACCCATTCCGGCACTTTGGGAGCAAGGGGCGGTTCGCCGCTGCGGGCGCGGTGCATCTTCCGGTACAGGTCGCGGTTGTAGGAAAGGTGCAGGGTCATGGCATCCCGTGCCCAGGTGCTGTCGCCGCACTTGATGGCCTCCAGTACAGCCTTGTGGGTGTCCAGGGTCTCCTGCAGCAGAGCGCGGTGGGTGCCCTCGGTGAACACCTCCACCGACGCCGTGATGATGGGAGCCAGCTGGGGAGCCACCAGATTGCCGCTGGCGCGGGCAATGGTCCGGTGGAACTTCATATCCTCGTCCAGATAGTCCTGCCCATGCAGGATGTGGTATTCCATGAGGTTGTACAGCGATTCCATCTCGGCGATGTCCTCCGGGGTGGCATGGCGCGCCGCCAGCGCGGCAATGGCCGGCTCGATGATGTTACGCACCTCCAGCAGGTCGAAGGCCAGACGCTCCTTGTCCTCAATGAAATCCAGCCCCAGCGGGTCATCCGCCAGGCCGGGCTGGTCGGTCACAAAAGAGCCCGCGCCGTGGCGCACGGTCAGAATGTTCTGTGACTCCAGCCGCTTGATGGCCTCGCGCACGGTACTGCGTGCCACACCCATCTCGCGGGCAAGCGCTGTTTCAGTGGGCAGCTTGTCGCCGCTCTTCAGTTTTTCTTCCAGAATGTAGTCCTTGATCCGCTGTGCAACCTGTTCGGCCAGCGGCCGGCTGGAATCGTACCCCGCAGTTTCCATAAAAACCTCTTCCTTTGGCGTTTTGCTCTGTTCTATCTTTCATTATACCGGAAATTTCTGGCAGTGTAAAGCAACGCCGTGCAGAAACCTTCGCTCCGGCAGCAAAGGTTTTTGTTTTATGCAAAAGCGGCCGGTGTTTCCCGCACCGGCCGCTTTGTGTTATACTGAACAGGTCACATGGGCAGCTCCAGCTGACGGCAGTAGTCCACGATATGGTGGAACATCTGCTCCACGGCGGGAGCCATGGAGGCCGGGCGCTGCACGGCCAAACCCACCACGCGGTACTCCTCCGGCTCGATGGGATACACCTTGACGGCTGCCTTGCAGTCCCGCAGCAGCATCTGCGGCATGATGGAAATGCCCAGTCCGGCCTCCACCATGGCGATGTTGGACTGATCGTCGATGACATGGCAGCGGCGCTCGGTGCTGATCTTGTACTTCTTGAGGAACTGCCGCATCTCGGCGTCGGTGGCATCGCACTGCACAACGAAGCTTTGGCCGTTCATCAGGGCGGGAGTCATCACGCCGTTTTCCGGTTCGGGCCAGTCCTGCGGCACGATGCACAGCAGCGGCTCCCGAAACAGCTCGGTGAGGTTGAATTCCTCCTTGCAGGTGGAGGAAAGGAACGCAATGTCCACCTGCCCGGTGCGCAGCCACTCCTTGACATCGTCGTAGGTGCCCTGATACACTTCAATTTCGATCTGAGGGTACTGGGCCGCGAAGCTCTTGAGCAGGCCCGGCAGCAGCGAAGCGCACACCGAGTTGAATGCACCCAGCTTCACCTTGCCTTTTTCCAGGCCGTTCAGGCGGGCAATGCTCTGCTGCAGGGCCTCGTCGCTGTTCAGCACCGCACGGATGGAGGGGTACAGCGAAGCGCCGTAGCTGGTCATGGTAACGCCGTTTTTGCCGCGATTGAATAAGGTAAAGCCCAGCTCAGCCTCCATCACGGCGATGGCGTGGCTGATGGCTGAGGGGGTCAGATGCAGCTGCTGAGCCGCCTTGTTAAAGCTGCCCTGCCGTGCAACTGCGTCGAAAATCTCATAAGAAAACAGCGTCATTCCCAATGCCTCCTTCCGGTCTGATCTGGTTCGGAGACGCTCGATCCTCTGTGAATCTTTTTCATCTTTGGTTTGAGATAGTTCAATTATCTTCTTGATTTTACTATCCTGCGCCCGTCCTGTCAAGCATTTTGGGCGGATTTGTGCACGCTCTGTGTAGATTTTGCCGCAGCAGACGGAGGAAATGCCACCTTTCCTCCGTTATAGTTCCTGTAACGATTTTTTACAAACTGACCGAGGTGTTTTTTATGACCGCACTTTCCCCGCGCTGCAGCTTCAGCGGCACCGCTCTTAAAACCATTGCCTGCATCACCATGCTGGTGGACCACATCGGCGCGTCCTGCATCGAGGCTGGCCTTTTGCTGCCGGAGCTGGAAAGGGGAGAAGTTTCCGGCGGCGCATGGGATCAGCTTTCGCTGTTCCAGCTGGACAGGGTCCTGCGCTTCACCGGGCGGCTGGCCTTTCCTATCTTCTGCTTTTTGCTGGTGGAGGGCTTTGTACATACCCGCGATGTGAAAAAATACGTCCGGAGGCTGTTCCTGTTTGCCCTCATCAGTGAGGTGCCCTTTGACCTTGCGTTTTTCCGAACGCCCTTTGCACTGGACCATCAGAATGTTTACTGGACGTTGGCGCTGGGCGTGCTGGCCATGGCAGGTCTGAAGCATTTTGAAAAGCCGGACGGCTCTGCCAGCTGGAAAGGGCTCTTGTGTGCGGCAGGCTGCACGCTTGCGGCGCTTCTGGCTTGTACGGACTACGACGGCATCGGTGTGCTCATCGTTTGTGCGCTGTACCTGACCCGTGGCGACCGCAAGCGGCAGTGCATCGTGGGAGCCGTGCTGTTTGCCTGGGAGCTCACCGCCCCGCTGGCTTTTGTGCTGGTCTGGTTCTACAACGGGCAGCGGGGCCGCTACACCCCCGCCATGCAGAAGGTGTTTTACTGGTTCTATCCTGTGCACCTGAGCGTGCTGGCTGTGGTGACGAATCTGATCTTGTAACAGAAAGGCCGCTTTCACGGAACAAATTCCGAGGAGGCGGCCTTTTGGTTTCTGAAAATGGAAAAAGCCCGGTGATTTCAAAGAATCATCGAGCTTTTTCTTGGCGGAGTAGGAGGGATTTGAACCCTCGCGCCGTTGTTTAGACGACCTACGCCCTTAGCAGGGGCGCCTCTTCGGCCTCTTGAGTACTACTCCAGAGCAAAGTGTGTTACACTTATTCAATAAAAAATGGCGGAGAGAGTGGGATTCGAACCCACGGTACGTTGCCGTACGGCAGTTTTCAAGACTGCTTCCTTAAACCACTCGGACATCTCTCCTCGTGGGCACTCGCACACGCCGTACCGAATGCCTATTTAATTTACCAGATTTCAGCGGCGCTGTCAAGCCTAAAATCAAAATTTCCGCTCGTTGTGCGCATTTTTGTGCGGAGCGACAACTTTTCTTCGAGCAAAAGCGGGATTTCCTCTTTACTGAAACATCTTTTTGTTGTATAATAAATACAGATAAAACCTTACCGGACCCGGTACAAGCAGAGGAGTGTTGAACAATGTCGTTTCCGGAGCTGTTACGGCAATGCCGAAAGCAAAAGCACATGAGCCAGGCGGAGCTTGCTTCCCTGTTGGGCGTGACTCAGCAGGCCGTGGGAAAATGGGAGAGCGGAAAGAGTTCCCCGGACCCCACCACCGTGGCAAAGCTGGCGGAGATCCTGGACACGACCGCGGACTATCTGTTGGGTCTGTTCGATCCCACCGCGGAGGGCCAGACCGAAGAGCGCTTCTTCGGCAGCTATGTGTACAGCCTGATTCCTGTCATCGGCACGGTCAAGGCGGGCTACGGCGCGCTGGCCTATGAGGAAGACTACGGCAAGGAGTATGCCCGGGTCAAGGACCCTTCCAGCTACTTCTATCTCGTTGTGCGCGGCGACAGCATGGAACCCCGCATCCACGATGGTGACCTTGCCCTGGTGCACCGTCAGGACACGCTGGAAAACGGCGACCTGGGTGTGCTGATCTACGGTGACGAGGGCGAGGGTACCCTCAAGCGCTACCTCCAGCGCGGCAACTGCGTGGTGCTGCAGCCCTTCAACCCGGCCTATAAGGAAATGGTCATCAAGGGTGAGGAGCTCAACCACCTGCACATTGCAGGCCGTGTGGTGGAGACCAAGGCGAAGTGGTAAAACGGCCCATCATCGCCTGAAAAAGAAAAGCCATCCTGTATGGCTTTCTTTTTATACCCATTTTTCGGAGGTGCCCCATGGAACAGAGCCTGATGGATAAGCTGACGATCCTGGCGGACAGCGCAAAATATGATGTGGCCTGTACCTCCAGCGGTGCTTCCCGGGCAGCAGGAGCGGGCGGGGTCGGCAGCTGTTACGCCCCGGGCTGCTGCCACGCCTTTACTGCCGATGGCCGCTGTGTCAGCCTGCTGAAGGTACTGATGACCAACTGCTGCTCCTTTGATTGCAGCTACTGCGTCAACCGCAAGTCCAACGATGTGCCCCGGGCCACCTTCACCCCCCGGGAGCTGGCCGAGCTGACCATTGAATTCTACCGCCGCAACTACATCGAGGGTCTGTTCCTTTCCAGTGCCGTGCTGGTGAACCCGGACTATACCACCGAGCGGATGCTGGCGGTTCTGCGCCTGCTGCGGGGGGAGTACCGTTTCGGCGGCTACATCCACGCCAAGGCCATTCCCGGCACCAGCCCGGAGCTGCTGGAACAGCTGGGCTTTCTGGCCGACCGCCTGAGCGTGAACATTGAGCTGCCCAGTGAGCGCAGCCTGAACCTGCTGGCTCCGGACAAAGGGCGGCACTCCATTTTCCGGCCCATGAAGCAGATCGCGGTGGAGGGGGCCGCCAACCGGGAAGAGGTGGCGCTCTACCGCAAGGCCCCCAGATTTGCCCCGGCGGGCCAGAGCACCCAGATGATCGTGGGTGCTTCCCCGGAAACGGATTATCACATTCTGCAATTAACGGAAGGATTATACAATAAGTATCACCTGAAACGGGTGTTTTACTCCGCCTACATCCCTGTGACCGAGGACACCCGCCTGCCTGCGCTGGATACCAAGCCGCCGCTGCTGCGGGAGCATCGGCTCTATCAGGCAGACTGGCTGCTCCGCTTTTACGAGTTCAAGGCAGAGGAGCTTCTGGACAGTGACAACCCCAACTTCAACCCCTATCTGGACCCCAAGTGCAACTGGGCGGTGCAGCATTACGGGCTGTTCCCGGTGGACGTGAATCGCGCCCCCTTTGAGATGCTGCTGCGGGTGCCGGGCATCGGCCCCAAGAGCGCCCGGCGCATCTGGC
>ERZ824575.2783-NODE-2783-length-13093-cov-2.959426_pt1 | contig 13093 bp, 12 predicted proteins | sample MGYA00519470_ERZ824575 | MGnify/ENA primary metagenome ERZ824575 (study PRJEB31778, sample SAMEA3449170) | human gut metagenome | biome: human gut; feature: human-associated habitat; material: faeces | place: United Kingdom | collected 2010/2012 ...
GACCGTTTTCGCCATCCGTTACAACAATCTCGGCAACTGGGACTACACCGGATACACCAACATGCATGCGACGCACTTCGGACTTCGCACGCCCAACGGGAACACCTCGACGTTCCCCTTCGGCGAGGGATACGGCATCGGCCCGGTCAATCCCCAGCTGATTACAGACTGGCAGGCAGCCGAACCGAACGATCTTCGTCTGTGGGGCTCGGTGATCGACATCGAAAACGACCTTCCGGCTTTCGAGTGGGGCGCCGACCTGGCCATGGAGGAGACGGGATACATGCAGAAGAAGTATCTGGCCATTACGGCCTACGACCACAATACGCTGGATGCTGGTGGCAACCCCACGTTCCTGACTTCCTATTCGCATCTGATGTACGGCACGCCGCTGGCACCCGTGGAGCTGGCCTGCACGCAGGACCTGGTGCTGATCCGCTTTGCCGATGTGCTGCTGATGCACTCCGAGCTGACGGAGACGACCGACGGAATCAACCGGGTTCGCAGCCGTGCGGGTCTCAATGAAGTCGGAGCCTATTCACTGGAAGCCCTGAAGCGCGAACGCCGCTTCGAGCTGGCCTTCGAGGGCCTCCGTTGGAACGACCTGCGCCGTTGGGGCGATGCCGAGACGGCCATTGAAAGGCAAAGTGAGGTCATGGTCCGCAATCTGGGCAACGACGCTGTACAGAATGCCTCCTATGGCGGCGGTTGGGCAGCCCGTTATCGGGCAACTGGTGGATTTTTCCCGATCCCCGATACGCAGGTAACCCGTTCGGACGGCGTACTCACGCAGAATGAAGGATGGGGAACCGCTGCCGCCGAGTATATGGGATGGTAACCGCATGTGCGTTGCATGAAAAACATTGAAATTATGAAAAAGATCGCATTATATATCATGGCACTGGGTGCATTGGCTGCATCGTGCAACCCCATCAGGGATGATTATGGAATGGGCCGGGATCTGACGGCCGAAGAACTTGATGTCTCGGTCCGTGCCGAGGTGATCAACGGCAAGAATACGAACAAATTGATTTTCGAGAACCATTCACCGATTTTGGGGCAATTCGACTATACATTCGGTGTAACGAGCCAACAAGTGATCGATACGGCGATCATCGTCGTAGAGGGGCCCGTGAAGGTAACCTTCAAGGGCCGCAACCCGAGCGGATCGTATGTTACAAAGGATTTCGAGGTTACGGTCGAGGAACTCTACTATCCCGTGCCGGAAATCTGGGGACTGCTGTGCGGTTCGGGAACGAAGACCTGGGAGTGGAATACCGACGAAGATTGCTTTGGTGCAGGTGGTTATTGCGATACGCACGAGCCGTGGGATCCGGTTGATCTGTCGGAACTCGACGGAGGCTGGTGGAACCAGCCCGGATGGGGTGAGGGTGCCACCATGTCCTTCTCGATCCGAGGTTCGGGATTTTCGAAAACCGATGCTACGGGTGAAAAGACCGAAACGGGAACTTTCTCGTTCGACCTCTCGAATCCGTTGAAAAACATCTACAACGAAGACGAGATTTGGTCGCAGGGCAAACTGCGCATTCTCGGCGGCACGTCAATTCTCGCCGGGCGCGTCCCGAATTACGATACATGGGAGATCTACGATGTTTATGAGTTCGAGATCGTGGAGCTGACCGAGGATCGTCTGGTACTGGCACATTGGATGGAACCGCACGTCGACTGGCAGAGCGAGTGCTATTTCTGGATCTTCCGGGCTGTAGAATAAACCGTATGAATCGCGGAGACGGAGGGGTGCCGGAAATCCCGGCGACCTCCGTCTCCCGTTATGAAAAACCAAGACCATATGAAACGACATCTGTTTTTGTGGACAGCGCTGCTCCTTGCGGGAAGTGCCCTGGCGCAGTCCTACAATGGACTGTGGCCGGGCATGAACAACCTCTTCCAGTTGTCGGATGCCCAAAGCCGTTCGGTCAGTCCCGAGAATTTTTCCGGAGAGAAAGGGCAAGGCGGCAAGGCCGATCCGGCGAACGCCGCAATTCCGAACCGGGCGAATGCCTCCACGGCAGCCCGCGACCTGGGCTGCGGATGGAAAGTCAATCCTTATATTGACATTCCGTCAGGCGAGACTTTTACTCTGGCCGATATCGAAGGCCCGGGGGCTATCCAGCATATCTGGATGACCCCGACGGGCAACTGGCGTTTCTCGACCCTGCGGATCTATTGGGACGACGAAACGACCCCTTCGGTCGAGTGCCCCGTAGGCGACTTTTTTGCCATGGGATGGTGTGAGTATGCCCCCCTGTCGTCGCTTGCCGTATGTGTCAATCCGGGCAGCGCTTTCAACTGCTACTGGCCGATGCCTTTCCGCAAACGGTGCCGGATCACGATGGAAAACCTCAACGACGAGGAGCCAATGCGCCTCTACTATCAAATCGACTATACACTGACCGAAATCCCGAAGGATGCCGGTTACTTCCATGCCCAATGGCGGCGAGCCAATCCGACCCGAGGTTCGGAGTACACGCTGATCGACGGTGTGGAGGGGCAAGGACACTACGTCGGAGTTTACATGGCCTGGGGCGTTCACAACAATGGCTGGTGGGGCGAAGGTGAGATCAAGTTCTATCTGGACGACGACCGTGACTTCCCGACAATCTGCGGTACAGGCACCGAGGATTACTTTTGCGGATCATACAATTTCGACCGCAACGGCAGCTACCAGACCTACAATACGCCCTATGCCGGTCTGCATCAGGTAATCCGACCCGACGGCTCATATCGTTCCCAGCAGCGCTTCGGCCTTTACCGCTGGCATATCGCCGATCCGATCCGTTTCAGCCGGAATCTGCGCATCACGATTCAGGATCTCGGCTGGCGCCACGGAGGACGTTATCTTCCGCAGCAGTCCGATATTGCTTCGACGGTCTTCTGGTACCAGAAGGAACCACATGCGCTGTTCCCGGTCTATCCCGATTGGGAACAGTTGGAGGTAAACTGATTCTGCGGAGAAAAGTATCGGGCGGGCCGAAATTCGATCGACCCGCCTATTCTTTTGAAGGTATTCTGACATCACCACTGTGTTTGCAGAGACTTTTCCATCAAAATACATTAAGACATAAATCCCCAAATATCGAATCCGACGTAATAGACATTACTCTCAAGACTAAGAATGCCTATCAGTCTTCTTCCAACCTGTCCAACCGTATAATTTGCAATGCCCTCAAAAACACAACAATCTCTGGTCCATCAACCTTCAGAATCATTGCATGTTAGCTTGCATAATCCGGAATGATACTTTCTTTTATTTTATATAATAACAATGAGGCACACAAATCTTCACTGTTACGTAGCTGATCCAAAATTATTGGGAAATAGGCACAATGATTCTTATTTCTCTCTCCGCGTACTATCGACATTCGTCTATCCCGCATAGCTGCGCATTTCTTTGCGGCAGAAAGGGAAGAGCTATTTGTTCTTTAATTTCGCTGCATCGCGCTTGAGTTGCTCGGCCTCCTGGGCTTTCAGCCGCGCCTGCTCATCGAGGGCTGCCCTTCTGCGCACCAGCCGCTCGTACTTCTCGACATCCCTTCGCATTGAGTCTATACGCCGCTGATTCCGCTCGACTTCGAACAGTTCCTCCAACTCCGACAGCTGTTTCGGCGACGCCTCACCCTTCATCAGCACATAGCGATACTTCAGATCGTTGTCATACCGGCCACGGTCGGGCCGCCACTCCAGGTAGAGCCCGACAGACAGCACAACGATCACGACAAACATCGACATGAAGAGCCAGAAGTTGCGGGTTGCGTCCAGTGAGAGCGAGAAACGATGCTGCACCATCCGCGGCGGCAACTCCTCGGGAATCTCTATTTCGGCCACTTTCTCGTCGATCTCCGCGATCTGCGCTCCGAGGTCTTCGCTAATCTGCTCCTGCCGCTCTGAGATCGCTTGCAGCCGTTGTTCGATCCGAAGGCCCCGTTCTTGCTGTACCTCGCTTACCTTTGTCTGGGTCTGCTCCAGTTGCAGAATCCGAATCTGCAGACGCTTGATTGCATCCGTATCAATGGTTGCTGCCGGCTGCGATCGAGCCTCGGCCAACTCCGTGCGGAGCGTCTTGATAAGGGTCTCCTTCAACTCCTCATACATTTCGAAGGAGAGCTCCAGGGTGTTCTCTTTCATTGTCTTTTGTGTTTTAGTTGTTATCCGATTTTGCGGGAGCGAGCCTCCATGCGGCGCTTGCGCTCCATCAAGGCTACGGCCATCGCCTCGGCCGCCTTGTTGATCAGCACCGTGATGCGGGCTATATGCTCCTCGGGGCTCTCACCTTCACGCCGCTGCATCATCTCGGGTGAAAGGGCAAATGGCGAGTCGAACGGCGGCAGCGGTATCGACCCGGCACTGCCGAGCGACATCGACCCTGCGCCATGGCTTCCGCCTCCTCCACCGCCTCCCGCTGCGGAGAAGGAACGCCCGCCTCCGAACAGACCTGCAAAAGCGGCCCGGAAGCTCCCGGTTGCCGCCTTGAGTCCCGACATCAGGGCTGCTTGCCGCTGTTGCACCTGCCCGAAGTGGCGATCCAGCTTCGAAAAACTAAAGGCCCGGTCGACTTTCGAGCCGGAGAACTCCATTCCGTTTTTCGAGAACAGAACGCCCTGCTTTTGGCTGGTAGAACCGCAATATTTGTAGCGGACATTGATGCCCTGTTCCTTTAATCTCCCTTCCAGCTCGTTCCAGTTCCTGCACTTGGGCAGGCACTCCTTGATTGCATCGTAGATCTCATACCGGGTCCGGTCGGGCTCGCGCAGCCGCTCCCTCCGGACGGCCTCCTTACCCGGAGCCAGATGCAGCCCGAAGCGTTCGGTCAGCTCGCGACACACCTTCGCATTGCGGAGCTTGATGTTGCGGTCGGAGATGGTCTGCCCGTGATCACCTACGCGATTGTAGACCAGATGGCAATGGGGATGGGGCTGGTCGAGGTGCCGCACCAACAGAAACTGCGTGTCGACAATCCCCATGCGCTGCATGTATTCCTTTGCAATCTGTGTCATCCGCTCATCTGTGAGCTTCGGGGCATCCTCCGGCGAAAACGAGAGGGAGATATGTCCGACATTCTGCCGTAGGCGGGGATTGAGGCGCGTCTGATCCTCGAAATCCTCGACCATCTCCCGCACACCGGGCGGCTCGACACCCCGTGCCTCCAGCACGCGCGACTGCTCCTTCATCACATAGCCGACCGTGCCGCCGAACGATCCTGCTGAAATGACCTTACCGATCACGACGCAGGGCTTCGATCATCCGCACCAGCTCGGCCTGAAGCGTCGCATGGCGCGCGGCGACGGCGGCGAATCCCTGGGCGTGGGCCAGCCGGGTCAGCTGGTTCAGATTGCGGGCAAGGCCCTTGAGCTGGGCGAGCCATTCGAGGTGTTCACTCCGCAGCCGCTCGCGGACCGAGCCGTTGAGAATCAGCTGCCGCAGCACCTCGGTACGCGGAATACCTGCCGCACGGGCCAGGACGCGGAGCTTGAAGTTGCAGGCGGTGTTGCACCGCAGGGTGATGCGGTACTCCTGTTTTCGGGCGCGTCCCAAAGGCGGACGGCCTCCTTTCTTCGGTGTGTTCATGGATTGGATTTTTTGAGTTGAGACCATCGGGATAGGGCCTTGCGGCCGGTTTTTGGCTGACAAAAACACAAACTTGCATCCCTTAAACCTTCATTCCTCCCTTGGGTCGTAATTGTGGTTTTCGGGATTCAGTCTTTGCCTTTTCCGAATCATTCCGAAGCCGTTTGCGGGCGATCCAAAAGTCGTTGAGATCCTTGTAATCACGATAGAGATGCGCATGGTCGATCACCTGGCTGCGGGGACACTGACGGGTCAGTTCGGCGAGGGTGCGACGTCCCGCCTCGTCGTTGTCCAGAAAGGCATGGATTGTCGGATGCCGTTCGAGGAAAGGAAGCGCCTTCGGCAGGTTGACCACCGAGTTCAGCACCGCGGCGTCGATCCCCAGCGGTGCGGGATGCTTCATCGAGAGGCAGGCAAGGAAGTCCATGAACCCCTCGAAGACAATCACCTTGTCGGATTGGTGATCGATGGTCGTTATCTGTTTAGGTGAAGAGCTTCCCTTGAAGCGCTCGGACCGCAGCTCCCAGCCTCCGGAGTCATTCCGGAAGCCGATGGCGAAAAAGCAGCGGTTGCGGACCTGATAGCGCACCTCCCGACAATAAGCCGCCGCAATCCCGGGCACAATGCCGCGCGAGGCAAGGTATCCGAGCAGCGCCGGATGGCGCAGCGGTGCATCCGAGAGAATACGGAGCGCCGGTTGGGAATTCGGGCTCTCTGTCGGCACGACATATCGCTCGCAGATGCGGGCGGCCAGGAGGCTGACGGCCCCTTCGGCTGCGTGTTGCAGGTGTTCGAAGGCTTCGCTGCGGCTGCATCGTTCCAGGCGCATGATGAGCGCGGGGAGCGTGCCGCCCTCACCGATCCCGAAGTCATACCAGAGATTCTTCTGGTAGTTCACCTTGAAGCTTGGTGTGCGCTCCTCGCGCAGAGGCGAGAGATACATGCCGTAGCCGTTTCGTTCGTACCGGGGCAGAATGCCGCGGCGGGCAAGATATTCCCGGATGGGGATCCGGGGAGAATATGGGGTGGTATTCATTTTTCTGTAAGTTTGTTGAGAAATCCACGTAAAACGCAGTGAAAGAAAAGGTTGTCATCTTACAACGTTCTTACACGGCAGATGGCGCCGTAAGTCAGTAAGCGTTGTAAGATTCCGTAAGAGAATTTGTAAGAGATGTAAGAAACAGAGAATAAGCCGAATATCCTCCGCATCCAACAATCTTACAGGCCGGAGACATCGTTCAGCAGTTCATCAAGCAGTTTCCGCGTGACGGTATAAATCCGAGCCGTCTTGCTCTCCTGGCGTTGGGTCAGCCCGTTGTAGGTGATCGTATAGCGCTGGTAGTAGGTCGGCGGTGCCGGCCGCAGCTGCCAGCTCTCGGTCAGTGTCCGCCGCACGGTGGGATGGTCGACCCGGATGCCGCGGATCTCCAGCATGTTCACCATGTCGCTTACATCGAACTGATACTCCTCCAGCTTCTCGCCATCCAAGATGTCGCGGATGATCGACAGCATCTCGGCCTCGGGCTTGCTGCGGTTGTAGTGGATGATCCGCCGCAGGGCTTCCGTCGCCAGGAGCCGCGGGGAGAACCACAGGCGACTCTCCTCGCGGGTCGAGAGCGTGCGTTGTTGCAGATAGAACAGCAGCCCCGGGATTTCAGTCTGCATCCGGGCGAGCAGCTGCTGGTCGTCGTGCGTCAGCGGCGGAATACGCCGCACCCAGTAGCGGGTCTCCGCCGCCTCGATCAGCACGGGATTGCGTTCGTTGTTGGAGCACAGCACGAACTTCCCGAAGAACTCCACCTCCCGGCGGTCGCGTCCCTTGGCCTCGGCCTTGTAACTGCGGGCCGTCGAGAGGTTCTTGATCCGTTCGGAGTCTTCACGGCGGTTGAGCAGCACCTCGTCCACGCAGATCAGCAGCTTGCCTGCCCAGTCGTCGTTGAACTGCGAGCGGAAGTCCTCGTTGGTATTGAAGGTGACATTCCCGCCGAAGATCAGTTTCAGCAGATTCAGGAAGGTGGTCTTGCCCGTATTGCGCTCGCTGGAGACCAGCAGCAGAACGGGCAGCCGCTGCAGGGGGCGCAGGTAGAGCAGCTGCAGATAGTCATACCCCATCTCGACCTGCTCGCCGAAGATGTGCGACAGAAAGCCGCGGATGTGCGGGAAATCCCCTTCGGCCGGCTGGAAGGGAATTGGTTCGTAACGGTTCAGGAAGCCGTGGATCTCCCGCCGGTAGTTCGTGTGGTCGGGAACCGTGCAGAATCCGTCGTACTTTGGGATACGTGCCAGGTAATCCTTCCCGAAATCCTGACGCAGGGTCTCGACATTCCACGCCAGGAGGGTCTCGATGCTCCGGCCGCTGCTCAGCGGCTGCTGAACCCGCTTGTAGATGGTCGTCCCCACGCGCAGATAGGCCGCGCCGGTCTCCTTCCGTTTAGCGGTCATGGCGGCCTCCTTTCAGGATTTGTTGCACATCCGCCACACGATAACGACGCTGACCGCCATACTCCACGGGTACAAGATGGCCGCTCTTTGCCCAGCGCCAAAGCGTAGAGGAGTCGACTCCCAACAAGGCAATGGTCTGCTTGCGCGTGTACAGTTCGCCCGTTTGCGACAAGGCTGGCGAGACCAAGGGCGACGGGGCGACGGCAGTCAACTCCCGATGCCATTGCCGGAGATCCTCCAGACGGACGGTGACATGCACGTCACCGCCCATTTCATACAATTGTTTCAGGTCCATAACTCAATCTTTTATCGAACCCAACAGCAGGTTCGGCAGCGAATATAGCAGGTGCTTCCCCTGCACCTGTTTTTGCAATCAAATCACCGCCGTTGCACCGGAAAACAATTTCAGAGATAGCTATTTTACAGGCTATTGCAATCGCATACAAGCCAAACAAAAAATCCCTGCACCTCATCGGTGCAGGGAATATCGACAGAAAGATTCCGCTCCTATTGTTGGATATACTCCTTCAGATTATCCACCAAACGGATACCGTAACCGCCATCCGTCGCCCGTAGTTTGGCCCGCAAGGTCTTCGTATTGTACTTGCCCAACGATTCGAATCCCGATTTCAACCACTCGGCCAATTCGCTCTGGTCATAAAACTGGTTACGGGCGCCCTTGAAGGCATTCCACACATTCCATCCATAATGGCACAAATCCCCGTAACCGATCCGATCGCCCCGAAGCCGAACCTGAGGAACCGACTCCGGAATCGCTGCCATGCAGGCCAGATACAGCAGCCGACGCCGTAAAATCAACCGATTCGATTCATCAAGGGCCTCGCCCAGAATTTGATCCGTATAGGTGTAGACCGTCGAAAGTGCATTTTCGAGAATTTGTGTCTCCGGGGCCGGATCGCCGGGAATCACTTCGGATATCGCGACGGTCGGATCCAAGCGCTTTTCATCAGTCTCCTCTACTGCGGGTTCCGGTTTTTCTTCCACGATAGAAATCTCCTCCGGTTTGGGCTGCTCACGACGGAAACGGCGGAAGAAACGCTCCGAGAGGTCCGCCGAAGTACCCATACTGAAATAGTAGAGTCCTGCCACGCAAAGCCCCGCGGGAACAAGCAACACAAGAGCCATCCAGAACGGGAAGCCCCGCGAAACCATGACGCAGAACAACACGATGAGGAAAAAGACAAGGACACTCGCCACAATCAAACGAAGCCCTCGATGGAAATATTGATCGGAATTCATAGTTACGACTCTTTGAAAAAATCATCCTCTATTACCACCTTCCGAAACCGATTCTGCAACTCTTTCATCCGGTCAATCAGCTGATCGTATGGCAACGATTCTCCATAGATGAAATATTCCTGCATCCGCTCATAGTCTCTGCGCCATATCTCCACCAATTCTTCGGGCGGAATAAACTGGATCCGGCTCGGATGGTGTGTCCGATAATCAATTCCTCGGATCGTATTGAATATACTCCGATGTTTGACAATATCGGCATACATTTTCGGATCGGCCAAAGCCTTCTTCCCGAAATCCGTATCCATCAACCGCTCCAGATCATACAGATGGCGCGTCATCCGCCCAACACGAGGATTCTCTTTCTGGAATTCCTCATGCAGCAAAAATGCCTTCTCCAAAAACGTTCGCGTCGGCACAACCGCATAAATCGGGAACTCCAGTTTCCCGAACAAGTCGGGATAGGCCTCGGCAATCAGCGGACGAATATCAATCCGCTCTCGAGGTTCTTGCATCGATCGACAACTGAATTCGATTCGGATTTGCGACTCCACATAATCGATATCCGCATAAATACTCCGATAAGGCAAAAGAACCAATGTCGGGTCTGCATCAGAATCCTGCGTCGGGACAACGTGCAACTCAAAATCCGATGCTCCGTACTCCGCCAGCAGCGTCCGCATTTCTGCAACGAGGTCCTGCCCGATATAGGCCCGCGAAAGCTTCCGGATCCGATCCCGCTGCGACTTATTGTCCCCGGCAATTCCCCAGAAGGACTTGTCAATCGCAATATCAACGTCCTCCGAGAAGCGTTCTATGACATGCCAACCCTTGCTCAGCGATGTCCCACCCTTGAAGGTGATGAAATCCCGACACGACGATTCGAACAAGGCCTTCAACGTCATTGTCACCCACCAGTCCTTCTCGACAGCCTGCGGCGGAAGCCCGACTCGCTCGCTCGTCTGCGCGACGAGCATCCTTTTCTGGTCCTCGGGAAGTATCCAAAAATTACTCTCCATAAAACGACATAATGATTTTATGAATCCAAGCCGGCACCAGCCGCAGATCGGGCAGAATGCGCGACTTCGGGATCCGGGCAAATATCGTCTTCAATTGGGCGATATGCTCCTCCGTTACCTGCGGTCGTCCGATCTCCTTCAAGGCGAACACGGCAAGCATCAACGTTTTATTCTGATAAGCCAGATTTCTCAGCGCCACACGCTTGAATCGCAACTTACGGCCATTGAACAGGTTGACTGTACGGGAGTTGCCGTCCGTATAGAAAACATAGTTCATCGGAACTTGTGTAGACAACCCCAACATGTTCAGCGCGTGCATACCCGTCGGAACAACTCGGGCTTCGCTTTGTCGGGCTATCTTTTCAGCTATTTCATTGACTGTCGGGTATTGTATGCCCAGACCAAACTTCCTGTCAATTTTTGGATAGCAATAAAGGCCCCTTGCAATACGAACCAGGTGGCCCTTTCGAGTAAGCCGTTCCAAAGACTTCGCGATCGCCGCACCCGATCCGCATACAGCGAAATCTGACGCAGAATAAAGCTTACCACGACCGCATTTTTTAATCCTTACAAGTATCTTATCCTCTATTGTTTGCATCCTGATATTAGCCTGTTATCTGTCGCAAATTTATATTATTTTTTCGACAAAACAAATCTCATTCCAGCACACTTACGGCCTCGCGTTTGATATCCATATCAATATCGCGATAACGGGCAAAGGCTCGACTGCCGTCCTTATGCCCCGACATCGCCCCCACGATCGCCGGATCCTTCACACTTTTATAGACATTCCCGATGAAGGTCCGACGTGCCATGTGCGACGATGCGAGGTCGCAGATCGGAACCTGGATATTCTGCCGCGTCCGCTGGTCGATCGTCGTTACCTTGCGCGTAAGGCCCGCCTTGCGAAACGCCTCCTTGATATAAACATTGTATTTCTGCTCCGAGATAAACGGGAACAACGTCCCTCGGGTTTCATCCAGATATTTACGGATCAACGCCTTCGCCGCATCGATCAACGGCACCGAGACCGTCACCACCCGGTCGTCGCGGGTTTTGCGGGGAACATATTCAATACAGCCCCCGATGATATTGGCATAGGTCATTTTGTAAAGGTCGCTCACCCGGCAGCCGATCATGCACTGAAAGACAAAGATATCGCGCTGCGTCTCCAGCTGCTTGTCATCCCCCATGTCCGCCTCGGCCAACTGTTTCCGCTCCTCGGTCGTAATATAGACCGGAGTGCCGTAAACGATCTCCGCAATCTTATACTGCTTGAACGGATCGTTGGTGGTGAATCCGCTGTCATTCAACCAGACATAGAAAGACCGCAGCCGAATCAACATATCCGAAACGTAGTTCATACCGCGCTCCTTCGGTCGTCCCGGAATCACCAGCTCGCCCGCGGCATTGAGATATGGAGCGCGCTTTATCGGCAGATTCTTTCTCACTTTCGGCCGCGCATACGGAACTTCGTCATACAGCTCCGGATGCTCGTCAAAGATCTCGGGTTCTTTCATCAGGAATGCTCCGAAATCATCGAGCGTCATCGGCGTGACGGTATGGACATCCAGGACAAAACGGCGGCTCGACAGTCTGCGATACAGTTCATAGCGCTTCAGCGTCCGCACCAGCACCTTGAAATGTTTGACCCGGGACTCGGACAGTTTGTGAGCCGCAAGGTACTCCTCCGTCAACGAGAAAAAGTCGCGTTTCTTCTCCTCAACGGGATTGGTTGCCTTCGGGCGCAACGTCCGACGAATCAACTTTTCAAGCCACTCCCGCGTAACGGTCGATTTATCATCGGTTGCCTCAATCGTATGCTCGATCACGTCGACCAACTCTTTCAGTTTCGCCCGCTTGGACAGCAGAGCGTTCCGCTCCTCGCCCGGTATATTCGGAATGTTGATGTCGTTCTTCTTGCCCCAGCGTTTGCGGTCGATCCAGATGCCCGACGGCACACGCAAACGCAGTTCCCGCGAAATGTAGACCCGAAAATTGATCTGAGACTCCCCGGCACTGTTCGCTCCCTGAGCCAGTACATACGTGACTTTTGCCATAGACTCACCATTTGATGCTTCGCAAATATATGATTTATATTTAAATACAGCAACAAATCCGTGTCCGCATCGTGTCCGCATTTATGAAAAATGCCTAAAACAGGAAAGGTAAATATCCACTCTTTTGAATTTTAAAATACTACAAAACAAATAGTTATAAAATAATCTAAAATTCAACCATTTGTATCCGTTTTCACGAATTGATCCTTGTCCTGGGCACCATGAGCCGCGTCAGACGAAAGTTTGACGCGGTTTTGCTTTTTGCGTGTCCGCGGCCCGCAATTCCGCCGCCGCCAGCTCCGGACGCAACACAGCCGCAACGGCGGCAACGGCGGCCTCCTCCAAGGCTTCGGGAAGGCTTCTACGAAACCCCGACTCCCGCTCAAACCACACGAAAATCGACCCGAAACGGCCCTCACCGCGTGAAATTCGGAAAAAATTCTTTTCCGTCCGAGAAAAAATCGGTAAATTTATCCTCGGAAAAAGGTTGTTGCGGATCGCAGCGTCCGGCCAAAGACGGATTGCCCCGAATATTCGCTTTTGAAACACCAAGGACTCGGAATCGAAAGAAAGGATCTTCTTTTTCGAAACAAGTATCCTCGCAGTACCATTATTTTTTGATTTCCAGGCAGCTGGCAAAGTAAAAATTTACCACATTTTACGCTTTACATATAAATATTATTTCTCAAGTTTCGGATTTAGAATTCAAGCCGTTTGAGCATACTCTCT
>ERZ824575.2785-NODE-2785-length-13091-cov-4.614145_pt1 | contig 13091 bp, 10 predicted proteins | sample MGYA00519470_ERZ824575 | MGnify/ENA primary metagenome ERZ824575 (study PRJEB31778, sample SAMEA3449170) | human gut metagenome | biome: human gut; feature: human-associated habitat; material: faeces | place: United Kingdom | collected 2010/2012 ...
AGGATGAAGTGCTGAAATCCGGGTTCAGCCTGCAAAAGCTGGTGTCCACCACCGGGCAGCCCTCGCCCGCCATCAAGCTGGGCGGTGCCGGGTTCAAGGTGTACCGTGTATCGCTGCTGAGCAAGGCTGACCAGTTCACCAAAAATGCCGATGGCAGCTACGATGCCGCCAGCATTCTGGAAGCCTACCGTAAATCCAGCTACGATCAGGACACGCTGAAATTTGATTTTTCTAACGAAGAACAGGCTGTTGCCACGATGTACGAGAGCGACACCACCTCTGTTACCCGCTATAATGCCACCTTGACCGCAGACAGCGATTTTGCCAACGGGCAGGGCCTCGGCTGGTGCCGACCGATAATGCGCAGAAATATCGCCTGTTTGAATTCATCACAAACGGAGAAAGAATTTGGATGTGTTAGACACATGTGCGTCGCGGATTTTTCTGAATCGGTGAACAACAACAATCCCCAAGGTAGCTCATGTGTAAGGCGCTGCGGGGTGTTTTTTATGCGATTTTTTTCTGTCGGCTTGTACAAAAAACGCCCCGACTTTTCTGTCGGGGCGTTGGGGTTATTCTGTGGGGCTTTCGGGGTCGGTCTCCTCCTCGGGAGACGGGGTCGGCTCAGGGGTGGGTGTCGGTTCGGGGGTATCGGGGGCGAAGTAGGCGCGGATGTCGCCGTCGCTGCGCTGGGTCGAGATGTCGAGCACGCCCTTATCACCGGCGGCCAGACCCTTTTCCGGGTCGGTCAGCGCGGCAGCGGCCAGTCGCAGCTTGTAGGCGAGGTTCGTCTCACTGCCCAGCAGCACCTGAACGCGGTTTTGGTAGGTGAACTCAATATCACTCAGATCCTGGATGTTCAGCGCCGTCGTGCCGTCAAACAGGTTGTTCTCCTGCAGGCCGTCCCGCATTTCGGTCAGCGTTTGCAGTGCGCTGGCCTGCAGACCCGCTGTCTCCGCTGTGGCCTGCTGGGTCTCGCTAAGGAGTGAGTTATAGCTCTTGGGCTCGATGTTCTGCCCCACCACGGGGGAGAAATCTGTGGGCAGCGACATGGTCAGCAGAATCAGGCCGTCCGGCTGGCTGACGTCGGTGCGCAGAATTTTGAGGGAGTCGCTCAAGACCATCCACCCGCCGGGGTACATACAGGCGAACCGCTCCGTGGCGGGCTCGACCTTGATGATGACCGCGGCGGGCAGTTGGATCTCCACAGCGACACGCTCCAAATACGGGAACTGAAGCGCCAGCTGCTGGGTCTTTTCCGCGGTGGAGAAGGCGAACAGATTGGAGTTTTTCTCGATGCCCAGCGCCTCGATCAGCTCGTCGGACGTGTAGATGCCGGTATCGACGGGCTGGGAGCGGTCATAGCTCTCTACCCGGAAGATCGTGACCTTGAACAGAAGGTTGATCGACACAAACGCACCCACGGCCAGCACGGCCAGCACGCCGAGCGCCCCCAGCAGACGGCGGCGGCGCTTTGCCCGTATGATCTCCGCCTGTGTGACGCGGCGCGTGCGCCTTGGCGTGCCGGGACGGTAGCCTGCCTTCTGGGGATTGATCTCCTGCGCAGGGCGCTGCCGCGGGGGCGCATGCGGAGCAGGCGCGGTCTTTTCAGGCGGCGCTTTGGGGCGTGGGGCGTTCCTTTTTTCAAGGCCCAAGCGGCTGCCCATGCTGCGGCGGGACTGTTGGGCGTAGGAGCCGTTTGCGGATTTTTGCCTGCGGCTGCGCTGGTTGCGGTCCATAAACGGCTCCTTTCCGGTGAATTTTGGGGCGGCTGCCCGTGGGTGGATGGTACGTTGGGCGGGCGCATATAGAATGCGCCCCTACGAGGTGTGGCCCGGCGACGCTCGTCGCAGCGGGCAGGCGAACGATGTTCGCCCCTACAGGGTATATGCAGCCTTGCTTAGCCGTTGACCAACTTCAGCAGCTTTTCGGTAATCAAATCAAGGCTGTGCGGGTTGCCGAGGGTCTTGGCGTTGGCGCCCATCTCGGCCAGCTTGCCGGGGGTGGCCAGCAGAGTCTCGACAGTTTTAACAAGACCGTCACCGGTCAGGTTCTTTTCCTCGATGACGACTGCCGCACCGGCCTTTTGCAGCTCAAGGGCATTGTAATACTGGTGGTTTTCGGCCACGTTCGGGCTGGGGATCAGCACCGATGCGCGGCCCACGGCCTCAAGCTCGGCCAGCGTCAGTGCGCCGGAGCGGGCAATGACGAGATCTGCCGCGGCCAGCAGCTGGGGCATGTTGTTGATATACTCCGTCACGACGAGGTTCTCGCCGGGGGCAAAGCCCTTTTCCCTTTCCAGCCCTTCAAACAGCTTGACGCCGCGGCTGCCGGTGGCGTGCAGGTGAAGCACGTTCCGGTGCGTCTCCTTTTCCCAGGCGCAGAGGTCGGCCACGACCTGATTGATGCGGTCCGCACCGAGACTGCCGCCGAAGCTCAAAATCACGGTGCGGTTTCCGGCGTTCAGCTTGGCGCGCGCTGCGGCGCGGTCTGCGGTCAGCACCTCGGGGCGGACAGGGTTGCCCACGACGGTGGTTTTTTCCGGCGCGCCGAGCTTTTCAACCGCGTCCGCGCTGGCGGCCAGCACAATGTTGACCTCCTTCGCCAGCAGCTTGTTGGTCACGCCCGGGAAGGCGTTCTGCTCATGGATGGCTGTCTTGATGCCGCGCCGGGCTGCCGCGCGGACGATAGGCCCGCTGACGTAGCCGCCGCAGCCGATGACAAGGTCGGGCTTGACCTCGTTCAGAATCTTCCGGGTGCGCGGGCCGGACAGCGCCAGATGCCAGATGGCTACGATGTTGCGGCCAATGTTTTCCAGGCTCAAATGGCGCTGGAAGCCGTTGATCTCAATGTGATGGAAGGGGTAGCCTGCCTTGGTGACAAGGCCGTACTCCATCCCCTCGCGGCGGCCCGCAAAGTGGATCTCCGCCGTCGGGTCCGCGGCCTTCAGGGCACCGGCAATCGCCAGCGCCGGGTTGATGTGACCGGCTGTACCGCCGGCAGCAATTAAAACGCGCATGATGGACCTCCATGAGAATAAAATATAGGCTGTGCCCGCCGTGCCGCGGGCGCTGGGCGTCCCCCTTACCGCGCGGCTCTGCTGCGGTAGCGGGTGCGCTGCAGCATCCGTTCTGTCTCGGCGCGGTGCTGCTCTGCCAGGCGCTGTTCCCGGGCATTTCCGGCGCGCGAGATACTCAACAGCACGCCCATCTCGCTCAGCAGCAGCAGCAGACTGGTGCCGCCGGAGGAGAAGAACGGCAGGCTGATGCCGGTGTTGGGGATCAGTGCCGTGCCGACGGCGATATGCAGAAACACCTGCCAGGCGATCTGCGAGATGATGCCGATGCCCAGCACCGTGCCGTACAGGTCGGGCGCGCGCAGGGCGATCATAATGCCCATGATCAGCAGCACCGCAAACGCACCGATGAGGATAACACAGCCGAAGAAGCCCAGCTCCTCACCGATGACACCGAAGATAAAGTCGTTTTCGGCGTAGGGCAGCCACTGGTGCTTCTGCACGCTTGCGCCGATGCCCACGCCGAACATACCGCCTGTGGAGATAGCATAGATGCTCTGGCGGGTCTGCCACAGCATACCGGCGGTATCCAGCGGCGCAAGGCCCCAGGCAGCGTCCATACGGCCCGCGGCGTAGCCTTCCCCGCTGGCCAGCCCCTTCAGGAAGTACGCGCCAACTACTACACCCGCCGGAATGAGCAGCAGCAGCCAGCGGCCGGGCGAGAGGGTGCAGACGAGCATCGTGGCAAAAATCAGGCAGAGCAGGATCATGCCGGAGTTATGCGACTCCTTGTGCAGCAAATACAGGATGAGCAGCAGCGGCAGCGCAGGCTTTATCGCGCCGTACCACAGCCTATTCTTCTTGTCATAGTCGCGGTCCAGCATATCTGCCGTCCAGAGCATGAGCGAGAATTTTGCCAGCTCAGACGGCTGGAAGGAGGCACCGCCCGGCAGATACACCCAGCGGTAGGTGCCGTTGGTATCCTCCGGGCTGAGCAGCGTCAGGATCAGCAGCACAACGGTGATGATGTACAGACTCTCACTCATCAGACGCAGCGCGCGGTAGTTGATGTTGGACAGGACCCACATAAAGAACAGCCCTACAATTGCAATCATGACCTGCGGTTTAATGATACTGTACAGTTTACCGCTGGTGGCGTAAGCGCTGGAATAACTGGCCGAAAAAAGCATTGTCAGCCCGAAGAACAAAATGCCCAGCAGCAGGGCGAGAAAGCCCCGGGAGACCGGCCCCCGCTCCAGCTTGGGCAGGCGTATGATGGGTATCATGCGCACAATATTTCCGATGGTATGGTCAAACAAAAGGCCCAGCAGTGTGCGCACAATGCTCACGGCAGTGCTCATGGGCGGTCACCTCCCTTAGGGGCAGAAACAGGCAGAGGCCGGGTAGGCCCGGCCCCGCTGCTTATGCCACACAGATGTAAAAAATTCCCATTGCCACACCGATGACGGCAATCAGCGCAAAGAAGCCGTCGATCTTGACCTCGCGCCAGCCGCGCATCTCAAAGGCGTGGTGGATCGGCGTCATGCGGAAGATGCGCTTGCCGTGGGTCGCCTTAAAATACGTGCGCTGGATGACGACGGTCATCGCGTCCCAGATGTAGACAATGCCGAAAAAGAGCACCAGCTCGGGGCGCTGCATCACAAAGGCCAGCGCCGTAACGATGCCGCCGAAGAACATGCTGCCGGTGTCGCCCATAAAGACCTTGGCCGGGTAGAAGTTCCAGACCAGAAAGCCCGCGCAGGCACCCGCCGTGGCAGCGGCGATCAGCGAAACATGTACAAAGCCCAGCAGACTGCCGGCCAGCAGATAGCCGATCATCGACACGAAGGTCACGCCGGTGCACAGGCCGTCCAGACCGTCTGTCAGGTTGACAGCGTTGACAAGGAAGATGATGCCGAAGAACGCGATGGGATAGTAGAGCAAGCCCATGTCCACCAGCCCAAAAATCGGGAACTGGACCTGCGTGGTCAGCAGACCGAGGCTGTGCAGGCCGAACATGAACCCGAAGGTCAGCGCGATCTGCAAAATCATCTTCTGCGCCTCGGTCAGGCCGAGGTTGCGATGCTTGACGACCTTAATGAAGTCATCCAGAAAGCCGATGAGGCCCGAGCCGAACGCGAGAAACAGCACCAGCATACCGGCCTGCAGCTGCGGCATACCAAGCACCTCCGGCAGCTTAGGGCTGTACATGACCCAGACGATGCCCAGTGTGGCCAGAATGCCCAGAATAAAGCAGAGACCGCCCATGGTGGGGGTGCCGTTTTTCTTGCTGTGCCATGTGGGGCCCTCCTCGCGGATGGTCTGGCCAAAGTGCAGCCGGTGCAGCGCCGGGATCATGAATTTGCCCGCCACCGCCGTGATGGCAAAGCCGCCGACGGCTGCCGCCGCCAGCAGGGATGAGATTTGCTCCATGCCGTTGATTCCTCCAAACGTGTGTTGGGGTGCTTACCCCTGCGGCAATTCCTTATAGTATTCCTGCAGCAGCTGCTCCAGGCCCATGCTGTGGCTGGCCTTGACCAGCACAGCGTCGCCGGGGCGCACGAATTGCCGTACATATTGTAGCACTTCTTCCGCCGTTTGGCAATGCACCGCCGCAACCCCGCGCGCTTTTGCGGCCTCGGCCATGGCGGCGCTGCGCGGGCCGTAGGCGATGAGTGCATCAACGCCCGCGTCTGCAACCCACTCGCCTGTATGGCGGTGCCCCTCCTCGCTCGCACCGCCCAGCTCAAGCATATCACCGAGCAGCGCGATCTTCCGGGCATTGGGCAGTGCCTTGAGGACAGAGAGCGCAGCCTTCATGCTGTCGGGGCTGGCGTTGTAGCAGTCCTCAATGAAGGTGATGCCGCCCTTTTCCACGATATGCTGGCGCATGCCCGTCGTCCGGTAGGTCGCCAGCGCGGCAGCGCAGTGGGCAGCGTCCAGACCCAGGCGGGTCGCGGCGGCGTAGGCGGCCAGCGCGTCGTAGACTGTGTGGATGCCCGCTGTCGGGATGGCGGCATCGAACGTACCGTACTGCGTATCGATGATTTTGAAGGTCGTGCCGTTTGCGCCGGTGACGACATCCACCGCGCGGACATCGGCATTCGCGGCGTCAATGCCGAACCAGACCGGCCGCAGGCGGCTGGGGATGCTTGCCGTGGGCAGCAGGTCGTTGTCCGCGTTCAGGGCCAGCGGTGCGCCGTCGGGCAGGCCGGTGCAGATCTCCATCTTTGCCTTCAGTATATTCTCGCGCGTGCCGAGATTTTCCAGATGCGAAACACCGATCATCGTAATGATGCCCGCGCTGGGCCGGGCACAGCGGGTCAGACGCTCGATCTCACCCGCGTGGTCCATGCCCATCTCGACAACGGCATACTCGGTGTCGTCGGTCAGGCGGAACAGCGTGTTGGGCACGCCGATGTCATTGTTTTGGTTGCCCTCGGTCTTGAGGGTCTTACCGAAGGCGGAGAGCACCGCGTAGCAGAACTCCTTCGTCGTCGTCTTGCCGACGCTGCCCGTGACGCCGATCATTCTGGGGTTGAACAGCATCCGATAATTGGACGCCATGCGGATCATGGCCTTGCCGCTGTCCGGCACAATGACCGTGCGGTCCGCAGGGACGCCCTCGACGGGATGGTTGGCAACGATATATTCTGCGCCGCTCCGGTAGGCACCGGCGGCGTAGTCATGGCCGTCAACACGCTCGCCGGGGAAGCAGACAAAAACGCAGCCCGGCTCGACCTTGCGGCTGTCGGTCACAACGGCGCGGATGGTGACCGGCTCGGCCAGCGTCAGTCCGGCCAGCAGTTGATTGGCAGGAATGGTTTGCATGAAAAAGACCTCCTATACAGAAATGCAGCGTTTCGCAAAAGCCCGGGTGCCCCTGCGGGGATGCTTACCCCTCCTCGTTTGCCGGGTCGATCTCCTCGGTCACCGTCGGGGCGTCATCGGTGGTATCCTCTCCGCTGTCCATCGTCAGCGTTATGATCGTGCCGTAGGCAGCGGAGGTTCCGGCCTCGACGTCCTGCGCCACGACCTTGCCGCTGCTGTCGCCGGCGAACTGCACGTTCAGGTTGGCGGCCTTGAGCATCTGCTCGGCAAAGGTGCCGGTCTTGCCGACGACGTCGGGCGTTGTGGTCATCGAGTTCTGGTCGGTGGCCGTGTACAGGTAAATGGTGGAGCCCGCGGGCACCACGCTGCCGCCGACGGGGTACTGGTAGACGATATTGCCGCTGCTGGGGCCGATCAGCTTATGCTTGAGGCCCAGGCGGTTCAGCGTGACCTGCGCGTTCGTCCAGGTGTAGTCCAGGCAGGTCTGCACGGTCACAGTGCCGGTGGGGTTGTAGTCAGCGTCCTGCTCGATGCCCAGATAGGGCGCGATCTCGCTGATGATGTTGCCGACGACGGGGGCCACGACCTGGCTGGCATAGTCCTTGACCCAGCGCGGGTCATCCAGCAGGACGAAAACCTCGATCTCGGGATCATCGATGGGCAGCACAGCGGCAAAGCTCATCATTTTATAATAGTCGCCGTCGCCGCGCAGATGGCGGTCCGTGCGCTCTGCCGTACCGGACTTGCCGCCGATGCGGTAGCCCGCCACGTAGGCGTTGGCGCAGGAGTGGTAGTTCCCTGCCCCGTGGACGTTGTTTTCCATCATGGCCAGCAGCTGCCGGTTGACTTCTTCGGAGATGACCTGGCGGCGGATGTTCGTCTCGGTCTGGGAGATAATGTTGCCGTCCTTGTCAGAGATGGAATCCACGACATAGGGCGTAACAAGGTAGCCGCCGTTGGCGATGGCCGCTACGGCGGTGGCCATCTGCATCGGGGTGATGGACTCGTTCTGGCCGAAGGCCGCCGTGTACAGGTTTGTATCGACCTCTGCCATCTGCTCGGCGTTGTAGACGCTGGTCCAGCGGGTCTCGTTGGGCAGGTCGATGCCGGTGGGCTGGGTGAAGCCGAACGCCTGGATATAGTCGTAGAAGATCTGCGGCTTGAGCGTCTCTGCCGCCTGAATGAACCAGAGGTTGCAGCTGTGGTTCAGCGCGCCTGCCATGTCCTGTTCATAGTGGACCTCGCCGTTGGCACAGCGGTAGGTGTGCTCCCACAGCTCGCTGCCCTCGTTGACGGTCAGGCTGCCGCCGCAGTAGAAGGTCTGCTCCGCACTCATAACACCGGAGTCCAGCCCTGCCGAGGCCGTGATGAGCTTGAACACCGAGCCGGGCATATACAGCTCGGTAATGTTCTTATTCTTCCACTGAGCCTCGCGCATCATACCCTGCAGCTGAGTAGCCTCGCTGGAGACCTCCTCGCCCTTCTCGTTCGTCGTCTTTTCATGGCTGATGATTCCGTCTGCAATGATGTCCTTGACGGCCTTCTCGCCCAGACGGCTTTCCAACCAGTCAATGTCCTCCGCGTCGATCTCTGTTTTAGCCAGGATCTCGTTCATCTTCGGGTCGGTGATCGTCTTGGGGTCGTTGGGGTCAAATTGCTCAAGGGACGCCATCGCCAGGATCGCACCAGTCTTGACGTTCATGACAATGGCGCTTCCGCGGCCATGGACCGTAAAGGTGCTCATCGCCTCGGTCAGGTACTCCTCGACGATGGACTGTACGTTCTCGTCGATGGTCAGGTTCAGGTTGCTGCCGTCGATGGCTTCATGCACATCGGCCTGACCGCTGGCCAGCGGGTCACCGTAGGCGTCCGTTTCGGCCACGCTGCGGCCCGGCGTACCGGCCAGCGTCTCGTCGTAATATTTTTCCAGTCCATAGGCACCCGAGCCGTCCTCGTTGCAGAAGCCCAGCACCGAGGCCAGGAACTCCCCATAGGGGTAAGTGCGGGAGGCTGCCTGTTCACTGGTCAGGTAGAGGATACGGGTTGCCTTGCTGGTTTTGGCCTCGCCGTCCTTCTTGTCCTCGGTTTGCAGGCTCGTGTCCACCACAGCGCCGTCCTTGAGGCGGTAGCTGTCTGCATAGGCCAGAATAGCATCCGCCACGGGCTTTTCGACGCCCTTTTTCACCACACGGTACTGGTACGGCTCACCGGTATCCTTGTTGGACGCCGTCAGCGCCTTGTACACAGTATCCGCCGTTGTGCCGTCGTCCAGCAGCTCGGCAATGTGCTCTGCCGCTGTGCGGATCTGGTCCTCCGTCGCCCCGCTCTCTAAAATGGAGGACGGGTCGGCCACGATGTTCCATACCGTGCTGCTCTTGGCCAGCAGCTTGCCGTTTGCGCTGTAGATCGAGCCGCGCACAGCGGGCAGCGTTGTGTCCTTCAGCTGCTGGGTCACAGCCTCGGCGCGGTAGCTCTCGGCATCACGCACCTGCCACACATACAGCTGGTAGACCAGCACGCCGTAGCAGGCGAGGATAAATACTGTCATGCAAAACAGCGTCCAGTATTTTATGCGCTTGCTTGCCCGGGGACGATGCCGGGGGGAATGGTTGGGTCGTTGCTCTGTCATGGATACACCTTGTTATTTCAAAAGCCTTTTTGCCGACGGCAGCAAGGCCGTGCAGCAAAAAGGCTCGTAGCTGCATATTTTTGGTTGTTTTACGGGTTCAGGCTGTCCAGCAGACTCAGCGCTGCCGTGCGCACCTCATCCAACAGGCGGCCCGCGGCGCCGGTGTTCCGCTCAATGACGCTCTGGTCCTCCAGCTGGACGTAGGTAATCTGGCTGGGATCGGCCTTGACCAGTCCCAGCTCACCCTCGGCCACCTGCTGCAGACTGGCGCGGCTCGTGATGTCGTTCATCCGGGTGTTCAGGTAGTCGTATTCGCTCTGGGCCTCGGCCAGCTGGACGCTGACCTCATCGACCTGCGCGTTCAGTTCCATCAGCGTTGCACCGCTCATCAGGCTGCTGATTGCCAGCCCGCCAAACACGGCAAGGATCAGCACGATCACGGCAGTCCGCATCACATGGCGGACGCGGTTCAGGCCGTGGTTGCCGCCGCGCACCGCACGCACCTGCGGGCGCGGCGGGGGCTCCAGTTTCGGTGCTGCCGAGCCCTCGTGCAGCAAAACAGTTGTCATGAATAATGCCTCTTATGCTTTCTCCAACACTCTCAATTTGGCGCTGCGGCTGCGACGGTTGGTCTCCAGCTCCGCGGCGTCAGCCTCAATGGGCTTGCGGGTAATCAGCTTGGCCTTGGCCACACCTCCGCAGGTGCAGATGGGCTGCTCCGGCGGGCAGGTGCAGCGCTGTGCCCAGCGGCGGAACTTGTTCTTGACGAGCCGATCCTCCAGGCTGTGGAAGGTGATGACGCAGAGCCGCCCGCCCGGGGCCAGACAGTCAAAGATGGCGTCGAGCCCCTCGTTCAGGGCGTCCAGCTCGGAGTTGACCGCAATGCGGATGGCCTGGAAGGTGCGGCGCGCCGGGTTCTTCGCCTTGCGGCGCTCTGCCGGGGGCACGGCGGCGGCGACGATCTCGGCCAGCTGCAGCGTGGTCAGGATGGGCTGCTCCGCCCGCGCGGCGACAATTTTGCCCGCGATCTGCCAGGCATACGGCTCCTCACCGTAGTCACGCAGGATGCGGGTCAGCTCCTCACGATCCAGCGTGTTGACCAGATCCGCGGCGGTGGGGCCCTGCTGGCTCATGCGCATATCGAGCGGCGCGTCGGCATGGTAAGAGAAACCGCGGGCCGCGTCGTCCAGCTGGTGGCTGGACACGCCGAGATCGAGCAGGGCCCCATTGACCGCCGGGATGCCAAGCTCCGCAAGGACGCGGGCGGCCTCACGGAAATTGACCTGCACCACCTGCGCCGGCAGACCCTTGAGCCTTTCGGTGGCGACTGCCACCGCATCCGGGTCCTGATCGAGCGAGATCAGACGTCCTGTGGTCAGGCGTTTGGCGATTTCTCTGCTGTGACCGGCGCCGCCGGCGGTGCCATCCAGATAGATACCGGCAGGGTCGATGTTCAGCCCGTCCAGGCAAGGCTGCAGCAGTACGGGGATATGTGAAAATTCCATGTGTTATCGTCCTGTTTTGTTAAAAGTCAAGGTCTTCCATCGCAGCGGTGAAGTCCTCATCGCTCGTTTCCTGGTTGGCGTTCCACGCCTCGGTGTTCCAGATCTCGGCAAAGCTGCGGCTGCCGATGATGGTCACATCGTGGTCGAGGCCCGCGTACTCCCGCAGCTTGGCGGGCAGCTGAATGCGGCCCTGCTTGTCCGGGGTGACCTCGACGGCGGAGGCGTAGAGCATACGGCTGACCTTGCGGCCCTTGACGAGGCCCTTTTCCTCAATTTTGGCGGCGACCTTTTCGAACTCCTCCGCCGGGAAGGCGGCCAGGCAGTGATCCAGCCACCGGGTCACGATGAAGGTCTCCCCCATCGCATCCCGGAAGCGGGCGGGAAAGTTCAGACGCCCTTTTGCATCGATTGCGTAATCATACTGACCGACGAGCATCCGGCTTTCCCTCCCTTCGTCATACTGCACAAATCTTCGGCAAGATTTTTTACATCGCTGCGTTCAGTTTGTTAATAACTCTGTGGAGAACGTGGAAAACTACCCATTCTTCCCCACTCTTGTTGTTATTCACACCACAATTACCCACCTGTGGTAAAATAATAGTACCATTTTATTCAGCAAAAAGCAAGGGCAGGCAGGGAAAAACTGCGCCATGAATTGATTTTTCACAGTTTGTACAAAGGGATCGGGATGCAGGTCAGCAGTTTGCAGCAAATGCGCACGCGGCAAAATTCCTGCCCCCGGGCAAAGAAAAGCGCCGCACCATATTGCACGGTGCGGCGTTGTTTTTTACATATTGTGCTGTCATAGGCAGAAATGTGCCGTGAATAACAACACCTCTGCATTTTTTACTTGGGCATGTTATTCTTGGGGCGGGCGGCGCTGCGCAGATTCATGCGGGTGTTCTTGATGTCCGCCATGCTTCGGCCCAGCACCTCCTCGGAGTTCTTCAGGATCGTCTCGCAGTACAGGGTCGCCTTGCGGGTCAGTTCCTTGGCGCTCTTCTGGGCAGCGGACAGGATCTCCGCCGCGTGCTGCTGACTGCGCTTGACGATCTCCTGCTCGCTGGTCAGGACGCGGGCGCGCTCCTCTGCCTGCTGAATGATGCTTTCGGACTCAATGCGGGCGTTCTGCATGATTTGCTCGCGGTCATTCACGATTTTTTTACTCTCGCGGATCTCGTCGGGCAGGTTGTTGCGCACCTCATCGATAATATCGCGCATACGGTCCACATCGACCATGCGCTTGGAAGCGGAGAACGGAACTATCGTCCCGGCCTCCAGCGTTTCCTCCATCATCTCCAACAGTTCTTCAACGTTCATACCTCTTCCCCTCTCTCATAGCGGCTGACCTTGATCTTGCCATAGTTGTACTGCTTCACCAGCGTCAGAGCGCCCGCCTGCTCGGGCAGGTCGGCCTCGCGCTCGGTCTCGCAGAGCACGACCCCGCCGGGGGCCATCTTAGCGGCCAGCAGCGGCAGCACGGCAGCCACGGTATCATGGTGGAACGGCGGATCCAGCAGAGCCAGGTCAAACGGCCCGCGGATGTTGGCGAGAAAGCTCTCGGCTTCGCCCTGGCGTATATCACTCTGGCGGTCCACCCCTGCCGTTTTGCAGTTGGCCTTCACAACGGCGAGTGCCTCGGCGGAGCGGTCCACAAAGAGGCAGCTTTTGGCACCGCGGGACAGAGCCTCGATGCCCAGCTGGCCGCTGCCTGCGAACAGGTCCAGCACCCGTGCCCCCGGCACCAGGAACTGCACGCTGGAGAACATGGCCTCCTTCACACGGTTGATGGTCGGGCGGGTAATGTCCTCGCCCGGCAGGGCCTGCAGATTTTTGCCGCGAGCTGTTCCGGCAATCACGCGCATGGTGCCGCACCTCTTTCCTCTCAAAATTTCGTTTATACAGATTCAGTATTTATTATGGTGCTTTGGCGTAGGATTGTCAAGGGTGCAAAATGTAAAATAAAATGGCAAAAGGGTAACAGAGGCAGGAAAACACGGCCCGGTGGGCTTGACAAACACCCCCACAGATGGGTATAATAGGTACTGTTGTTACGCGGCTGTCGTACAACGGCTAGTACATCAGCCTTCCAAGCTGAGGACGTGGGTTC
>ERZ824575.2788-NODE-2788-length-13075-cov-3.027266_pt1 | contig 13075 bp, 9 predicted proteins | sample MGYA00519470_ERZ824575 | MGnify/ENA primary metagenome ERZ824575 (study PRJEB31778, sample SAMEA3449170) | human gut metagenome | biome: human gut; feature: human-associated habitat; material: faeces | place: United Kingdom | collected 2010/2012 ...
GACGGGATAGACCGTGGCGTAGGATACCGAGGGGTTGTCGCCCTCGATCGTGTCGTTGGCATAGTTGAGGGCCATGGGGTTGGCCATGGCGCCGCAGAGCAGTCCGGCTACGGAGCCGAAATCGACCTTCAGCAGCCGCATGGTCGGGAGGGCGATCAGAACGACCGGAATGAAGGTCAGCGCGAAGCCTACGCCGAGCCACAGGAACCCCTCGGGCCGCATGACCGTCTCGAAGAAGTGGGTCCCGGCGTCGAGACCCAGGCAGGCGAGGTACATCGAGAGCCCCAGGGCGCGGAGCATCAGGTTGGCGCTCTGCGTCGTGTAGGTGATCATGTGCATGCGGGGACCGAACGTGCCGATGAGGATGCCTACGATGATCGGGCCGCCGGCCAGACCGAGTTTCACGGGGATCGAGATGCCCGGGATGGCGAAGGGGATGCTTCCGAGCGTCAGACCGAGGATCAGGCCGATGAACACGGCCACGAGGTTCGGCTCGTTGAGGCTCTTCACGGCGTTTCCGAGGATCTTCTCGACATTGCGGATGGCCTGTGCCTCGCCGACGACCGTCAGCCGGTCGCCGAGCTGCAGACGCAGGTCGGGCGTTGCGAGCAGCTGCACGCCCGAACGGTAGACGCGGCTGATGTTGATGCCGTAGTTGTTACGCAGGCGGAGCGACGAGAGCTTCTTGCCGTTGATCTCGGGGCGCGTTACGAGGATGCGCTGCGAGATGAGCTGTCCGTCCACCGAGTTCCAGTCGATGTTCTCGCGGTTCCAGTCCTTCTGCTCCTGCTCGCCGAAGATCAGCCGCAGGGCATCCGCCTCGTCGCGGTTCGTGATGACCAGAATGATGTCGTCCTTCTGCAGCAGACGGTCCGACGTGGGGATCGATACCTGCCCGTTGCGCCACAGTCGGGAGATGACGAAGTGGTGGTGGCTCTCCGTGGCGACCTCGTGCACGCTTTTGCCGAAGACGGCGGGATTGGTCAGGTGGTAGCTGGCGATGAAGATGTTTTTTTTGTGTTCGGCGTCGGGCCCCGGGAGATCCGACGGACGCACGAAGAGCTTGCGGAGCACGACGATGGCCAGGATGACCCCCACGACTCCCAGCGGATAGGTTACCGCGCAGCTCAGTGCGGCGCCGTTGGCGTCGATTCCGGCCTGCTGCAGGGTCTGCTGGGCGGCACCGAGGGCCGGTGTGTTGGTCGTGGCGCCGCAGAGGATGCCCGACATGTCGGAGATGGGGATCTTGAGCAGGTAGCTCAACGCCACGGCCAGGCCCGTTCCGAGCAGCACGACGGCAATGGCCGGGGAGACCAGCCGCAGCCCGTCGGAGCGCATCGAGCTGAAGAATCCCGGCCCGACCTGCAGTCCGAGGGCATAGACGAAGATGATGAGTCCGAAATCCTCGGCATAGGTCAGCATCGCGGGGTCGAGCGAAAGCCCGAAATGCACGGCGAGAATACCCACAAAGAAGATGAAGGCCGTGCCGAGCGAGATCCCGAAGAAGCGGATCTTGCCCAGCCCGATGCCGATCGTCGAGATGAGCGAGATCACGATGACGGCCTGCAGGGCCGAGTGTTCGACGAGCAGTTCCTTAAGCCATTCCATCCTGTTGCGGTTCGTGGGTAAATCGCTGCAAAAGTAGGTCAAATTTTCCGGATTGCCGCCTCCGGAGGCGAAAACTTCCGCAAAAACGGCCCCGAAATGCCCGATATCGGGCTTCGGAGCCGTTCGAACGGATGTACGGTGCCGGTTTACGGTCAGAGCGTGAGCGGCTTCCCGTGGTAGTAGTCGAGGATCTTCGAGCGGAAGATGAATTCGTACTTGGCCTGTGCGGCTTCGGCCTGGGCCTTCTCCATGGCGGTCTTGGCATTGCTGAAGTCGTAGACGGTCGAGCGGCCCGCCGCGGCCTTCTCCTGCTCGTAGCGGAAGGCCACCTCGGACGAGGCGAGGGCCGTATCCGCCGCACGGTACTTGGCGTAGGCGGCGTCGGCGTTGTACCACGCCTGCTCGATCTCCTTGCGCAGGGCCTGTTCGGCGGCCGTGAGAACCAGCTGCTGGTTGCGTACGGCGAGCTGTGCCGAGCGGATGTTGTTGCGCGAGGCCCGGCGGTTGAAGATGGGTATGCCGAGCGAGAGCCCTACGTATTCGCGGCTGTTGTGGCGCATCTGGGCCCAGAATTTCGTCTCGTCGGCGCTGTAGACGCCCGTGCCGTATCCTCCCGCGAGCGAGAGCGACGGATAGAGCGCCGAGCGGGCGATATCCACGTTGTGTTCCGAACTCTGGAGCCGCAGCTGCTCGGCCTTGATGTGCGGGCGGTTCCCGGCGGCATAGTCGTAGATGGCGTCGGCCGATGCCGAGGGCCGGAACGACTCCAGCGCCAGGCTGTCGAGCGTCGGGACGACGATGTCGAAGCCGGCGGCGCTCTGGCGGTTGAGCGCCTGGCTCAGATCGAGCAGCGCCAGCTGCAGGTCGTTGCGGGCCTGCGTGAGGCTCATGCGGTCGTTGGCCAGAAGGGCCTCGCTCTCGTAGATGACCGATTCGGGCTGCTTGCCCTCGGAGGCCAGCGCGCGGCTGTTGGCAACCTGCAGGGTGCTCAACTCGACCTGCCGCTCGGAGATGCCCACCATCTCCTTGGCGTAGAGCACCTGGAGGTAGAGCGTCATGACGTTGATCGCCACATCCTCGCGGATGCGTTCGAGATCCTGCATGGCGGCGGCGAGGTTCAGTTTCCCGGCGGCGATCTGGTGGTTGATGCGCATGCCCTGGAACAGGGGCATCGAGGCCGAGACGCTGAGCGATCCCGAGGTCTGGTTGTTGCTCTGGTAGGTGTTGTCGCTCGTCAGGGCACGGCCGAACGAGGCGTCGCCGCCCACGGAGGCATTCAGATCGGGCAGGCGGCTGTAGCGGGCCGTCGAGAGCTCGATGCTGCTGCTTTCGACCTGCAGGGCGCGCTGCTGCACCTCGGTATTGTTTTGCTGGGCATATTCGATGCAGGACGCGAGCGTCCAGGGCACCTCGGCCGACGGATCGGTCTGCTGGGCATGAAGCGGCACGGCGGCCAGCCAGAGGGCGGCGCATGTCGCGGCAATGCGGATTTTCATCTTGCGTAGGGAATTAGGTCGCTGTTACTTCTTGGTGTCGATGCGGGCGCCGCGGATCTTGTCCCCGGCCGTAACGCCCTCGGTGATCTCGACGTTCACGCCGTCCGAAAGGCCGATCCTGACCTCGCGGCGCTCGAAGGTCTGATCCTCGGCATCTTCGGGGCTGGTGAGCACCTGCACGTAGGTCTTGTCGCCCTCGAACTCCACGCACCCTTCGGGCAGGGTCAGCACCCCTTCGCGGCTCTGGATCACGACACTGGCGTTGGCGCTGTATCCCGCGCGCACGAAGACCCCCTGGGGAATCTGCACGGCGGCCTTCACCTCAAAGAGAATCACACCGTTGCTTTCGGTCGATTTCGGCGCCACATACTCCAGCGTGGCATCCAGCTCGACATCCTGCAGGGCGCCGATCGTCAGCTTCACGGGCATCCCTTCGTGGAGCTTGCCCACGTCCGTTTCGTCGATGTTGCCCTGGAACTGCATGTTCGACATGTCGGCGACGGTGGCGATCGTCGTGCCGTCGTTGAACGTGTTGGCCTGGATGACCGAGTTGCCGACCTTGATCGGCACGTCGAGGATCATGCCGTCGATCGTCGAGCGGATCTGCGTGTTGCTCAACTCCGCAAAGCGGCTGGCGATGCCCTCCTTGACGATCTCGAGGCTCTCCTTGGCGTTGCGCAGCTCCTCCTCGGCCTTCAGCAGCGTGGTGTGGCTCTGCTCGGCCTCCTCGTCGGAGACGACGCCCTTTTCGTGGAGCGTCTCCGTACGTCTGTATTCGCGCTGGGCCTGTTCGAGCGAGATCTCGGCGACCGAGACGCGCGATTCGGCGCTCGAAAGCTGCCCCATCTCCGGGACGACCTTCACCGTGGCGATGACCTCGCCCTGGCGCACCTCCTCGCCGGCCTCCTTGTAGACATCGGAGATGATACCCGAGATCTGGGGCTTGATCTCCACCTCGTCGCGGGGCTGCACCTTGCCCGTGGCGACCACATACTGCCTCAGGGTGTCCGTCTTGGGCTGTTCGATCGCGTAGACGATCTTCACCGGACGGGTTTTCTGCCACAGGAACACGAAGGTCCCGACGAGCAGTGCGGCAAAGAGCACACCCAGGAAAATTTTCAGCACTTTTTTCATGACTTATGCGGTATTTGTTTGTTTTGCGTCTATTCTTCGCGGATGGCATCCACGGCCTTGATCTTCAGGGCCCGGCTGGCGGGTATGACTCCCGCGAGCAGGCTGCCGGCGATGAGGATCGCGAGCGAGAGCATGCCCGTCTGGAAGGAGATCTGCCACGAGACGTCCGTCCCCTCCTGGGCGACGACAACGGCCTGGTAGTAGATCGAGTCGGCGACCGACAGCACGCCCACGCCGGCCGTAAGCCCCAGCACGCCGGCGATGAACGTCAGCACGAAGCTCTCCGAGAGGATCTGCGAGATGATCGCCCGCGGCGGGGCGCCCAGCGCCCGGCGGATGCCGATCTCCTGCGTGCGCTCCTTGACAAGCACGAGCATGATGTTGCTCACGCCGACAATACCCGCCAGCAGGGTTCCCAGTCCCACGATCCAGGTCAGCAGACTGATGCCCCAGAAGAGGCTGTTCACCTTGGTGATGAACTCCGCGGTGGTCATCACCCACGCCGCACGCGGGTCGTCGGGCGAGATGATGTGGCGCGCGAAGACCGGCGTCTTGACCGCCCGTTCGAGGATGCGGGGCGGAACGTCGTTGTAGCCCACGGCGGCGAGCATGTGGATCGTGCGGCCCATGCCGAACATCTGCTGCACGAGCGTCGCCGGGAGGATGATCGTGTTCTCCACGTCGCTGAAGGTCATCATGTTGCTCTGGCGCTTCAGCACGCCCACGACGGTGAACTGAGCCCCCTGTAGTGTGATCACCTTGCCCGTCGGGTCTTCGCCTCCGGGGAAGAGATCCTTCCAGATCTGCGTGCCGATGAGGCAGACCTTGCGCTTGCGCTCCATGTCTAGGTCGTTGATGTAGCGTCCGTAGACGATCTTCTCGGGGTTGATCTTCTGGTAGTCGGGCATGTGGCCCATGACGTAGTACTGCCCCTTGCGGTCGCCGTGGCTGGCGTAGAACTGGTTGGCCCAGACCATGCCCGTGGCGTATTTCACTTCGGGGAGCTCCTTCACGGCCTGGACATCGTCGTTTTCGAGATTCCACCAGCGGTCCGAAGGCATGCCCTTGTAGGGAATCGACGTGCGGCCGGGGTTCATCAGCACCGTGTTGGTCGAGGTCTCGCCCAGCTGGGCGCGGAACAGACGCCCCAGGCCCATGCCGGCGCCCAGCAGCACCGTGAGCATGAAGATGCCCCAGAAGACGCCGAGCGCCGTCATGATGCTGCGCTTGCGGTTCCGGCGGATCGTCTGCCAGATTTCGTTCCAGCGGTCTGTGTCGAAGAATCCCATCGTCTCTATTTGTTATAGCGCAAGGCGTCGATCGTTTTCAGTTGGGCGGCGCGGTAGGCCGGGACGTATCCGGCGATGAGCCCCGCAATGACGAGCACCACCGTGGCGCTCACCGCCACGCCGAGGTTGAGCGTCGGGTCGAGGAAGATCGTCGGGGCGAAGCCCGTCTCCGACGGATCGGCCGGCGTCCGTGTCAGGTAGTAGTTCACCGCCTCCATGACGGCGACGCCGAGCACCATGCCCATGTATCCGAAGGCTGCGGTGATCATGACCGATTCGGTGAGGATCAGCCGGATGATCGACCGCGGTTTGGCGCCGAGGGCCTTGCGGATGCCGAACTCGGCCGTACGTTCCGAGACCGTTACGAGCATGATGTTGCTCACGCCGACGATCCCCGCGAGCAGCGTCCCCAGACCGATGATCCAGACGAAGAGGTTGATGCCCCCGAAGACGATCATCATGTCCTTGACGCGCTCCATCGTGTTGTTGATCCAGACGGCGCTTTCGTCCGTCGGGTCGAAGTTGTGCTCGGCGGCGAGGCGGCGGATGATCCGTTTCTCGAAAGCCTCCATCTCGGCATCCGTGCGGATATCGCTGACGGTGATGATGGCGTTGTTCACGTAGGGTTCGTTGGCTTCGTAGATGAGCTGTCCCGTCGTGAGCGGGATGATGCAGACGGCGTTGTTGCGCATGGCGTCGCCCTTCGTAATGCCCACGACCTTGAACGTGAGGCTGTCCACGCGGATGAACTGGCCGAGCGGTTCGGCACCCTTGAAGAGCACGAGGGCCGTCGCCTCGTCGATGAGCGCCGTCTTGCGGTAGTCGCGGATGTCCGCCTCGTTGATGAAGCGTCCCCGGGCGAGCTTGATCCCCTCGATCTGGGCCACCTTGGGCAGCGAGCCGCGCAGCGAAGCCTCCATGAAGGTGCCGCCGTAGGCGAGCTTCTTCGACGAAAGCCAGGTGTTGGCCGCCACCTCCTCGACCTCGGGAAACTCCTTTTCGAGGATCTCCAGGTCGCGGTTCGTGAGGCGGATGCGGCGGTCGCGGTCGTACCCCTTCCAGGCCTTCGAGGTCCAGCCTCCGTAGAGGGAGATCGAGTTCGTGGCGTAGTCGCCGAAGTTGGACTCCACGCCGTTCTTGAGCCCGTTGCCCGAACCGAGCAGGATGACGAGCATGAAGATGCCCCACGCGACGGAGAATCCCGTGAGGAAGGTGCGCAGCTTGTTGCGCCGCACCGAGGTCCAGATTTCCAGCAGCAGCTCTCTCATCGTCGTCCGAGTCCGGTTTCGGTGATGCTTCCGATGACGCCGTCCTTCAGCCGGATGATCTTGTCGGTCTGGTCGGCGATCGACTGTTCGTGCGTTACGCAGATGATCGTCATGCCCATGTCGACGTTCACGCTCCGCAGCAGGTTCATCACCTCCTGCGAGGTCTTGCTGTCGAGAGCTCCCGTGGGCTCGTCGGCGAGGATGATCTGCGGCTTGTTGATCAGCGCCCGGGCGATGGCCACGCGCTGCTTCTGGCCGCCCGACATCTCGTTGGGCATGTGCTCGGCCCAGTCGCGCAGTCCGAGCCGGTCGAGGTATTCGAGGGCCAGCGCGTTGCGCTTGCGGCGGGGAACACCCTGGTAGTAGAGGGGCAGGGCGACATTTTCGACGGCGTTCTTGTAGTTGATCAGGTTGAACGACTGGAAGATGTAGCCGATCATGTTGTTGCGTGCGGCGGCGGCCTGCGTCTCCGTCAGCCCCTTGATGAGGCGTCCGGCGAGGTAGTAGTTGCCGCTGTCGTAGTCGTCGAGGATTCCGAGGATGTTCAGCAGGGTCGATTTGCCCGATCCCGAGGCCCCCATGATCGAGACCAGCTCGCCCTTTTCGACTTCGAGATTGATTCCCTTGAGCACATGCAGCGGCGAACCGTTGTTGTAGGTCTTGTTGATGTTTTCCAGTTTGATCATACGAGCCTGCGTTTTGCCTGTTCCGGGCCTGTGGCAAACCGGATGCAGACTGCGTTGCAGGAACTTTCCCGCGACCTGCGACAAATTGTAATCCGGCTTCCTCTGCCCGGATACAAAGGTATATAATAAAAAAATGAAAAACAATAGTTTTTTATCGAAAATCAATAAATTTTCGGGCGCTTCTCGGAGAGATCGGAACCTTCGGGACGGATTCCGGGTTCTATGGTACTGCCCGACAGCGTTTTATTTGTTCCCGACGAGCAATCTGCGCAGTGCCGCGACATCCCGGACGAAATGGGTGGGGCGGGCGGCTTCCAACTCTCCCGGGGCGGCATAGCCCCAACCTGCGGCAATACTCTCCATGCCGAATCCGGCAGCTCCCTCGATGTCGTAGCGCCGGTCGCCGATCATGACGGCCTCGGCGGGGGTGATCCCGAGCGTCTGAAGGGCATGGCCGATGACCTGGCTCTTGGTCGTGCGCGAACCGTCGAGCAGGCTGCCGCAGACGAGCCGGAAACGGTCCGTGAGTCCGAAATGGGCGATGATGCGTTCGGCAAAGGGCTGCGGCTTGGAGGTGGCGATGACGTTCGCGTAACCGGCCGCACAGGTCGCGTCGAGCAGTTCGGGAATCCCTTCGTAGAGCTCGTTCTCGAACATACCCTTCGGGACGAAGTATTCGCGTGAGACGGAGACGGCCCGTTCGGCCTCTTCGGCGCTCATGCCGCAGAACTCCATGAACGAATCGCGCAGCGGCGGCCCTACGAAACAGCGCAGCGCCTCGTCTGCCGGAGGTTCGATGCCGAAGCGGCGGAGGGCGTATTGTACGGCGTGCACGATGCCGGGCATCGAGTCGGTCAGCGTGCCGTCCAGGTCGAAGAAGAGGTAGCGTTTCATCGTCGTCGGTTTTTGCGGAAGCGGATGTCGGGTCCGTTTTCTTCGGCAAAGATACTCTTTTTCGGCGGTCGGCAAGAAAAAAGCGGGCCGAACGATCTTCGTGATCGTCCGGCCCGCCCGTCTTGCGGCAGGGATCAGAACTCCTGCTCCACCCAGTGCACGGCTCCCTTGCCGCACAGGGCGATGCAGCGGCCGCACTCGATACACAGGTCGGGGTCGAACTGCGGCAGGGAGAATCCCTCCTGCGAGATGGCCTCCACCGGGCACGACTCGATGAGCGGACAGCGGTGGTTCTGCGGGCACAGCCCGGGATCGGCTACGGGACTCATGGCCGCGACTATTTGCTGAGCAGAATCCGGTCGATGTGCTCCTTGAGAGCCCCCTTGGGCATGGCGCCGAGGGCCATCTGCGGCTGTCCCTCACGCGGGATGAAGAGCAGCGAGGGGACCGAGCGGATGCCGAACACGGCGGCCAGCTCCTGCTCCTCGCCCGTATCGACCTTGTAGATGTAGATCTGGTCGCCGTACTCTGCGGCCAGCTCCTCGAGCACCGGCGACAGCGCCTTGCAGGGGCCGCACCAGGTGGCATAGAAGTCGATGAGCGCCGGCTTGTCGCCGAGGTATTTCCACTCCTGCGGGTTCTTTTCGTAATCGGCGACCTTCTTCAGAAAGTCCGCCTTCGTGAGATGGATCGTTTTCATGGTATTTTCCTTTTTCGTATTGTTTCGTTGGGTGTTGTCCTGTTTCGTCTCAGCCGTTGCCGTCCCCATGGCGGCGAGCAGCAGCGCGGCGGCAAGAAGTACCTTTTTCATCCTTTCAAATCATTTAGTCCTTGAACGTCGGAACAAAGGTATAAATTGTTTTCCAATAAAACAAATTTCCAGTAGAAAATATTTTTCCCGAATCTCTTTTCAGCGACAGACCGGCCCTTGGGGGCTATTCCATATAGACGGAAATGTTGCCGCTGATCAGCTGCAGCGAGATTTCGCACAGTTTGGTATTGTACTGCGCCTGCAGGATGCGCTCCTCGGCGTCGAGCAGGCTCTTCTGGGCCTCGCGGACCTCGATGCCCGAGAGCGATCCCAGCCGGTAGCTGTCCATGGCGATAAGGTAGTTCTCGCGGGCGGCGATGAGGTTTTCACGTTCGAGCCGGATCACTTCAAGGTTGTTCTGGTAGGCCTGCCAGAAGTTCGAGAGGTCGGCCAGAAGGGTCTGTTCGAGCTGCTGGCGCGTCAGGCGGGTATTCTCGACCTGGATGCGGGCGTTGCGCTGTTCGCGGCGCCGGTTTCCGTCGAAGATCGTGAAGCCCAGCTGCAGTCCGGCATTCATCCCGAGCTCGCTGCGCAGGCGCGACGTGCCGCTGCCGTAGCGGTTGTGGGTGTATCCGTAACCGGCCGTGAGGTTCAGGTAGGGGTAGTTGCGCGAGCGGATGCTCTGCAGGTCGAGTTCCGAGATCGTGTTGTCGCGGTCGGCGATCAGCAGTTCGGCATTGGCCGTGCGGGTTTCGTACGAGAGGACATCCCACTGCAGCGCCTCGTCGATGGTGATGACCGTATCGCGGACCTGGAAGCGGCGGTCGAGATCCTCGTTGGCCAGCAGTTCGTTGATGCGGATGCGCGAGGTGATGACCGCCTCCTGCTGCGACATGTACAGCGAACTGTCGGCGTTGAAGTCCACGCGGGCCTGCAGCACATCCAGACCCGCCGAGCTGCCTACGACGTGCCACGCCTCGGCGATGCGGAGCCGCTCGCGCGAGAGGGCCATGGCGTAGCGGAAGTTCTCCAGACGCAGCGTCTGCTGGATGAAGTTGTAGTATTCGGCCGTGAACGAGGCGATGAAGTCCTCGATCGTCAGGCGGGTCTGCAGAGCCCCCTTCGCCTTCATCTCCTGCAGCTTGCGGTAGTCGGCGCGGATGCGGAATCCGTCGAAGAGCGTCCAGTTCAGCGCCACTCCGGCGTCGAACGTGCCGTCGTAAGCGCCCCTGTCGGTCGTGGCCTCGCCCGTGCGCGGAGTCGTGTGTGTGTGGTTCACGTTGCTGCCGTATCCGGCCGAGAGGTCGATCGTCGGGAGCTTGCCCGCATTGGCGGCCGTGGCGTTGTTGTCCGAGATGCGCTCCTCGTTGCGGACGATGCGGATGTCGTAGTTGCGTTCGAGGCCCAGCTGGAGGCATTCGCGCAGCGAGAGCACCTCGGTCGGGGGTGCCTGCGGGTCGGGAATCGGGATCAGCCGTATGGAGTGTGTCCCGCCGGTCGTATCGGCCGGCTGCGGGGCGGTATTCCGGGCAGCGGCCGGAAGTCCGAGCCCGAGTGTCAGCAGAAGGGTGATTATGCGTCGGATCATAGGTCGTTCTTTTTCGTTCGTTTGCTTCGGTCGGTGGAGACGTAGCTGTAGATGGCCGGGACGATGTAGAGGGTCAGCAGCGTCGAGACCAGCATGCCGCCCACGACCGCAATACCCATGGCGATGCGGCCGTTGGCGCCTTCGCCCGTGGCGACCGTCAGCGGCAGCAGGCCGAGGATCGTCGAGGCGCTGGTCATCAGAATCGGGCGCAGCCGCTGCAGCGCGGCGTCGCGGATGGCTGTCATCTTCCCCTCGCCGGCCTCCTGTTTCTGGTTGGCGAACTCGACGATCAGGATGCCGTTTTTGGCTACCAGACCGATGAGCATGATGATGCCGATCTGGCTGAAGATGTTCATCGTCTGTCCGGTGCCCCACATGAAGACCAGGGCTCCGGCGATGGCCAGCGGCACGGTGAGCATGATGACCAGCGGGTCCTTGAAGCTCTCGAACTGTGCGGCGAGGATCAGGTAGATGAGCAGGATGGCCAGCAGGAAGGCGAACATGAGGCTTGAGGAGCTTTCGCGGAACTCCTTCGAATCGCCGGCCAGCGCCGTGCGGAAGTCGTCGTGGAGCACCTCGGCGGCGATGCGGTCCATCTCGTCGAGGCCCTCTCCGATGGTCTTGCCCTTGGCCAAGCCGCTCGATATGGTGGCCGAGAGGAAGCGGTTGTAGTGGTAGAGCTGCGGCGGGGCCACGGCCTCAACCAGCGTGATGAGGTTGTCGAGCTGGATCATCTCCCCGCCCTCGCCGCGGACGTAGATCGACCGCAGGTCGGCGGGCTTGTTGCGCTGCTGGCGGTTGATCTCGGCCAGAATCTCGTATTGCTTGCCGTTCATGTAGAAGTAGCCCATGCGCTGGCCGCTCAATCCGTACTGGAGCGTCTCGCCGATATCCTGTGCGCTGACGCCCAGTAGGTTTGCCTTGTCGCGGTTGATCGTAACGCGCGCCTCGGGCTTGCTGAACTTCAGGTCCACGTCGGCCATCTGGAAGACGGGGCTCTCGTAGACGCGTTTCATGAACTCCGGGAGCACCTCCTGCAGTCGTTCGATCGAGGTGGCCTGCAGCACGTACTGTATGGGCATGTTGCCGCGGCGGCCGCCGAAGGTCGACTGCTGCTGCACGAAGGCGCGGGCCCTGGTCTTCGCGCGTACGGCCGCCGAGAGCTCTTCGGCGATCTCCATCTGGCTGCGCGAACGCTCCGCGATGTCGCAGAGGGCGATGCGGATGTTTCCCCGGCCGCTCGAGACGCGGGCCGTCGTCGCCCGGGCCTCCGGAACGAGCGAGTCGACCAGACGGTTGATCTCCTCCGTATAGTCGCGCAGGTATTCGTAGGTCGCGCCCTCCGATCCGCGGGTGTTGATCGTAATCTGCGAACGGTCCTCCAGCGGCGCCATCTCGGCCGGGATGCTCCCCCACAGCCACCCGATCAGGCCGATCATCAGCGCCACGAGCGGCAGGGCTATCCAGCGCCGCCGCAGGAACCCGGCCAGCGTGCGGCTGTAGAAATTATTGAGCCAGACGAAAAACGGCTCGGTCTTGTTGTAGAACCAGCTCTGCTTCTCCTGCCGCACGAGCAGTTTGGTAGCCAGCATCGGAGTGATGGTCAGCGCCGCGAAGGTCGAGATGACCACGGCGCCCGAAATCACCAGACTGAACTCGCGGAACAGACGCCCGGTCATGCCCTCCATGAAGACGATCGGGAAGAAGACCGCGATCAGCGTGATGGAGGTCGAAATGACCGCGAAGAAGATCTCCTTCGCCCCCTCGATACCCGCTTCCTTGGGCGACATGCCGCGCTCGATGCGGATGTAGATGTTCTCGGTCATCACGATGGCGTCGTCCACCACCAGTCCCACCGAGAACACCACGGCCAGCATCGACAGCACGTTGATCGAGAATCCGGCCACATACATCAGGAAGAAGGTGCCGATCAGCGACACCGGAATCACGATACACGGGATCAGCGTCACGCGCCAGTTGCGCAGGAACAGGAAAATAATGATGATCACCAGCAGGAACGCCTCGTAGACGGTCTGTTTCACCTCGTCGATCGAAGCGCGTATGAAGCGCGTATTGTCGAATCCGTAATCGGTCACCACATCTTCCGGCAGGTCCTTTTTCATCGACTCCATGCGTCTGTAGACCTCGTCCGCGATCTCGATGTGGTTGGCTCCCGGCTGCGGAATCACCACGATGCCGACCATCGGAATGCCGTTCATTTTCATATAGCTGCGCGTATCCTGCGGTCCCAGCTCCGCGCGGCCCACGTCGCTCAGACGGATGATGCGGTCGGCGTCCTCGCGCACCACCAGATCGTTGAACTCCTGCGAGGTGTGCATCAGTCCCAGCGTGCGGATGGTC
>ERZ824575.2793-NODE-2793-length-13062-cov-26.210579_pt1 | contig 13062 bp, 10 predicted proteins | sample MGYA00519470_ERZ824575 | MGnify/ENA primary metagenome ERZ824575 (study PRJEB31778, sample SAMEA3449170) | human gut metagenome | biome: human gut; feature: human-associated habitat; material: faeces | place: United Kingdom | collected 2010/2012 ...
GCAAAGATTCGAGGTTGTTGGAAAAGTTTTGAACTAAAAAGATGGGAGGAGTTTTTGTGGATACGATCAAGCGTGTTCAGGATTTGATGCAAGTGCGTGATATGAATCTATGTGTATTGGCAAAGAAATGCGGAATATCGTACTCCACGATTCAAACCACCGCCCGTCGGGGAGGGCAGTTAAGCGTAGAGACGATTGAAAGAATTTGTCAGGGTTTAGGAATTACATTAAAAGACTTCTTCGATTCCTCCTACCTGTAAATATAGGGGCAGCAAAAAAGCCGTTCGCCACGCTGGAAAATCTGCGTGGTGAACGGCTTTAATACTGCTTCTATTTATCCTTTGGTAATCTCCAGATAAACACTAATCTCCATGATTGTTACCATTGAAGGAATACATTTGCGACGATCTTCGGGCATACCGAATAAGATTTGCATTGGCAGTTGAAGACGGCTCATGTTACCTATTGCAATTCTGACTATTTGGAAATATACTTGTAAGTATCAAATTATTTCACTTTATGGGAGGAAATTATTATGGCAAGACCCAAGGGAAGCAAGAATAAGGCTCGTACTGTAAAGGCCAGCGTTGATTATGTAGCAGTCATTGCAGAAAAGGCCGCAAAAAAAGAGAAAATCGAATCTGAGGTTGCTACGTTGACTGCAAATCTCGATGATCTGAAGACGCAGCTGAAAGCCAAGAAAGCAGAATTGAAAGCCGCCACCAAGGAACTTACCAAAGCCGAAAACAAAAAAGCTGCCGCCGAAGCAAAGGCAATGGAAGAAGCAAAGAAAAGCGAAGCAGAAGATGTGCTGAAGAAGCTGCTTGCCAGCGGTATGTCCGCTGATGAAATTGTTGCCAAACTCCAGTAAACTTTTATGGGAGCCAGCAAACGAATCTGTCCGAACTGCGGACGTAAAATGAAGCAGCAGTTCATTGGTCTGTTCCACTGCAAATGCGGCACAAGCTGGCGGCGTGATATAGGATTTTTTGAACGTACTCCAGATATGGTGTTCTCACTGGAACGCAAAAAAGTCAGAAACAAAGTCAAGCAGTTACCGACGATACATCATAAGTAGGCAAGACCACCAGCCGTTTTTTCGACTGGTGGCCTTTTTTGTGCTTAATCCTCTGTAATGCCGAGATATTGGTCAATCTCCATGATGCTTTCCCCACTGATCTCAACCAGATCTTCAAAGGGCACTACGGTTTCGCCCACTTGCAAGGTGCGGAACACCGGGTCGATGCGGTCCGCTTTTCCGGTCAGCGTGATGTAGTTGCCCACTGCGGGAATCTCCGGGTGGGCGGTATCCTCTTTGAAATACCGCACTGTGATGGTCATGCCCTTGGTGACCTGCATCAGCCGATCGGACAGAGCCGACATTTCTTCCTCGGTCAAAATGCGCTTGGTCACCCGCTCGGTGCGCTGTTTTTCTGCGGCAAGCTGCTCATCATAATACTGCTTCTATTTATCCTTTGGCAATCTCCAGATAAACGCTAAAATGGAGCATCTACTGCACATCCTAACTTAATATGCACTGAATAAAAGAAAAAGCCTTATATTTCAATCTATAGAGGCCAATCTGTGGTATAATTGGAGCAAGAGAACTGGAAAAAATCCAGCAAAAACCTTGTACCTGGAGGGCAGCTATGTATCGTTACAGCAATGGCCAGATCAGCTTGGCGGATTAATCGAGTATCTAATGCAGCAGGAGACCATCCTCCGGAAATGTGAGGCAGTGCTGGATCTACCGTCCGTGTATGAGAAAATGGTGCAGTTGTGCAGCAAAGAAGATAGTCGTCCGCCCCTCGCCCCAGCGTTCATCGTAAAGTACCTGCTGGTGAGTTTCCTGTACAGCAAACCATCGAACCGGCAGATCGGGCAGCGCACCCCTTCACCTCAAAGCTAACGAAGCTAATGAACTGCACGCTGCCACCAGCCTTCAGTACCTCCATCACAACTGCGACGTGGACGTTCAGTGCCGCCTCCCTGTCCTTTCTTCGTCAGGCCAGGCTTTTTTCGCAATAGTGGCGACGAATTCGTTCTTGCTGTTTTTCGTTTGAAAAGAGCCTTATGACCTGGGCGCTCTCCGGTCGTGGGTAGCGTAGTAGGCTCGCTTATTTTCGTACATGCAATAGTCGGCCTTGTCCAGCAGCGTTTGCATGATGCAGCCTTCATAATCGGCGGAGATCGCCCAACCGTAGGCGTAGCTGAGAGGAAGCTGATTGCCGTCACGGTTTGCAGCGTCGGCTTCCCTGCGCAGACTGTCCAGTATGCCCTCCACCTCCTGCCGGTCCGTATGGTAAATGACCGCCATAAATTCGTCGCCGCCGTATCTGCCCACGAAATGCTTTTCCGGGATCACCCGGCGTAAAAGCCGGGCAAAGCTCAGGATCAGTTGGTCACCCGCCGAATGACCCATCGTATCGTTGACGGTTTTCAGATTGTTCAGGTCAAATATGACGCAGGCCGTAGGCTCCCGGAGAATTTCCCTGTTGTTGAGAAGCTCCTCGCAGGAGCCTTTGTTGGGCAGGCCGGTATGGATGTCGATGTATGCCTTCTGCTCCAGCAGTTGGTTTTTCCGGACCATTTTCAGTGCCATGGCGGTCTGGAGCATGATCAGGATCACCAGGCACAGCATATCCAGTGCCGAGAGGATCTCAATAGTGCGGATCTTCATGGCGATCTTTTCTGAATAGTGTTCCGCGGCAGACACCGTTTCGTCCGCCATTTCAAAATAGGTCTCGCTCATGGCAACGATTTGGGTGTTCTCATATCCACGCTGTCTGGCCGCCGCGACCTCCGCCTTGAGCCGCTCCCAGTAGTCACGCTGGATGTCCAGCCTTTCCTGATAGGCCGCGTCCTTGAGCTTTACCAATTCGTAGTGCCCATCCCCGGATGTCAGATCGCTTAAAATATCGTCTAAATACGCGATCAACTCATCGTTTCGGGTGCCTGTGATCTCCAGCTTTACCGCCCGCTGCGTGTCTCCGCGCACCAGCCCGGCATAATTGATGACGCGGGCCGTGCCCTTCAGGTTGCCGATCTCGACCATCATCAGAGCGACAAGGATCACCAAAATCAGCACAAGGCAGCTTTGCAGGATGCTGATGAGATTTTTGCGATCTATTTTTACATTTCCTTTTATCATAACGACCTCGATCACGGAACGACCATGATATTCTTTATTGCGAATCAGTCTTGATGAATACTTTACTCTGTAACGCACATCATGTCAATAACAATGGAAATTTTTCTACTGTCTCCCAAGAATGATCGGCATGAATAAAATGAAAAGCACGCACTTTATTGCTTGTTTCGGTTGGATGGCTTAGGCTTGTCAGGGATCGCCTCATCCGCCTTGGATGGGCGACCCCTGCGAGCCCCAACCAATTTCTCCGCTTTCTGGTTTTCAGTCATAGTCTTTTCTGCTTTCGGCGGACTGCCACGGCACAGCTTTTTCGGCTTCTATAATTGTAAGGAACATGGCTTTTCGCTGAATGGAAAGCGAAGCTGACCCGGGCTGGGGCGGTCTGTATGAAAGCAATATTTTTTTTGAAATAATCTTGACAAAATTTATCAAGATTGATATGATAGTATTAACAAGCAAGCGAAAAGAGGATGTGGAGCATGATCATCACCAAAGAGACGGACTACGCGCTGCGCATTTTGCGGGTGCTGCTGGACGGGGAGAAGCATTCGGTGGCCGAGATGTCGGAAACGGAATTGATCCCCAATCAGTTTGCCTACCAGATTCTGCGCAAGCTCTCCGCCGGCAATTTGGTGCGGGTGAGCCGCGGCGCTCTCGGCGGCTGCGCGCTGTCCTGCGATCTGGACGCGACCTCCCTCTACGATCTCATGGGGGTCGTGGGGGAGCGGGGCATCCTGTGCGCCTGCATGGAGCCGGGATATGAATGCCGCTGGCAGGACAAGCATGGGCGGTGCGCCATCCACTGTCAGCTGGCGGCCTTGCAGCAAAAGCAGGACGAGGCGTTCCGTGCCGTGAGCCTGCGCAGGCTGCTGACCGGCGGATCCGATCCCCAAGATACAAGCGAGCTGTAAAATTTTAAGAGGAGGTACCCGTATGCTGTTTCAAACCACGGCGGCGCACGAAGAGCTGCGCGCGAAGATCCGGAGCTTTGCGGAGGAGGAGATCAAGCCCCTCGCGTTTATGATGGATCAGAACAATGAGTTTCCCGAGGAGGCTGTCAAGAAGCTGGGTAAGCTGGGCTGGATGGGCATTCCCTACCCCAAGGAGTACGGCGGTGCCGGTCTTGATGCTCTGAGCTACGCCATCGCGGTGGAGGAGCTGGCCCGTGTGGACGGCGGCACGGGCGTAATCCTCTCCGCCCACGTCTCCCTCGGCTCATGGCCCATTTTCGCCTATGGCACCGAGGAGCAGAAGAAGAAATATCTGGTTCCGCTGGCCAAGGGCGAGAAGATCGGCGCCTTCGGCCTTACGGAGACCAACGCCGGATCCGACGCCGGCGGCACGGAGACCACGGCGCTGGATAAGGGGGACTACTACCTCCTCAACGGCGGCAAGATCTTCATTACCAACGCCCCTAAGGCGGACACCTATGTGGTTTTCGCCGTCACCACGCCGGACATCGGCACCCGGGGCATCTCCGCTTTCATCGTGGAGAAGGGCTGGAAGGGCTTTGAGTTCGGCGACCACTATGACAAGATGGGTATTCGCTCCTCCTCCACGGCGGAGCTGATCTTCAACGACGTGAAGGTCCCCAAGGAAAACCTGTTGGGCAAGGAGGGCGAGGGCTTCAAGATTGCCATGTCCACGCTGGACGGCGGACGCATCGGCATCGCCGCGCAGGCGCTGGGCATCGCCCAGGGCGCGTTTGAGCACGCGTTGAGCTATTCCAAGGAGCGCGTCCAGTTCGGCAAGCCCATCGCGGCCCAGCAGAGCATCGCCTTCAAGCTGGCGGATATGGCCACCAAGCTGCGCTGCGCCCGGTTCCTCATCTACTCCGCGGCGGAGCTGAAGGAGCAGCACGCGCCTTACGGCATGGAGTCCGCCATGGCGAAGATGTACGCCTCGGACATCGCGCTGGAGGTCACCAACGATGCCTTGCAGATCCACGGCGGCAGCGGCTTCCTCAAGGGCATGGAGGTGGAACGGGCCTACCGCGACGCCAAGATCACCACCATCTACGAGGGCACTAACGAGATCCAGCGGGTGGTCATCGCCTCTCATCTGTTGGGCAGGCTGGGCAAGAGCTCCGGCGGCGAGAGCCGTTCGGCGGCCAAGAAACCCGCGCCCATCACCGGCATTCGCAAAAAGACCATCTTCCGGGAGGGGGATGCTGCCCAGCAGGTGGCCGACCTTGTGGCGGCGCTGAAGAAGGATGGTCACGACTTCTCCGTGGGCATCCCCATGGATACGCCCATCCCGCAGGCGGAGCGGGTGGTCTCCGCGGGCAAGGGCATCGGGGAGAAAAAGAACATGAAACTGGTAGAGTCGCTGGCCAAGGCCGCCGGCGCGGCCATCGGTTCTTCCCGCCCTGTGGCGGAGACTCTCAAATATCTGCCGCTGAACCGCTATGTGGGTATGTCCGGTCAGAAGTTCACCGGCAATCTGTACATCGCCTGCGGCATCTCCGGCGCATCCCAGCACCTTAAGGGCATCAAGGACGCCTCCACCATCGTGGCCATCAATAAGAACGGTAACGCGCCTATCTTCAAGAACTGCGACTACGGCATCGTGGGCGATGTGGAGGAGATCCTGCCCCTGCTCACTGCCGCGCTGGATAGCGGCGAAAAGCTGCCCGCGCCGCCCATGGTAAAGATGAAGCGGCCCACGCCGCCGAAGCCCGCCCCCATCGGCGACCGCTACGTCTGCAGCGGCTGCGGCTACGAGTATGTGCCGGAGTTGGGCGACGAGGACGGCGAGATCGCGCCCGGTACGCTCTTTGAGCAGCTTCCCGCCGAGTGGGTGTGTCCCGAGTGCGCGGAGACGAAGGATCAATTTGTAAAGGCTTGAGCCGTGAAGGAGGTAAGATAAGATGTATTGCGTGCGTAAAGTAACGAACGACCTCTACTGGGTGGGCGCCAACGACCATCGCCTGGCCCTGTTTGAAAACTGCTTTCCCATTCCCCGGGGCGTAAGCTACAACGCCTACTGCCTGCTGGATGAAAAGACGGTGCTCTTTGACACGGTGGACTGGTCTGCCTGCCGCCAGCTTTTGGAAAATCTGGCGTATGTGCTGGATGGCCGCGAGCTGGACTACCTGCTGGTCAACCATCTGGAGCCGGATCACGCCGCCTGCATCGAGGAGATCCTGCTGCGCCATCCCAAGGTGAAACTGATCTCCAACGAGAAGGCATTCATGCTCATGCGGCAGTTCGGCTTCCATGTGGACGGACATGAGTGCATCGAGGTGAAGGAGGGCGACACCTTCTCCTTCGGCAAGCACACCGTCACCTTTGTGGGCGCGCCTATGGTTCACTGGCCGGAGGCCATGGTGACCCTCGACGTCACCGACGGCGTCCTCTTTTCCGCCGACGCCTTCGGCACCTTCGGCGCGCTGGACGGCAAGCTGTTCGCCGACGAGGTGGACTTCGAGCGGGACTGGCTGGACGACGCCCGCCGCTACCTCACCAACATCGTGGGCAAGTACGGCCCCCACATCCAGCTCCTGCTGAAAAAGGCCGGCGGCGTTTTGGATCAGATCAAGTACATCTGCCCGCTCCACGGCCCCGTGTGGCGCAAGGATCTGGGCTGGTTCATCGAAAAGTACGACACATGGAGCCGCTATGCCCCTGAGACCCAGGGCGTGCTCATCGTCTACGCCTCTATGTACGGCAACACGGAGAACGCGGCGCAGGCGCTGGCGGCGTCGCTCTGCGATAAGGGCATGAGCAAGGTGGCGATGTACGATGTGTCCTCCACTCATGTCTCCCAGCTGATCTCCGAGGCGTTTAAGTACAGTCACATTGTCCTGGCCTCTGTGACCTACAACCTCGGCATCTACCCCGCCATGCATGACTTCCTCATGGATATGAAGGCACTGAATCTGCAAAACCGCACCTTTGCCATCATTGAAAACGGCTCATGGGCGGTGAAGTCCGGTGACCTCATGCAGAAATTCGTCAACGATGAGCTTAAGAACATGACGGTGCTCAACGAGCGGCTCAGCCTCGCCTCGTCCATGGGCACGGACAAGCGCACTGAGCTGGAAGCACTGGCGGACGCCATTCTGGAATCTATGAAGTAACTGGCAGGAAAGCCAAAACCAAGACAACAGACAACAAACAGCCCCGCCGCGTCGGCTGCAGAAAAACCGGCTTTCAAAAACAGAGCGGGCAAGCGTGATACTGCGCTTGCCCGCTCTTTGCCCAAAAGGACATGAGAAGTGACCGGAGAAGATGAGAGGATCGAAATGGAGATCAGAAAACGAAACGGGGAGTCTGTTCCCTTTCAACAGGAGAAAATTTTCAACGCCATGAAAAAGGCGTTTGACGGACAGGGCAGGGAGATTGGGAGCAGAGAGTTGGAGGAGATCCTCGCCACCGTTCTCGACAATCTCTCCGTCACAGTGCCGCTCACCGTGGAACGTGTGCAGGACGAGGTGGAGCGAACGCTCATGGAGCGCGGACACTATGAGGTGGCCAAGGCGTACATCCTCTACCGCGAAAAGCGGTCTGCGCTGCGCCGTGTCCGGCATACCATCGCGCGGACGGTGGGGGATGACTCGCTTGACGAGGTGCTGCGCCGCATCCAGATGGATTTTACCGAGGAAGTCTACTCCCTCGCGGCGCTTCAAATGAAGTTTGAGAGTTTCTGTCGCCCGGGCATGACGGAGGATGAGCGGGCTGAGGCACTGACCAAGGCAGCGGTAGAGCTGACTACGGCAGAGGCACCCAAGTGGGAGTTCATCGCGGCGCGGCTTCTGAACCACTCCTTTCGCTGTCGCAACGCACAGGAATGGGAGGGGCGCGGCGTCGGCGACCTCTATGGCAGGCTTCGCTATCTGACGGATAAGGGACTCTACGGTGACTATATCCTTGCCCACTATACCCACGAGGAGATTGCCATGGCGGAGGACTTTCTCTGCCCGGAACGGGACGAGCTGTTCACCTACTCCGGCCTTGACCTGCTGCTCAAACGCTATGTGATCCAGTCACGCAGCCGCGTGCCGCTGGAAACACCGCAGGAGATGTTTTTGGGTATCGCGCTGCATCTTGCTATGAACGAAGGCTCTGACCGCATGGGGTGGGTAAAGCGCTTTTACGATATGCTCAGCCGTATGGAGGTCACGATGGCGACACCTACCATGTCCAACGCACGAAAGCCCTACCATCAGCTTTCAAGCTGCTTTGTGGACACTGTGCCGGACAGTCTGGACGGCATCTACCGCTCGCTGGACAACTTCGCAAAGGTCTCTAAATTCGGCGGTGGAATGGGGATGTACTTCGGTAAGGTGCGCGCTGCAGGCAGCACCATCCGCGGCTTTCAAGGGGCGGCGGGCGGTGTTATCCGCTGGATCCGGCTGGTCAACGACACCGCCGTGGCGGTGGATCAGTTGGGGATGCGGCAGGGCGCTGTGGCGGTTTACTTAGACGCATGGCACCGGGATCTGCCGGAATTCCTTCAACTGCGCACCAACAACGGCGACGACCGCATGAAGGCACATGATGTGTTTCCCGCCGTGTGCTATCCGGATCTCTTCTGGCGACTGGCGGAGGAGAACATAGACGCGCCGTGGCATCTCATGTGTCCGCATGAGATCCTCACGGTCAAGGGCTACGCTCTGGAGGATTACTGGGGTACGGAATGGGAGAAGCGGTATCTGGACTGCGTCAATGACCCGCGCATCGAAAAGCGCAGCGTCACCGTCAAGGACATCGTGCGGCTGGTGCTTCGCTCGGCAGTGGAGACCGGCACGCCCTTCGCCTTCAACCGCGACAGCGTAAATCGTATGAACCCAAACGGCCACACGGGAATGATCTATTGCTCCAATCTCTGCACGGAGATCGCACAGAACATGGCGCCCATCGAGCATATCAGCACTGAGGTGCACACGGAGAACGGCGACACAGTGGTGGTGACGGCCACACGCCCAGGTGAGTTTGTGGTCTGCAACCTGGCGAGTCTGTCTCTCGGTAATCTGCCGGTGGAGGACGAGGCCTATATGGAACGCACGGTGGAAACGGCCATCCGCGCACTGGATAATGTGATCGACCTCAACTTCTACCCGTTGGAATACGCGCGGCTTACCAATCAGAAGTACCGCAGCATCGGCCTGGGCGTCAGCGGCTACCACCACATGCTGGCAAAGCGCGGCATCCGCTGGGAGAGCGAGGAGCACCTTGCCTTCACCGACGCGGTGTTCGAGCATATCAACTACGCCGCCGTCAAGGCGGACACAGCACTGGCACGGGAAAAGGGCCGCTACGCGCTCTTTGAGGGCAGCGACTGGCAGACGGGCGCGTATTTTGAAAAGCGGGGTTATACCTCCGAAAAGTGGCAGGCGCTTGCGAAAACGGTGGCGGTGCAGGGAATGCGCAACGCCTATCTGCTGGCGGTCGCACCGACCTCCAGCACATCTATCCTCTCCGGCACGTCGGCGGGCATCGATCCAATTATGAAGAAATTCTTCTTAGAGGAGAAAAAGGGCAGCATGCTGCCCCGCGTTGCCCCGGAGCTTTCTATGGATACATGGTGGTACTATAAGGCGGCGCATCTGATCGACCAAAGCTGGTCGGTGCGCGCCGCGGGCCTTCGCCAGAGACATATTGACCAGGCGCAGAGCATGAATCTCTATATCACCAATGACTATTCCATGCGTCAGGTGCTCAGACTGTATTTAGAGGCGTGGAGGGCCGGCGTCAAGACCATTTACTATGTCCGCAGCAAGGCCCTTGAGGTCGAGGACTGCGAAAGCTGCTCGTCATAAGGAGGATAGCATGACGGAACTGAAGAAAAAGCCCCTCTTTAACCCGGAGGGCGACCCTGATGTGCGCCTGCGGCGCATGATCGGCGGCAATACCACCAACCTCAACGACTTCAACAATATGAAGTACGCTTGGGTCAGCGACTGGTACCGGCAGGCCATGAACAACTTTTGGATTCCTGAGGAGATCAATCTCTCGCAGGATGTGAAGGACTATCCCCGCCTGCTGTCAGCCGAGCGCAGCGCCTACGATAAAATTTTGAGTTTTCTTGTCTTTTTGGATTCCATTCAGACAGCGAACCTGCCTAATATCGGCGCCTACATTACCGCCAACGAGGTCAATCTCTGCCTGTCCATTCAGGCGTTTCAGGAGTGTGTCCACTCACAGAGCTACAGCTATATGCTCGACACCATCTGCTCTCCTGTGGAGCGCAATGACATCCTCTACCAATGGAAAACGGACGAGCATCTGCTGCGCCGCAACACCTTCATTGGGGACTGCTACAACGAGTTTCAGGAGCGGAAGGACGCTCCCACGCTGCTGCGCGTGATGATGGCGAACTATATTTTGGAGGGCATCTATTTTTACAGCGGCTTTATGTTCTTCTACAATCTCTCCCGAAACGGGAAGATGTCCGGCTCGGCGCAGGAGATCCGCTATATCAACCGCGACGAGAACACGCACTTGTGGCTGTTCCGCAATATCATCACGGAGCTGCAAAAGGAGCAGCCGGAGTTGTTCACCGCCGAGAGCGTACAAGCGCTGCGCGAGATGATGCGTGAGGGCGTGGAGCAGGAGATCGCATGGGGGCATTATGTGATCGGCGACGACATCCCGGGGTTGAACCGGCAGATGATCAGCGATTACATCCGCTATCTCGGCAATCTTCGCTGGACGAGCCTTGGCTATCCGGCATTGTATCCGGGCTTTGAGAGCGAACCGGAGAGCATGGAATGGGTCAGCCAGTACGCCGACGCCAACATGGTCAAGACCGATTTCTTTGAGGCACGCAGTACCGCCTACGCCAAGAGTACCGCACTGATAGACGATTTATAAGAAAACAAAGGAAAGGAGCTGGCAGATATGGCAGCTATGAACATGAATCAGGAGCAGTTTAAGCAGTTGATCCGGGAGGAAAAGCCTGTTTTGGTGGATTTCTGGGCGCCCTGGTGCGGCTATTGCCGGAGGATCGGCCCTGCGTATGAGAAGATTGGAGAGGAATACGCGGACAGCCTTGCCGTCGGCAAGATCAATATTGACGAGGAGCCGCAGCTGGCGGGGGCCGAGGGGATCAAGGTCATCCCAACTCTGGTGCTGTTCCGGAACGGAAAGGCCGTGGGTTCCATCACCGCGCCCGGCTCAAAGGCAGAGATCGACCGTTTCATTCAGGAAGCCTTGGCGAAATAACGGAGGGTTCAGATATGAACAACAATCATGTTTATGATATGATCGTGGTGGGCGGCGGACCGGGCGGCTACACCGCCGCCCTGTACGCGGCACGGGCGGGGCTGGACACCATCGTGCTGGAAAAACTGTCCGCCGGTGGGCAGATGGCCCTGACCGAGCAGATCGACAACTACCCCGGCTTTGAGAACGGGATCGACGGCTTCTCTCTGGCGGAGAAGATGCAAAAGCAGGCGGAGCGTTTTGGGGCACGCAGCGAATACGCAGAAGTCCTCCGCATGGATCTGACGGCGGTTCCCAAGCTCGTGGAGACCAGCGAGGGGATCTTCCGGGGGAAAACCGTGGTGCTGGCCACCGGTGCGGAACCCAGAACGCTGGGCGTGGCCAGAGAGTCGGAACTGGTGGGCCGGGGCGTGGCCTACTGCGCCGCCTGCGACGGGATGTTTTACAAGGGCAAAACGGTGGTCGTGGTGGGCGGCGGCAATTCCGCCGCGGCAGATGCCCTCCTTCTCAGCCGCGTGGCGAAAAAAGTGATCCTCGTCCACCGCAGAGACACCCTGCGGGCCACCAAGATCTATCACGAGCCGCTGGCACAGGCCGAAAACGTGGAATTCCGTTGGAACAGCGTCGTTTCCGCGCTGCTTTCCGGGGACAGGCTGACCGGCGTCCGCCTGCGGGACACCGTCACCGGTGAGGAAAGCGTGGTGGACTGCGACGGCGTATTTGTCAGCGTGGGCCGACAGCCCGCCACGGCGCTGGCGGTGGGTCAACTGGCGCTGGACGGCGGCGGCTATATCGTGGCCGGAGAGACCACGGAAACCAGTATTCCCGGCGTTTACGCCGTGGGCGACGTGCGGACGAAGCCCCTCCGTCAGGTGGTCACCGCCGTGGCGGACGGCGCGGTGGCAGTCCACATGGCGGAGAAATATATCGCGGAAAACCGATAAGGGAGGTAGATTGAAAAAGCCATGTTTAAGGTCAGGCCGGATACGACCGCAGTGGGGATGCCGACATATCTGCAAGGCAAACTGCCAGAGTGATGGCAGATAAGATAACCCATGTAAGATCGGGAGATATGTTGTCTCTCCATATCCAGTCCACGCAACAGTGAGCAACTGAACACAAAACACAGCCACAGATGTACTCTGCGGCTGTGCTTTTATGCGTTCTCAAGACTCCGGTCTCGCCCCACACCACATCGTGACCTCAACCTGAGATGACGGTACTCTGCCCTTGGGACATAAAGCAGATGAGTAAGACCATCATCTGTACGAGAATAGCTGCGGTTTGTTGCAGCTTATTCTGCGCAGAGCTCAGCCACCAGAGCGTCCATCTGCGCTTCGCTGGTTTGGTTCAATGCACCACGCAGAGACACTACCGTTTCGTAAAGGTGGATATCCTTCATCTCCTCCAATTTGGTGCGCATCAGCCGCGCGGCAGCAGGTGCCCAAGAGCCGTCTTCAATAAGGCCAACCCGGCGGTTTCGGAATCCCTTTGTCCGTAAATGTTCCAAAAACTCCCTCATGGGCGGAAACAGTCCTCCGTCATAGGTGGAGCTGGCTAAAACCAACTTCCCGCAGTAGAACGCACTGGCAACAGCGTAGGAAAGATCTGTCACAGTGAGATCACATATGTTGACCTGTACGCCTTTTTTCTCTAATTTACCCTTGAGGGTCTTCGCCGCATGGGCAGTATTTCCATGGATGGATGCGTGAGCGATCAGGATGCCCTCCGGTTCTTCCGGTT
>ERZ824575.2794-NODE-2794-length-13058-cov-2.485426_pt1 | contig 13058 bp, 17 predicted proteins | sample MGYA00519470_ERZ824575 | MGnify/ENA primary metagenome ERZ824575 (study PRJEB31778, sample SAMEA3449170) | human gut metagenome | biome: human gut; feature: human-associated habitat; material: faeces | place: United Kingdom | collected 2010/2012 ...
TTGAATGCATCCTCACCATATTTGGCTCTGTATATCAACATCTGCTTTGGTCTATTGCCGAACACCTTAGCACGTTCTGCATCGAACGTACCCTCAATTGGAATATCTAGGCACAACTGATGCATACCACACAAATGATACAACAATGTTGTTTTACCGGAACTCTCCGGACCGAATATCTCTACCACTCTACCTTCTGGCATACCTCCGCCAATGATGTTGTCCAAATCCTCGATGCCAGTAGGCCATCTGTTAATCTTCAGGTTAGCATGCTTGGAGCCAATGCTATATATCGACCCTTCGCCCTCTTTTTTGTTAATCTCGCCACACAACTTAATGATAGCTTCTTTATTTGTCTTTGCCATTGTTTTCCTCCAACTACTAAGCTAAGCCGGCAACCTGTGCCGGCTCGCTATTTCGTTCTTATCTTTTCTTTATGTATACATTATACTGCTTAACACAATAAAAGTCAACAGCATTTTCAAAACTTTTCGTTCCTACGATACTGTTGACTTATACATACGCTACACTATATTATGACTCACTACGTCTTGTAAACAGATAGAACAAAGGCGTATCCAGTGCCGCAAGTACAATCTTAAACAACCACTGACCAAGAATCATATTGAATAATACAATTCGCATACCGTCCTGGAACAACCATCCAAAACCAAAACCAAATGCGATAACCACATACACGATACTGTCTACCAACTGACTTGTCATTGTGCTTCCGTTATTCCAAATCCATTTGCCGCCTTTCGTACTACCGTGCTTCTTAATGTACTTTCCTCTAATTGCATGGAACAACTTGACGTCAATTGTCTGGCTACATACATACGCTACAAGGCTTGCAACCACAAATACCCAGTTCTGTCCGAACAGTGTCACATAAGACTCCTGCATTACTGCATCTGTTGCCGGGAAGTATCGAATAAGGATAATCAATGCAGTTGAAAATAGCTGACAAATAAAACCACCCTTGACTGCAATATTGGCTTTCTCCTTGCCCCAAATCTCTCCAATGATATCGGTACAAAGGAACGTGAATGGATACGCTAACGCTCCTGACGTCAATGTTACCGAAGCACCAAACAAATTGATGCCGGTTGTAAAAATCTTACCTGCTACACAGTTTGCCGTTACAAGCATCACTGCAAATACCATATACAAAATATACAAGTTCTTATCAGTCTTCTTCATTGTGTTTATCTCCTTTTCTTCTTGTTGTTGATAGTCTTCTTAACTTCCGCCGGCATGTGCCTTGCATCTCTACACAATATTGTCACCGATACTTTTTTCGGATTGACGTAATCGTTGAGATTGTTACATATCTCTGCACAAGCTGACTCCAATGTATACTCTTTCTCTTCCAGTAACTGAATCATAGCTCCTACCTCAATGTAATCCGGTATCCACTTGTCCGGCTCCATTTCGATAGTCACATTATAAGTACACATCGATTTGCCAATAGGGCAAAAACATTTGACTGACACACCATCCATCTTGATGGAACTAATGCCAGCCGTATTCTCGAACTTAGCCATCGTTCTCTGCCCTCCAACTATCATCATCAAGATTACTCTTAACACCTGCAAACTGATTGAAGTTCTCCATATACTTTGCAAGATTGTCCTGACGTGCTCCGTTGATAAAATCAATCGTACCTGCAGGACGTTCATCATTTTTCAAAGACATCATCTTCCTTGCCTGAGCCTGAAGATAACTGAATGCACTGTCGCATCCTCTTACAAACGGGTATGCCTCCTGACACATCTTAACAACCAAAGGACCTTCGTCACATCCAAGCAAGTGGACTTCCAAATCATATCGTTTGTACTCCTGAATAAGGCCGTAGATAACATCGCAAGCCTTAAACCGAACATATCTGTCCCGGGTCGTGATATTCAGGAACTTCGATACACCAATTGAATTGATACGAGTGTCCTTGATAAGAATTCTGGCACATGCTATCCACTCTGCAAATGTTCTTCCCTGAGGCACAGCCATAGTTCTGTACTTGACACCTCTACGTTCCATCTCAACCAAGAACTCTCTTGCTTTCTGAATAGTGCTACCAGACTCGTACAGTGTATCAGGTAGTACAATCTCTGTTGGATTGATTTCCTCATACATCTCAAATAACTTGTCGAAGTCCAACTGACTTCCTTCTGCGGCTCCGTTGTCCATCAAGACAAACTTACCACGTTTTGCCATCTCGGCAAAATGTTCCTTGTACTCTGTACAACTCACCAAATGTGCAAGACACATGTGGTACTGATTGTCCACAGTATCTGCCAAATGTGATACCGGAACAATGTGTGCAACTTTGAATTCCTTCATCGTGCGTTCCTCCTTAATCTTTTTGTATCTCAACACCAACTGTTCCCAGTAGTGAATGAGCCTTAACGTAACTCACTGTCTGACTTAATCTTTGCCATCAACAGCTTTGCCTTTTCTGTATCCGAAAACTTCAAATCGTGTCTTCGAATTAACCTATCGTTATCAAAGTGGTTCTCCGGATAACGATGTTGCAACTTACCAAGATTGTACTTAGCTACATCTTCCATCTGGATACCTAAAGCACTACACAAAGCACCTATGTGCCACAACGTATCTCCAAGTTCTCCAACCAACTCTTCAATGTCGTAAACACCACCATAGTACTTATGCTTAACTACAGATAACGTTTCACCGGCCTCTTCTCCAAGACCAATTGCCCAATGCATCACTTCTTCTTTGGTGCTATCGTGCTTTTGGATTGCTGTGTATGCTTGCTTCTGATACTCGGACAACGTCATCATTGCCTGATTCATATTATCATCACGTTTGTCGTTTTTAACGTTACATCTGAACGCTTTCGGGTTATAAACAACCTTGGCTCCGTTTTCGCCATCTTCGTCAACGTAACAAGACATCACTCTTTCCTTGTCGTTCAGCTTCTCTTGAACCAAATCAATTACCATCTCAGCTACCTGCTCACAACTAAGACGTCCCATTTGCCAAACACCGTTATCGTCAAACTGTAAGCTCAACCAATGATTGATTCGACGTTTCAACATAATGAATTCGATATCTCTATCGTCGTTATGGACTTCCACTTCGACCTCAACATTAAATATATGTCTGTGCAAACTCTTTAGAAAATTTACTTCGTCCGGAGCCTCAGGCCAACAATGGATGCCCTCATATTGTGTTTTAACTACAATCGTTCTTTCCATGTTTTCTCCTTACTGTATGTGAGACGCCTCAACTGAGGTCTACGTCTTCCACCTACTTATTATTATACATCATTTTCATTTTTATGTCAACACCACAATTATCTGTGTGCTCTGGAATACAAAGCCACGTTATATGCAGTCGTTCTCTTAATGTACGTCTTCTTGTTGAACTCCAAAGCACCTTGCTCTATCAAGATATTCAGTACTTTCTTGTTCACAGTACGTCCAACGCATCTATCGTAGAAATCATCGAACGATACGAATACGCCATTCTTCCGTCTTTCCTCGTAAATGAATTGTGCCGCCTTGTCTCCAATACCTTTGATGTCTGATAAACCTTGTTGCAATATCGGTTCGCCATCCACCTTACGAATTGACGTTGACGGCTTCGAATAATTCACATGAGGCAAGAACAATACGTTTCCGGCCTTTGCCGCTTCGTTGCTAAACTCATCACGTTCCTTGTCATTCCTAGCATACTTGATTTTGGCATACCAGAAAAAGATAGGATAATATACTTTGTAAAACATTTCCTCCATACTGATAATACAGTACCCGGCGGCATGCCCTTTGTTGAATGAGTACACCAATAAGCTATCCCAAGTGTTCTCAGCTTGCTCTCTACTCATTCCATTTTTGACTGCATTCTTAACAAACTTCTTATGCAAGTCCACACCAGTATCCTGAGCGTGCTTGTTTAAGATAGCAACCGCTCTTTCCTTGAAACCGTGCTTATTTGCTTTCAACACTTTATCAGCTTCGCCCCATTCAAGGCCACCAATAAATACACATATCAACAATAACTGTTCCTGATAAACGACTGTACCGTAACTCTCTTTTGTATATTGATACGTCAATGCCGTCTTGTCAACGTCACCACTTAACTTGTTCTCAGCATACTGCTCTGGCATTCCTTGTCCTAACGGACCAGGTCTATTCATAGCACAAGTAGCAACTACGTCATCGAAACAATCACAATGTATCTCGTCCAAGATACGTTTTGCTGTTCCTTTTTCAAACTGGAATATACCGCAAGTATCTCCGTTCCTGAAAGCATCCAACAGTTTTGGGTCTTCAACGTGTTCTACGTCAAAATCTTTCAGACCTGCCAAACGCCTACACTCACCAATCGACTGCATTGTTTTCAAACCAAGCAAATCAAACTTGATAATGTTGATACTGTTTAAGTCTTCCAGATTGAATGTCGAATACAAATTGCCAGCTTTATCTACCCTCATCGAAGTATACTGCAAAATGTCTCCAGAAGTCAACACTACGCCTGCGGCATGAGTACCAATGAACCGTACTTTACCAAACAGCTTACAGAAGTGCGTGATGATGTTATCATACTTCTTGTTGTACATTTTAACGTCATTTGCATTGGCTCCATTGAATAACGATTCTTCGTCAATCGAACCATCTTCCAACTTGTAGTTGTTAATCATATTCTTGATTGCACGAATAACCTCTTTGTTCTCTTTTGCTTGATGTTCGTCTACTGTTTTATCCGTTTCCAGACCGCAAACCTTTGCCAACTCGTTTACTGTGTTGTCCACCTGATACAAACCATAAGACGATACTCGAGCACTCTGTCCCGGATACTTATTGATAAGGTATTCAATAACCTCACCACGTCTATCCATTTCAAAGTCGATATCAATATCAGGGAACACCTTTTTGTCATAACGCATGAATCGTCTGAAGTCCAAATTGAATCGAATGCTGTCTACTTCAGTAATGTGCATTGCATAAGCAACCAAACAGTTACAAACCGAACCACGTCCAGGTCCTACACAAATGCCATTATCCTTTGCCCAGTTTACGTAATCGGCCACAATCAAGAAATAATCGACAAAGCCATTGGCCTTGATGACATCCAGCTCTTCTTTGCATCTGTCAATGTACTGCTTTGTGTACTGACCACGCTTCTTCAATCCTTCTTTGCACTGACGAACAATTTCTTTCCAACTGTCCTTATCACTGTCTACTTTTGGCAACTGCAATTCCAACTGTCCGAGTATATCCTCTTCGACTTTCGCCTCGAGCTCTTCAATATTGCTTTGCATTTCCATTGCCATTCGTTTTGCTTCCTGCACTCCGTAATCTCCTTTGTGCATCTTAACAAAACGTTTTTCCATTTCCATCAAAGCGGGCATATAACGCTCACTGTAAGTTCCTTCTGCCCACTCCATATCGTGACCATCCATAGCATGCATCTTCAGATACGTGTCCAACTCATCTTTCCTACCTCTGTGTGAATCGGAAGTAAGTATACACTTGATATCAAGTTCCTCTGACAATTCAATCATACCAACATTGATTGTCTCTTGAGCTCCTTCTTCAGATACTTTATATGGTTGTACCTCAATGTACAAATCGTCACCAAACAAACTCTGCAACTTTTCTAAGTACTTCTTTGCCTGAGCCTTTTTCCCTTTCAGAATGCATTGACTACTGTAACTAGCAATACATGCCGTTGTACATATCAATCCTTCGTGGTACTTCTCCAGCAATTCGAAAGTCCATATCGGATTGTAATATTTCTGCTTCTCTCCTTCAAACTGGAGTGCATTCAGATTTCTATAACCATTCAAATCCTTGGCAAACAAACACAAATGGTAACCTCTTTCCTGAGCTTTGTATACCGGTAAGAAATAACCTTCAACACCAAGTATAGGCTTTATACCCTCCCGCTTGCAAGCGTCGTACGTTTGTACAAGTCCATTGGTATTGCCATGATTGGAAGTTGCTAGTGCTGTGTGCCCTAATTCTTTTGCCAACTTAGCAAGCTCAGCCGGCTTGCCAAATCCATCAAACCGGCTGAACATATCGTGGCGGTGCAAATCTACCATTGCGTCTCACCTCCACTTTGTTTTACTCCTCGTCTTCCCACTCGTCATCATCTGACTCTTCTTCGTCGCCCCAATCGTCCTGAGCCTTGTCGTACTCCTCTAACTGCTTGACGTAGTACTTAGCATTCTTCTTCGGAGCCACTTTGATGTCACGCTCCTTACACAGCTTGTACAATTCCTGAGCTGACATCTCAGAATAGTCCGGAGCCTCATCTTCTTCTTCGTCGCCCCAATCCTGGTCGTCATCATAATCGTCGTCAGACTCTTCGTCCTCGTCTTCATGGTCCAGTCTCCACTGTTCCAGCTTATCTACATAATACTCTACTTTCTTCTTGGTGGCAACATCAATATCTCTCTCACGACACAGATTGTACAACTTCTGTGCTGACATTTCTTCCAGTTCCTCAGTTGGAGGAAGTTTGTCATCGTCGCCCCAATCTTCATCCTGAGCCTTGGATTGTTTCTTGCCGCCTTTGGACTTCTTTGCCGGCTTGTAGTCATCTTCATCGTCGTCATCGTCATTGGATGCATCACAAGGATATGCCTTGTCCAACATCTTCAGAATTGCCTTATCTGCAAAAGGCTTTGCTTTGTCATTACGGAAGCGAACCTTATCCATTGGAACAACCGAGAATGTTTTATTCTGCTGTTTACCTGAAACGCTGATAACATAATCACGGTCTGTAATAGTTCCATAATTCTCGTACATTGCCATCAATGCCGGAATAGGGCTACAGTTATTGACTGGGAACATGAACAACTGTACTTCCTTGGTCTCGTAATTGTAAACAGACCACACATACTGACTACGAGTACGTACACCATCATCTTCACAGTACGGACAATCTCTTCCGAACAGTTCCTGACAAGGTACGTTGATACCTCTCTCAAAACTATCATGGAACTTGACTTCCATACCATCGTCCATGTCTACCAGAAAACGAACTCTCTGTTTCTGTCCCTCTCTGAAATAGATGAACTTGCTTTTGTTTGTACCAGCTTTCTTTACATCATTCTTGATGCTATCTACTAATCCTGCCATTTGGACTTGTCTCCTTTACTATTGTATTTTTGTTCGTACTCAGCCATTGTCTTCTTATACATCTTCTGAAACTGTTCCGGCTTCATATCTCCTGGGTCTTTGATACCCTTCAGATACTTCCACCTTGTTACATTTCCAGTTCCAAATATTGTCTTCAAATACATTGTACCTTTCCGACCACACTCATCATTATCTAATGCACTTATAACTCTTGTAATGCCTGCCGCTTTCAATTTGTTCTCTTGCTGTTTGGACATCTTCCAACCAAGAACAGCCACCACATTTGTTATGCCATTCTGTACGAACTTCAACCTATCCATGTACCCTTCGACAACAATAACGTAATCTTGTTTGCCGTACTGTCCACACATTGTTGTTGCTCTCGAGAAACCTTCGTTGTATAGATACTTCCTACGTCGTTCGATATCTTTCCTCATTGTCCTGCAAACCCATCCTCTGAACTTACCATTGTCCAACATCGGAAAGATTATGCCATAAGAATTGTTGTACGTAACCTTTGCTTTGCATGCATTCAGTGTACTAGGACTGAACCCTCGCTTGCCCATATATTCCCTTGCCGCCACAACTTCTTCGGAATCGTCGGTTTCCCAATCGACCGTTCTTAAACCGTGATAGTAGTCATACGCTTCATCATACAACTGCTTCTTCGGTTTCCTTGCAGACTTAATAGCACCAGGACTTATATGTATATCACTGCACTTGCTAGACTTCAGTATCTTCAAGTACTTCCTACACGCTTGCAAATCGTTCAGATTGTTGTACTTTGCCTCCATTAGTTTGACAAACCGTTCTGCATCACCTGATAGGTTACAACCGAAACAGAACCAACTTCCGTCTTCAAGGTTGACTAATAAACTCGGATTGACGTCACCATGAAAAGGACAAACAATCTTATGTGTCAGCGAATGTGTATCAGGTATCAAATTGTAATACCACAATACCTTCGCTAACTTTGTAGCACCATCACTCTTCTCCATCGCCATCGTCCTTTTTCACCGACGTTGTGAAATAAGGCTTCTGACATTTGACAATATAACAACCGCTTATATTCTTCACAGAAATTTGTCCGATGTCTCCAAGTCTGTCAACTTCGTCTTGGTCCACCGTCATTTCAACAGAAAGGTATTTCTTGAACTCTTTCGGGTCAACTCCACAAGACTTCAAATACTCTACCAACCCAGGCATATTCTGGATGTGGTATTTCTTACGAATACACTTCCTTGCAATTGACTTAGGCAACCGCTTCGACAACTTTTCAGCATCCCACACAATGGACGTCTTTTCAATTCTGTTGACCTTGAGCACTTCGTTTCCGCTGATACTACCACCAAACGAAATACTCTTGCCACCCATCTTACCGAACAGCTCCTCCATCGCATCTTCAAATTCCTGCTTAACTACATCCAACTTCTTCTGTAGCTGTTTCATCTTCTGCCGTTTCTGGAAGAAATCCCAAGCGACTTGTTGATACTTGCCTTCATCAATTCGCCTTTGCTTCATCCACATCCACCAGCCCTTTCAGAAGTTTGTAAACGCCTCTCGGCCATCTCTTACCAGTACGAACCCAAATGATATCTTCATACGGTGTAATGTACTGTGCGCCATAATCAGTCTCTAACATGAACTGGCGTCTCTTTGTTGACTTCTTGATAATCTTTGCAGACTTGACTTTGCCATTCGGTAACCTGAATGCAACAATAGTTCCGACCACTGCACCCTCAATATAAGGCATTTTCTGTTCCATATCGACGTCGACATTAGCAGATTCTTTCTCAACTTTATCTTCCGCTTCTACGTCATGGTTGTCAGTCTTAACTTCGTCTTTAGCACTTTTGTCGTTTTCTACTTTGCTGTCCTCAGCAACTCCCGCTCCTAAGATTGCTTCAACCAACTCGTCCTTTTTGAAACGATTCTTGCCATGATAATGAGGAATGTTATTGGCTTTGCATATTGCCGCAAGTTCACTCACTTTCATTGCCTGCAGTTCTTCTTTTTTCATCATTGTTGTGCCCTCCTAAGCTAAACTTATGTTCTTTGGTGATATCTTACCACCGAGCCCATCTATGACTGGGCTTTCGTCTTAATTTTCAAAGACTCATCAGGGTGGCTCTTGGAACTTTTCATACATGCACTTTGAAGTGCTGTCGTCTGTATTCCAGAACTCTGTACAGAACATCTTTACTTCCACTTCTACATTCACTTTCTTAACTTCGACTACAACCTTTTCAAATGTAGGTCTATAACTCTCATACCAAATAGCTTCATCTGCAAATAAGTACTCTTTGTGGTACTGCCCGTATTCGTCCATTTGGCTTGTTTCGATTCTGTAGTCGAAATCGTGCTTCTTGAAAAACTCGTCCTTTAACTTTGTATACTCCTGATAACCAACTGTCATATTCTCGTCCTCCTAAACACTTATTAGCAATCTTGCTACTTTTCAAGTACCGTCCAATTGTATCAACTATCTGGCACCTTACTGCTTCGCTTAGTTTTGCCTCTGTCCTTATCTTTAATATCATTATACACCAGCCATATAAATAAGTCAACAGTTATTTTCTCTTTTCAAAACCGCGCTTTCTTAACCAAATGTACAAACCGTTTCCCTCGTCCTTCGTCGTCATGCGATAGTCGAACGGTTCGTATGTATCACAATTATCATCAACAAATCTTGCATCCAAATGTTGTGCATGCCCGTCCTTAAACATTGAACACTTAATTACCGGTGTCCCACTTGCCAACGTTGCGAATGTATAACACACACGATACTTTGTTAAATGGCTTTCCCATTCTTTCTCAATTACCACTTCGTTAAAAATCTGCATCAGCATACTCTTGTCCTCCTTAACACTCGTTTTGCTTTATCTATATTATACACCAGACTCACCTAAATGGCAAGTCTGGCTTTTCTCGTTTTGCTTTACGGAAGCACACTTACTTGCTTACCGTCTACCATTCTGAATGCTCTCCAGTAACCTTTTATCTTCAATTCGCCTCTGTGCATTACTGTTGCAATATCGTTATCGTCTAATACTGCACACAACTCTTCGCCGTTACTCCAAACTGAAAAGTCTTTATAGCCATTTGCCAAGCACCAAGCTATCTGCTCTTTCAAAAATACCTCTGCATTCTCTACTGAATTATACTTCATATCACTCGTCCTCCTAGACTACTTAGTTGTTGTTCGTTCCTTATGATTATATCTTACATCATGTCACCATAAATGTCAACACTATTTTATTATTTTTATTTGAAAATAGGAATAGGTGCTACGCTCCTACGCAACACCTACCCTTACAACAAACACATTTTCACAGTGCTACAGATGTAGCACGAAACTTCATTACATACCGAGCTGTTTGAATACAAAGCCAATCACGATACCAATAACAGCCGTGATTACATACCCAACGACAGTGCGCCACTTCTCTCCATCCATACCTTCAAGCCTCTCCAACTTGTCTCCCTGCTCCTTCTGAGTAACAGCCATCTGTTTCACACTCTGGGCAAGCTCTCTCACTGAGACGGCAATATCGGTGACCTGCTTGGTCTGTTCTTCGAGAAGCTTCAACCTTTGGTTCTGGCGTTCGTTCTCTGCATCAATCCTCTTTGCAAACTCTTCATGCTCGGCTCTTGTGATTGGTGTAGTATCCACATCCATTTGCCTCCACTTCCTACTTACTGTGCCATATCTTCGCACTCAAGTGCAATCAAGATTTCCTTGACCTGCGGCTTGAGCTTGTCCGGCACCTGACTGAAAGTCTTTACTCCCTTAACGATAAGAGTAGCATAAACTATTGCCATAGTGAACACCTCCTTTCCTAATACCAAACGCAATACCAGATATCTAAGCATTGGTATCACTGTCCAGAATGGCCTGGACCTCGTCTCTTAACTGTTCCGGAACGTCATCAATTGTCTTGACTCCTTTGCGAATCAAATCAGCATATACCTTCGCCATCTGCCATCCCTCCTTTACACCAACATTTCATAAACGTCGCACAATGCAACCTGAGTGTCTGTCAACTGCTGACTTAGGTTATCGTTTTCAACACGAAGTTTATCAATGTATTCACTCGTGCTATATCGTTCTACATCGCACTGCCACTTCACTGACGTTTTGCCAGTCATTTCGTCTTTCTGATTTACCGGAACGCAAGCAACTACCACATCAACCATTGACGGATACACTGTTACACTTTCCGGTTCATTATCATACATAACATTGCTTAACAACTGCATGCTTGCAACCTCCTTCTATTGTTAACAATTACAGTATCGTGATAAGCGACTACGTGTTCCCAAATCACGTCTACATACTTCAATTTCAAACCACCTGAATCGCAATGCTTCAACCACCCGCACATACTATTTATAGCACAATACAAGTGATAATTGATTAGCATGCCTTTATTTACTCTTTGCTTTATCTTCATACTTACGCGCTTCAACGTCTTTGCAATACCTTTCTTCAATCTGATGCCACTGTGCTTGAATACATATCCTACGAAATCTACTCCCCTATCGTCTACTCTGAAAACACTCCAATTCTTCTTCACGCTCAGATGTAACACGTTTTCCATGTACGGAATAATCTTTGCTATCAAATCGTGCAACTCCTCTTTTGTAGAACCAAAGAACACCATGTCATCCATATACCTAAAATAGTGCTTCACTTTGTACTCTTCTTTAACTTTGTGGTCAAAGTCGCTTAGGTATAGATTGCCAGAATATTGACTAAAGTAGTTACCAATTGGCACACCAGTAGGTCCATCCGTGCTATCAATAACCTCGTACAGCAACTCAAGCAAATCTTTATCCTTGAACGTCCTAGCATACTTGTCTTTCAGTATTTGTTTGTCAATGCTTGGATAATATTTCGATATGTCAATCTTCAAACACCACTGCGTACCCTTGACGTCTGTTCGCAATGCCTTCTTGACTTTCTTATACGCCTTGTATGTACCACGCTTAGGTAATGCGCTATACGTATCGTCTGTTAAGTTCCTAAGTATATATGGTTCTATCACTTGGATAACTGCCCATTGAAATACCCTATCCGGATAATAAGGCAACTTAAATATCTCACGTTCTTTCGTACCATCAAACTTTTTGAACACTTCGTACTCTGACGTTCTGTAAGTATGATTTTTGATTGCATCTTGCAACTCATATAAATACTTGCCAGGGTTAGCATCCACCATCTTAACTTCAGTATAGAACGTTTTGCTTTTCCTAGCATTATTGTGGGCAAGTACCAGATTGTTGATATCGTATACCTGCTCAAACAGTCCTCCAACTCTCTTCACCGTCTGGCCACTCTCCACTCTTTTCTTTTGTTATACATTGTACCGTTTTGTGTGTTTATTTTGCCAACCTTTCGTCACGCCTATGATAGCGAGCACTTACTAAGACAGCTTTTCAACCAATGTTTTGCCCACTCAACCTAACGTATTTCTTCACGCGGTCGTACAATACGGAGTCAGGCAGGGACGCTCACAATAAAGCTACTAGACGGGTACTTATAATTGACCCGAATATATTAAACACAATAACAGCCGTGACCTGATGTTCGTGTTCGCATTAGACGCTGTATTATTCAGATTCCAGTAGAACGTGCTGACTTTAGCTGCATTATTCCAATTGCTGCTGAATTTAACGACTTAACTTGAAACTTTTTGCAATCAGTTCACTATTATGAGTCGCCCCAATATATTATCTAACTCTTCGCCTAAAAATTATCCGCGACACAGCCGCGACCCGACGTTCGCGTACGCATAAGACGCCGTAGCAGTCAGAGTCCAGCAGAACGCGCCGACCGCAGCCGCACTACTCCAAGCGCCGCCGAATTGAACGACCTGAGAAGCATCTGCCGTCCACATATTATCACACCAGTGTGTAGAACTACTACCACCAGAAGCGGCC
>ERZ824575.2795-NODE-2795-length-13055-cov-2.810769_pt1 | contig 13055 bp, 8 predicted proteins | sample MGYA00519470_ERZ824575 | MGnify/ENA primary metagenome ERZ824575 (study PRJEB31778, sample SAMEA3449170) | human gut metagenome | biome: human gut; feature: human-associated habitat; material: faeces | place: United Kingdom | collected 2010/2012 ...
CCAGAACCTCGTCGAAGCGGTCGAGCGCGTTGACCTGCTTCAGCTGGCTGAGCAGATTGCTGAGCATACCGCCGGGGATCTGATAGGTCAGGCACTGGGTATCGGTGGCCATGGAGATGGGGTCGAGAGTCCCGTCGGCCAGGAAGTCGGCCCGGACGCCCTTGAAGAAGTCGGCCATCTTGACGAGGACCTTGTCGTCCAGGTCCACCTGGTAGCCAAGCTGGCGCAGGGCGTAAGCCAGAGTCTCGGTGGCAGGCTGGGCGGTGCCGCCGGAGAAGGGGGATATTGCGGTGTCGATAACGTCCGCGCCGGCCTCAATGCCCTTGAGGTAGGTCATGAACGCAAGACCGGTGGTGCAGTGCGTGTGCAGAACGACGGGCAGGTCAACGGCGTCCTTGATGCCGGAAACGAGGTCGTATGCGCTCTGCCCCATGTGGCCGAAGTCCGGGTTCTGTGTGAAAGAATCATGAACCGCGTGGGCGGTTGCCCGTGGAAGGAAGGCAATCTTGCCGTCCAGCAGATCATGACCGATTATGCGCCGTCCGGGCCGCACACCGCCCGTTCGGCCAATCTGCTCAACGCCGGGCTTAAATACCTTGGCGATTTGCGGCAGACCCTGCTTTCCTCCATGAGCGCCACTTGTTCGCACACCCTGATGCGCGCGCTGGAAACGCTGGATCTTGTCGATGTAGGCGAAGCCCTCATGCACGCCGCGCTGGAGCGCAGGGAAACGCGCCCGCCGCATAACCGGGCCGACTTCACTTTTACCAACCCCATGTTGGGCGAGCTGTTCCTGACCGTACGCAAGGAAGAAGGCAACATTGTGAAGGAATGGCGTAAAAAGGACAACTCAAGGTAATACGGCCGATCTTCGGAATATGCTCTTTCCCTGCTGAGACGGTGTGATGCCGTTCTGCGGGGTCTGGAGGCCTTTGCCCTGAACAGGGGCTTCTTCCCGCGATCTTCCTGATCGGAGAAAGAGCGGCTCATGAGACAATCTTTGATGTTTCAGTCCACAGTCGTTCCATCCGCCGGCTGACTCCGCAGCCGACGGATAGGGGGCGTGCGGATTCCCCCTCCCTGAAGGGGGAGGTTTCAAACCATAAAGGAATTTTGATGAATCAGGAAATATTCGTTATTCTGCGTTCGGAAATAAAGCCCGCGCTCGGCTGTACCGGCCCCATCGGCATCTGCTACTGTGCGGCGCAGGCCTATGACGCCATTGGCGGAGAAATCCGGTGTATTGACGCGGAAATTGACTGGGGGCTGTGCAGCAAGATCGACGATGTGGCGTTTCCCGGCACGGAAATGCTTGGTGTGGAAATGGCCATAGCTCTCGGCGCGTTGGGCGGCGACCCCCGCGCGGGACTGGAAGTGCTGCATGCCGTCACGCCGGAAGCGGAAAGGAAGGCCCGTGAGGCCGCCGGGCTGGTACGGCTTCATCCCCAGTGGGACAGAGCGGATCTCGGCATGTATGTTAAAATCACCATAGAAACGGATCGCGGCGTGGGCGTGGCTGAAATTCAGCATCGCAGCGATGGGCTGACCCTGAAGATGCGCAACGGAGAAGTTCTGGAACAGCATGATCCGGATCCTTCCGCGCAAAGCCGCAACGATCCGATTCTGAAATACAGGATCAGGGATTTTTACCGCTTCGCCACGGAAGCGCCCGTCGAAAAACTGGATTTTCTGCTGGATGCCGCGCATTACAATACCCGGCTTGCCCGAGCCGCCCTGGACGGACGATTGGGCGCGGGCATAGGCGCGACCCTGCATGACAACGCCGGAGAGAGCGGGCTTATCAGGGCAAAAGCCTATGCCGCCGCCGGATGCGAGGCCCGCATGTCCGGCGTGCGGCATCCTGCCATGAGCTGCGCCAACAAGGGCAATGTGGGCATCGCGGCATCCATGCCCCTGGTGAGCCTTGCGCGGGATATGCAGCTTTCGGACGAATGCCTCCAGCGCGCTCTGGCACTCAGCTATCTCGTGGCCATTGCGGTGATCCGGCGCATCGGCAAGTGTCCTTCCATGTGCTCCTGCGAGGTGGCTGCGTCGCTTGGGGTGGCGGCGGGCAATGTGCTGCTGAACGGAGGAACAGGTGGAAGTCGCCATACAGAACACCATTCCCAGCATTTTCGGCGTGGTGTGCGACGGAGCCAAGCTGGCCTGCGCCCTGCGCATTTCATCCGGTACGGGGATTGCCCTGGAAACCTCCTCTCTGGCTCTCCGGGGTGTGCGTATTGCCAACAATCAGGGCGTGCTGGCGGAAAACGCGGACGCGTCCATAGAACTGCTGGGACACACGGCGCTGTTCTCCATGGTGGACAGCGATCGCAGTCTGAGCCGCCAGCTTTTTGAGAAGCGCCGTCCCTTCCCTCTCATGACCTTTGCTGCCCGGCAGATGCAGTAGCATGTTCATTTCCGGCAACGCCGACGGAGTCGGAAAGGAAAACAAATGAAAACGGATATTGTCATTATCGGCTGCGGAAGTACGGGAGAAGCGGCTGCGGCATGGTTTTCCCTGCGGGGAAAACGTGTTGCGCTGTGTGATGCGGAACGTTTCATTCCGCAGATGGAAACCATGCGCGGCCGCGGCGGAATACTGCTGCGCGGAAACGCGGGGATTACCGGACGGGCCATGCCGGCTCTTCTGACAGCGGATTTTGCGGAAGCCCTTGCCTCATCCTCCCGTGTGCTTGTATGTGTACCGGCTTTGCGTCATGAGGAAATAGCCCGTCTCTGCCGTCCTTGCCTGAAGGCTGAACACTGCGTGCTTGTCGTCCCCGGAAACATGGGTTCACTGGTGTTTCGCTCCGTGTTTGCCGAAGATGAGAGCTGTGCGGCAAACAGGGCCTGCATTGCGGAAATGTCCGATAACCTGTGGGCCTGCCGCACTACAGGCCCGGCGGAAGTTCTGGTGGCTCTTCCCATGAAGGACAAGCGGATTGCGGCGTTTCCCGCAGGGGATACGCCGCGCGTTCTGGAAGCGTTCAAGGATATGCTGCCTCTGGCAGCCGGCGGCAATGTGCTGGAAACGGCGCTTAATTCGCCCAATGTTGTCACGCATGTGGCCGGCTGTGTGCCCAATGCGGCAGGAATTGACAGGAGCGGGGGAAAGTTCGCCTTTTTTCGTGACGGATTGTCAGCCTCGGTCATCAAGTGTTCGGCAGCGGTGGAGGCCGAGCGCGACGCGGTGCTGGAAAGGTTGGGACTGGCCCGTTATATGCAGGTTACTGCCTTGAGCGAGAAGCTCATGCAGGGAACGCCGCCGGGCTTTGAGGCGTTTGTGGAGCTGGACGGCCCAGGAAATCTCAGGCATCGTTATGTGGAAGAAGACGCCATGTGCGGCATGTCTCTGCTGGTGTCGCTTGCGGAGGCCTGCGGTGTGGATGTTCCTGTATCCCGTTCACTGCTGTGTCTGGCCGGGGTTTTTAATGGCACGGATTATGCGGAGTCCGGACGCAATCTGAAAAATCTCGGACTGGCCGGGCTTGCGCCGCAGGAAATACTGGTCCGTCTCTGCTGAACAGAGCTGCAGACCAGACCCTGTGTTCTGGCTGCAGCTCTCAGGCTTCCCCCGGAGTAGCCGCAAGTGATTGCGGCCGCTCCGGAGAGGATGCATCGCGGTGGCCGTTGCCGTCAGCGCGAAGCGCTTTACGGATAAGGAGAGCGGAGATAAGCCCCTTCTTGCTCGATTTCGTGGAGCATTTCGATAGCGAAAGACTCTAAAGATTCAGAAAACGCGCGGCATTTTCCCCCATGATCAGGGGCTTGACCTCATCGCGCAGACCACATCCCATATAGGCGTCCCTGGCCTCCCTGAGCGGCAGGATGGGGTAGGCGGAGGCGAAAATCACCCGTTCGCGCAGCAGGTAGTTGGCGGCCATGACGTAATCCGCCATGCCGGGGGAACGAACCATGTAGATATCCGGTACAAGATAGACATTGCGGCGGTTCAGGGCGATCTGGCAGACCTGCGTGACATGGGGCCATCCGCCGTGTACCAGGGCAATATTCAGGCCGGGAAAGGCTGCGGCCACATCGTCAATGAGTTCGGGCGCGTAATAGCGCAGGGAACGGGTCATGATGCCGCCGAAGGTAAAGGCGATGGGCACGCCGTGTTCCTGACAATAAGTGTAAAGGGGAAAGGCCCAGGCGGAGTTGACGAACCACGGCGTCATATCCTGCCCGGGCTCCATGACGATGCCCCGGCAGGGGCCGTTCACGACAAACTTTTCTGTTTCCTCAACGGCGCGGCGGATATCCGTCACGTCGATTCCGGCCAGTCCGATCAGCTTGTCAGGATAGGCCGCAAGCAGGGCGGCAAGATCCTCATTGCGTCCTCCGGCGGCCCTGCGCAGGGGGACAACCATCCTGTCCACGCCCGCCTCTTCGGCTTCCCGCATGAGCAGATCCAGAGAAAACTGCTTTGCCGAGGGCGACATGGGGGTGTCTGTGCGGGTCATGGTATCCTGTTCCACCATGTCCGCACGGGTAAAGAGAGGACTGGACGCATACGCCGCAAAAGGCGCTCTGACGCGGAAATCAATGATCATCACAAAACTCCGGAACTGATATTAGACATTCTGCCATTGAAAGTATCTGCGGGCCAGGACCCTGTGTGCCGGTCCGCAGGTTTCACGCCGAAGCCGGAGATGTACGCCGCAAGTGAATTGCGGCGACACCGGAGAAGGGGGCGTCGCGGCTTCAGTCTCGCTGCGCCGCCCCCTGCGGATAAGGAGAGCAGAGATGGGTCTCGCTCCGCTCGATTCCGGGAGCATTTTCGGTTTGAAAATGCTCCCGGAGGTGAATCATATGCCCACAAGGGCCATGACCAGCGGCAGGCCGAGAACCAGCATGCAGACAATGCCGCCGATGCAGCCCAGAATGCCGGCCTGGAAGGCCCGTTTCATGCCGATCCATTCGCCGTTGGCAAAGGAAAGCGCGCCCACGGTGGATGCCGCCGGGGTAGCGAAGGCCGCGCCCGCCGCAAGGAACATCAGAATGGAGAAACCCACGGGGTTGATGCCCGCGCTCTGGCTGAGATTCCAGATCAGGGGGACGGCAATGAGGACTATGGTCACGTTGTGTGTAAACTGTGTCATGACATTCACGAAAATCATGAACACTGCGAGGAACAGAATGATATTGCCTCCGCTGGCGAAAGAATGCAGCAGTTCGGTCAGCATCCTGCTCAGTCCCGCGCCGTCGCTGCTCATGGCGGCGGAAACCGGAATGGAGGCGGCCAGCATCCAGATGACGTTCCAGTTGATGCCGCTGGAACAGGCATGGAAGTCGAAGGCAGGCTTGCCGTCTACCCGGATGAAGGAAAGCACGCCAAGAATGAGTGTGATGGCCACAGTCATGGAAAACTTGCTGAAGAACGCGGCAGCGGGTGACCCGGAGGGCAGGATGTTCGGCAGGAACATGAGAATGAGAAAGACGGCAAGGGCTGTTGCGGCGATGCGCTGAGCCCGGCCCATTTCAATGCCGTTTCTGATGCCCGCGAGATATTCCCGTGTGAGATGGGCCAGTGTTGAGACGTCCGGACGGAAGATGAAGCGCACGATCAGGGTATAGACGATCAGGGTGGCGATGCAGACGGGCAGCGCAACAGCGATGACGGTAATGTTTTCGATAACGGCGGTGCCGCCGGAAACTTCGGCCAGTGTGCCGATACCCATGAGGTTTTGTCCTGCCCACGGCTTGCAGGCAAAGGAGAGTACACCCGCAATGCACACACCCGCCAGCAGCCAGGCGGGGTATGCATCGCCTCGTTTCAGTCCGATGTCATCAAAGATGGAATACAGAATGCCGGAGATCAGAAAGACTGTGGGTACGCCGTCCACCAGAAAGCTGATCAGCAGGGTGCCTACCAGCACGCTGGCCGTGAAAATCCACGGATGTCCGGCGAAAATATTCCGGCTCAGAAACCATTTCGCCATGACGGCGTTGATGCCGCTCTTGTCGCAGTAGGTGGTGAAGGCCAGCACAAAAATGGTGAACAGCACCGCCGGATGGCTGAAGGCCGAGGCGATAATGGCCGCCGGTTCGGCATACCCGGTGAAGCCCAGCGCCACAAGGCAGATCATGCTGGGCCAGGCGAAGCCGATGAACGACCAGCCGTAGAGCAAACCGAGAAAGACGCCGAGGATGTTCATCCCCATTTCAGTGATGCCCGGAGGCGGCAGAAAACCTGTGCCGAGGGTCAGGGCGAAAAAGACGATAACGTGAAGATACGCCCTGACCGTTGAAAATGAGCTTTGCATGGCGGCCTCCGGTAGATGGTTCAGTCTCTCAGGCGCGGGAGACTTTGACATATGATATAATGAAAAATATCACGATATTTTTTTTTGTATAATTCTCTTTTGTTATAGCGTTGTTCCAAGTTTTCTTTATAACCGGAGCAGGGAGCGTCCCCATACGCTCCTTGAGCGCCGGCGTCTTTCTTTTTACGCTTTGTCATGGGCGGCATTGTCGCAAAGACAGCATGTATCCACGACCGGCTCGCTTGAGCCTTCGTGCGGCTTTGCCGCCCGGAGGCTCCGCTTCGCGGGACATTGCTTCCGCCAAGGCTCGCTGCGCTCGCGCCTCCGGCGGTCAAGGGAAATTCCACTAAAGAGCTGACAACGGACAGGAGGAAGTCTGATGCGCCTGGAACAGCTTCAGTATTTCGTGCAGATTGTGGAGTGTCACTCTTTCAACAAGGCGTCGCAAAAACTTCACATCACGCAGCCTGCGTTGACCAATGCCGTCAAGGCGCTGGAAGAGGAACTGGGCGTGCTGCTTCTTGTCCGGGGCAAGCAGGGAGTTGTGCCTACGTCGCGGGGCGTACGGGTTTATGAAGACTGCCGCGAGCTGCTGACGGAGCTGAACGCGAAAATAGCGGCGTGGAAGGCTTCCGGAACGGAAAAGGAGGAAGGAGGAACCGTGCCGCTGGTAGCCATTCCCTCGGCCTGCAATTATCTGGTGGAAGGCCTGCTGCCCCGTATCCGGGAAGAGATGAGGAATATCGACATCGTCCTGCACGAAGCGACATTCTACGAGTTTTATGATTTTCTGCGCGGCGGGCACGCTCATGTCGGAGTGACGGCCTTCATCGATGAGGAGCGGGAAAGGGAACTGGCGCGCTACAGAGGCATGGGCTTTGCTGGAGACGCATTGCTTGAGGATGAATACCGCGTGTTTCTCAGTTCCGAACATCCTCTTGCGGCCAAGGACGAACTGACTTCGGAGGACTGCGGCAGACTGGAGTTCGCTACCTATTCCAACCAGTACAACAGGCCCGATTCCATATTCAGTTCGGCCGCGCGGCAGATGCGGGTGACGGGATGTCATTATCTGAACAGCCGGGAGAGCATCATGCAGGTCATTGCGCAGAACCGTGCCGCCGGACTTTTTCTGCACAGGATGACCCGGAACAACTGGTATGTCCGTAACGGTCTGATTTGCGCAAAAGCGGTGCACGGCCTTCGGCTGCTGCCTTCACGGCATTACCTGATGTACCTTGAAGACGGCCTGAACATACCTGAACGGCGGGTGGCGGACTTTATCCGGGAGCATTATGGAAACGCTGAGTAAGGAAAGCGGCGTTTTCCGGATTCCGGGCAGGACGGAAAACCGAACCGTGCGCCGGAGAATCCGGCGCACGATATGATCACATGAGTCCAGGCAGAAAAAGAGAGAGCTCTGGCAGGAAGGTGACGAGCAGAATCATGATCAGCATGGCGGCAAGGAAGGGAGCGGAGGAAAGGGCGATACGTTCCGGCCGCTCGTCGGCAATGGCGGCCGCAACAAAGAGATTCTGGCCGATGGGAGGAGTAACGAATCCCACTGCCAGATTGCAGACCACGCGGGTATGGTGATCATGCCTATGACGGCAACAGTCCAGAACAAAGCAACATACCGCCAGCATGGGGAATGACGCCTTCCGGCGCGTGACGCTGTTTCCGGTATTCCTGCAAGGGAGCGAAATATAATGTTTCGCCCCCTTGCGTTGGGCGGCTACAGGCGCGCGGCGGCGTCCCAGCCGGATTCTATGGCGGTGCGTATGGTTCCCACGCTTTCGCAGTCTCCGACTCTGATGACGTCGAAGGCGGTATCGCGGAAGCTGTCGCGGTCGGACGAGGGCCGCGTGCCCGCGCAGATGATCACGCTGTCTGCCTCAATGAGACTCTCACGGCCTTCCTTGTCCCGCACTTTAACGCCGTTGGGCGGGATTTCCGTGCATGTGCGTTCCGTCAAGGCGTGGATGCCGCGTTTTTCGATTTCTTCCAGAATGCTCATGCGCTCGCTGATCTGGGCGGTGGAGGCCAGCCAGCCGCTCATTTCGATGACGGTCACATCATGTCCCTTCATGGACAGATGAATGCCTGTTTCGCAGCCTACCGAACCGCCTCCCACGATGACGATTTTTCTGCCGAGGCGATCCTCTCTGCCGAATACATCCCAGGCAAGCGTGACGTTTGCCCCGTCTGCTCCGGGGATGGGAGGAACATTCTGCACGCCGCCCGTCGCAACGATAACGGCATCGAAATCCGCCTCGGAAACAAGCCGGGGAGAGGCTTTCGTATTCAGCAGAATGGTTACGCCGCGCTTGCGGAGCTGGGTGATGAAATATTCCCTCAGCTCACGAATATGATGCTTGAAGCTGATGTGATCGGAAAAATCAAGCTGCCCGCCCAGGTGATCGCGCTTTTCAAAAAGCGTGACGTCATGTCCTCTTTCAGAGGCGGTCAGAGCGGCCTGAAGACCGGCTATTCCTCCTCCGACCACAGCCACGCGGCGGGGCTTCGTCGGCCGGAGGGTTTTCTGCTTCCAGATGCCCTGGCGATAAAAGGGATTGACGGAACAATGGCTGTCATAGGTAGCGTCGTCGGTGATCATGACTTCCGTGGTCAGCGCGCCGCGACGTCCCCCGTCCAGACAGTAGTCGCAGCGGATACAGGGGCGTATGTCCTCTTCACGTCCTTCACGGGTTTTCTGCACAAAATCCGGGTCTGCCACATTCTGGCGGCCGATGACCACGTAATCCGCCTTTCCTTCAGCTATCAGCCTTTCGGCAAGCGCGGCGCTGCTGATGGCGCCCACTACGCCCACAGGAACCTTGACTCCCGCCTTTTTTGCCGCATGGCTTGACTCCGCATTATGGGCATCAGGCACGAAACAGGTAGGATGCATCTTGGGGCGGCAGGTGGCGTCGAGGCGCGTGCCGCAGGACATATGCAGCATATCGATGAGATCTTCAAAGATGAGGGCCTGCCGGGCGGCGTCATCCGGGGTTATGCCGCCCTCCATCTTGTCTGAGCCGTTCATGCGCAGGGAAATGATCAGATCATCCCCGATGGCGGCGCGGATGCGTTCGAGTACCTGCCGTGGAAAACGGCAGCGGTTTTCCACGGAGCCGCCGTATTTGTCCTTGCGCCTGTTGCTGATCGGAGAGAGGAAGTTGTTCATCAGCCAGCCGTGCCCGTAGTGGAGAAGAATTCCGTCAAAACCCGAACGTCTGGCCAGCCGTGCCGCGTCCACATACAGCCGGGTGACGTGTTCCATGTCTTCCTCGTTCATTTCCTTCACTTCATGCCCGTTGTAAGTGAAGGCGCTTGCGCTCATGAGCGTGTAGTTGGGGCGGGGTACCATGCAACAGCCGGCATGGTAGATTTCGCAGAAGGTTTTTGTCCCGTAAGTATGCACCGCACGCTGAAGATTGTGCATGATGACGAATCCGTTGACATCTTCGCTGAGCGTCATGGCTCCGCGATGTCCGCCGTTCAGCGGCACTTCCACCGGAATGGTCACGGATGCGGTTCCTCCCCGCGCCCAGGTAGTGTAGAACTCAATGCCGTCCGCGTTGAGAACTCCGGCATGATCCACCAGATGCCCCTGCGGAGCGATGGGAGCCATGAGAATACGGTGCTTGAGCTCGAGCTTTTTGCTGCGCCCCACAGTCAGCGGCTCAAAAACATGGGGATATTTTTCCTTGTACAAAGGTTTCATGGCAATCTCCTTTAATATTTTGCCATTGAAAATATCTGTCATCCAGAACCCGATGTTCTGGCGTGCAGGCTCAGCGTCTCAGTCGGAGTCCCGCTCCGCTCAACTCCGGGGGTATTTTCAAGGCGAAGGCGTTCCCGTTGTCTGTGCAGGCGCTGAATGGGCGGAAGAAAGGGGAACCGGTTCGCTACGGCCGCATGGCCTCCGCAAGGGGAGTCAGGCTGTCGAGTTCCTTCAGTTTGCGGAACATTTCCCAGATTCTTTCGGCCTTGCGGCTGTCCAGTGACAGGCCGAAGGAAAGATTGGTAGTGAACTTTTGTTTTTTTTCCTCAAGCGTCAGCGCGTCTCCCATATGTTCGTTGCCGCGGGGGATACGAACGAAGGCGCTGTATTCGTTGCCGTCTCCTGTTCGGGCTTCGGCGCGGGTGCTCAGGAATATGCCGTCGGGCCGTTCCTCCGCATGCAGGCTGATGCGGCCGCTCAGCTCCCGGACTGCAGGATCGGAAATGGCCTCGTCCGTGAAGCAGTCCGGTGTGCAGCGTCCGCGCAGAAGTGTTCCTGCCAGGGCATACTGCAGAGAGTAGGCTGCGTCGGCGTGAGGTTCGGTTCTGAGAGCGAAGGGCCGGGCGACAATATGCCCTGCCGCCCAGGGAGATACAAACAGGCTGATATGTTCGATGCTTTCCGGAGAGAGTCCCTGCCGGAGCAGTTCAAGACCGCATTCTACGGCTCCGTGCGCTGCGCGGCAGCAGGGGTAGGGTTTGAAGGTGACGGAGGAGAAGTAGCTTTTGCCGAGTTCCCGGAAAAGGGGAGCCGGGTCGAACGCTGCTCCGAGCGCATGTACAAGGCCGGCCAGCTCGTCTTCCATATTTTCGACTCCGAGCAGCCCTCTGGAGGCCAGAAGAGCGGCGCTTGTTCCGGCGTGAGCCGCTATTCCCTGCCCCAGACTGTAATGGATACCCTGGCGCACGCCGTTCAGTTGATGCAGAACCAGACCGAACGCTGAGCGCAGGCGTTTTTCATCCAGCTTGAGCAGTTTTCCCGCAACGGCGGCGGAGCAGACGGCATTGACCGTGCCCCGGCAGTCCAGAGGGAGGGAAAAGTCCAGAGCGGCTGTCAGTCTGGCTGCGAGATCCTCGCCAAGGGCAAGCGCTGCGAGAACGTCCCTGCCGGATGAGCCGCTTTTTTCCGCCACGGCCAGAGCAACGGGCACCAGCGTCTCGGCCGAGTGCAGCGGCTTGAATTCCGCTCCCGGCGCGTCGCAGTCCACCACCCCGAACTCGAAGGCCCTTGCGCTTACCGCGCACGCAAAGGCGGCCTGCGCTGCGGGGACTTTTTTTCCGCGTCCCCACAGGGTGCTTTCTTCCTTTCCTCCATTTTCGATAACGAAGTCTCCCGTTTCTCCGGCCGCCCGATCCTTCCAGCCGCCGACGATGCAGGCGGCGATATCCGCGGTGATCAGCGCCGTCCGTTCCGCCGCGTCATCCGGAATGGCGCTGAAGGATGTTTCCGAAAGATGGGCGAGTATGTCGTCCAGACTGCAGTTATGTTCAAGCTGTCCTGTACGCATGAAGAATCCTTTTCGGTCTGCTCAGATGCCCACGACAAGGAGAACGAGCGGAAGGCTGATGGCTATGATGCAGAAAAGGCCGATGATGTTGCCGACGATGCCCGCCTCGAAGGCGCGTCGCATGCCGATCCATTCCCCGTTGGCAAACGACAGGGCGCCGATGGTGGAGGCTGCCGGAGTGGCAAAGGATACGCCTGCCGCGAGGAAGACAAGGAGGCTGAAGGCTTCGGCGTCAAGCCCCGTACTCTGGCAGAGGTTCCAGATAATCGGCACGGCCACCAGGATGATGGTGACGTTGTGAGCGAACTGGGTGGCAACATTTACGCAGATCAGGAAAAAGATCATGACCAGGATGAAGTTGCCGCCGGAAAAGAGGCTGCCCAGCATGTTGTTGATCAGGGGAGCAAGCCCTGCGTCGGGGCTGCTCATGGCGGAGGAAACGGGCATGGAGCAGGCGAGCATCCATACGACGTTCCAGTTGATGCCGTGGGCACACGCCTGGTAGTCGAACACAGGCCTGCCGTCGAGCCGTACAACGGACAGCAGGCCGAGTATGAGGACAATCGCCACGGTCATGGTGAACTGTCCGAGGAATTCAGCCGCTCCGGAACCGGCGGGCAGCAGGTTGGGCAGCAGCATCAGCGCCAGAAATACGGTCAGGGCCAGAGCGGCAATGCCTTCTTTCCGGCCCAGGCGCAGACCGGAACGCAGTTTTGCCAGATATTCGGGAGACAGATTGGCAAGTTTGCCGACATCGGGGCGGAAAATGAAACGGATGGCAAGTACATACAGCAGAACACTGGCGACGCATGCGGGAGCGGCAACGAGAATGAGCGTCACATTGTCTATGACTGCCGTTCCTCCGGATATTTTTGCCAGGGCGATGATGCCGGGAAGGTTCTGTCCCGCCCAGGGTTTGCAGACAAAGGATATGCACGCGATAATGCAGACGCCCGCCAGCAGATAGGCGGGATATTTTTCTCCCCGCTCCATTCCGATATCGTCAAAGATGGTGTAGAGAATGCCGGAAAGCAGGAAGACCACCGGCACGGGATCGATAAGAAAGCTGATGACGAGAGAGCCGAACAGTACGCTGGCGGTAAAGAGCCAGGGGCGTCCCGCGAATACGCTTCTGCTGAGAAACCATTTCGCCAGCACGGCGTTGAGTCCGCTTTCATTGCAGTATGCGGTGAATACCAGGACGAAAATGGTAAACAGCACGGCGGCGTTGCTGAACGCCTCGGCAATGACGGCCGTGGGCGTGGCATATCCGGTGAAGCCGAGCGCCACCAGACAGATCATGCTCGGCCAGGAAAAGCTGATGAACGTCCAGCCATAGAGCATGCCGACAAATACGCCCAGAATTTTCATGCCTTTTTCCGTCAGGCCGCAGGGCGGAAGAAGGCCGAAGCAGAACGTAAGCACCAGAAAGATGACAACATGAAGACAGAATTTGCTGCCGGGTTCCGATTTCATGGTCTCTCCATTCTTT
>ERZ824575.2798-NODE-2798-length-13036-cov-3.095370_pt1 | contig 13036 bp, 10 predicted proteins | sample MGYA00519470_ERZ824575 | MGnify/ENA primary metagenome ERZ824575 (study PRJEB31778, sample SAMEA3449170) | human gut metagenome | biome: human gut; feature: human-associated habitat; material: faeces | place: United Kingdom | collected 2010/2012 ...
AAAACTGCTCGAGCTGCTGGAACAGGCTCTAAAGTGTGAACAGGTTTCCACCATTACGATCACAATAAAGCCGAACCAAAAGCCCAAGCAGTAAGGTCGAAGGATGGCGGGAAAAATCCCGCCCGCCGTTCCTTTTCATTATAACCACGAAACCACGGCAAAGTCAAGCGGGAGGAACAACATGGACATCTCGATCAAAGTGACCTACAAAAGCGAGGGGCTGCAAAAGCTCCGTAAAGCTGCCGGCCTGTCTCAGTCTCAGCTCGCCGATCTGGCCGGGATCAAGGTGCAGGTGCTCCAGCAGTACGAGCGCGGTGCCCGGGACATCAACGGCGCGAAGCTGCCGACGCTGCTGAAGATCTGCAACGCGCTGGAGTGCAGGCTGGCTGACATCATCACAGACGAGGAGACGCTCGCACTCCTGAAGAAGTACGAGGAACACTGACACACAGAAGGGGCGGCCGGCGGGCCGCCCCTTTTCTTTTATCACGGAGGGGAACACAATGGGACAGCACTGGAGCCATCTGACGCCGACCAAGCGCATCCAGCTCGACGCCTTCATCCGCGCAGGAATGAAGCCGACGGACATCGCCAAGGAGCTCGGCGTCCATCATACGACCATCTACCGGGAGCTGAAGCGGTGCACCTATGAGCACCTCAACAGCGACTACACCACCGAGACCAGATACAACCCCGAAGGCGCACAGGCCCGCTATGAGGCCAACCTCCGCGCCAAGGGGCCGGAGCTGAAGATCGGCAACGACTACGAGCTGGCCGACTACCTGATCGCCAAGATCCGCGACGAGAAGTACAGCCCGGAGGCCGCGATCGGTGAGGCCGAGGTCAAGGGCTGGCCCTTCAAGACCCACATCTGCGCGAGCACCGCCTACAACTACATCCGCGGCGAGATCTTCGGCGACGAGCTGACCGTCTCCATGCTGCCGCAGCACGGCAAGCGCCACCAGCCGGAGCGCCCGGCCGGATCCATGCCCCGCAAGCCCGCCGGCCGGAGTATCGAGGATCGCCCTGAGCACATCAACGACCGCAGCACCTTCGGTCACTGGGAGATGGACAGCGTCGAGAGCTGCCAAGGCGTCAGCAACACCTACATCGTGATGACCGAGCGCAAGACCCGCCGCGAGATCATCATCCCCTCGCCGGATAAGACGAGCGCCAGCGTCGTCGCTGCCCTCGACACCCTCGAGAAAAAAGTCGGCTCCAAAGTGTTCCCGCTAATCTTCCAGTCGATCACCTGCGACAATGGCTGCGAGTTTGCCGACGCCGCCGGGATCGAGCGCAGCATCACCGGCCGAGGCCCTCGCACCGAGGTCTACTACTGCCACCCGTACCGGCCGAGCGAGCGCGGATCCAATGAGAACCAGAACGGCCTCATACGTCGGCACCTGCCGAAGGGCACCGACCTGAGCGCGATCCCCTACGAAGAGACCAAGCGGATCGAGGACTGGCTGAACAACTACCCCCGCAAAATGTTCGGTTATCTGTGCTCCGAGCAGCTTTTCCGGGAAGAAATCGCCCTCATTCTGGCCTCATAAAAAATATTTTTGCTTTTTTGTGCATTTACTCTTGACAAACGGCTTGCTATTTTGCCGTTCCTGCGCTATACTATATAATGAATTTGTATGTGCAGACGAAAGGATGAACGTCTATGACGATACAGGAATATCTATCCTCCCTGCGGGGAAAAACAGCGGCAGTGCTCGGCATCGGCGTGAGCAACACGCCGCTCATCGAGCTTTTGTGCCGAAACGGTGTGCAGGTCATCGCCTGCGACAAAAAGAGCCGCGAAGACCTCGGCGAGCGCGCGAAGCAGCTCGAAGCGCTGGGCGCGCACTTGCAGCTTGGCGAAGGCTACCTCGATGATCTGCGCGCGGACGTCGTTTTCCGCACGCCGGGCATGCGGCCGGACGTTCCGGCGCTGCTCGAGGCGAAAGCGCGCGGCAGCATCGTGACGTCGGAAATGGAGATCTTTTTCGAGGTCTGCCCCTGTACGATCATCGGCGTGACGGGCAGCGACGGCAAGACCACCACAACGAGCATCATCGCCGAAATGCTGCGCGCGGCGGGGAAGACCGTGTATCTCGGCGGCAACATCGGCCACCCGCTGCTGTGCGACGCGGAGAAGATGCAGCCTGAAGACTTCGCGGTCGTCGAGCTCTCGTCGTTCCAGCTGCTTGATATGAAGCGCTCGCCGCACATCGCGGTGATGATGAACCTTGCGCCGAACCATCTGGATGTGCACAAGGATATGGACGAGTACATCGCGGCGAAGGAGAATATCTATCTCCATCAGCACGAGGGCGACATCGCCATTTTCAACGAAGACAACGACATCACGCGCTCTCTTTCGAAAAAGGCATCCGCGCGGACGCGGCTTTTCAGCCGCCGCGAAGAGGTCGCGGACGGCACATTCCTGCGCGGAGATACTATCGTTCTGCGCCATGACGGATGCGAGGAAGCGGTCATGCAGATCTCTGACATCCGTCTGCCGGGGATGCACAATGTCGAAAACTACCTCGCCGCCGTGACGGCACTCGACGGTTTGGTGCCCTACGAGGTCATGCGCGAGACTGCGCGTACCTTTGCCGGCGTCGAGCACCGCATCGAGCCGGTGCGGACGATCCGTGGCGTGCAGTGGTACAACGATTCCATCGCGTCGAGCCCGACGCGTACCATCGCGGGGCTCAACGCGTTTAACGAAAAGGTCATTCTGCTCGCGGGCGGATATGACAAGCATATTCCCTTTGCACCCCTTGCACCCGAGGTGATAAAGCACGTCAAGCTGCTTATTTTGTGCGGCGCGACAGCGGACGCCATCGAAAAGGCCGTGCGCGAGTGCCCGGACTATCACGGCAGCCCCGAGATCGTGCGCTGCGAGAGTCTGGAGGACTGCGTGAAGACCGCCTACGAGCGCGCAGTGCGCGGCGACATCGTGACGCTCTCGCCCGCGTGCGCGGCGTTCGATCAGTTCGCGAACTTCATGGAGCGCGGCAAGGTGTTCAAGAAGCTCGTCATGGCGCTGGGCGAATAGGGAAAAGCCCGCGCGGCATAGGCTTCACTGGAATCGGGGTGAGGCTCTGTGCCGAAATGGAGACACAGAAGACTTTCGGGAAAGAAGCGGGCGCTGCTGCTTGTGCTGTTTTTGCTCGCGGCGCTGCTGGCGCTCGCCATCGTGGCAATGACGCACCTAAAACCCGTGCTCACGTCGCTCGCAACGGCGCGCGTGTCAAATACGGTCAACGGCATCGTGACCGCCGCCGTGAACGAAACGATCTACAGCGGCGGCGTAGATTATGACCAGCTCATCTCCTTTGAAAAGGACAACGAGGGAAAGATCACGGCGGTCAAGAGCAATATGGCGGAGTTCAACCGTTTGCAGTCCGCCATCATCGACGAGGTACTCGAAAAGCTCTCCGAGGTGACGACGAAGGAACTCTCCGTGCCGGTCGGCACGCTGCTCGGCTCGCCGTTTTTGGCGGGGCGCGGGCCGCTGATCCGCGTGCGGATGCAGTCGGTCGGCTCGTCGAGCGCGCATTTTGAAAATGCGTTCACGTCGGCGGGCATCAACCAGACGAAGCACCAAATTTATCTTGTGGTGGACGTCTACGTCAGCATTCTCCTGCCGGGCTTTTCCACAACGACAAAATTCAGCAACACCTATTCCGTGGCGGAGACCGTTATCGTCGGCTCCGTGCCGGACAATTACACCTATTTCAGCAATGGCGAGGACATGGAGCAGAACGCGGAAGATTACATCATGAACAACGGCTGACTGCCTTTTGCGCACCGCCGGAGAGAGGGAACGCACTATGGACAAAAATATCCGGATCGACGAGATCGTAACACGGCTGAATGCCGCCTCCGACGCTTACTACGGCGGGCAGGAGGAGCAGATGACGAACTACGAGTGGGACGCTCTGTTTGACGAGCTGACCGCTCTGGAAAAAGCGACCGGCTATGTCCGGCCCGACAGTCCCACGCAGGTGACGAGCCATTCCGGAAACGAAATGGACGGCGAGGGGGAGAAGGAAGCGCACGAGTACCCCGCGCTCTCGCTCGCCAAGACGAAAAAGGTCGAGGAATTGCAAGACTGGGCGGGCGAGCGCGACATTTGGCTCTCGTGGAAGCTCGACGGCTCGACGCTTGTGGCGACGTATGACGGCGGCGCGCTCACGCGCGTTTTGACGCGCGGCAACGGCACCGTCGGCACGAACATCACCTATATGGCCTCCGCCATCCGCGGTATTCCTGCGAAAATCAGCGACAAGGGCCACCTCGTCGTGCGCGGCGAGGCGACCATCTCCTACGCAGATTTCGAGGCCATCAACGACACGCTCGAGGACGCGGACGACCGCTACGCAAACCCCCGCAACCTCGCCGCCGGCACGCTGGCGCTCGACAAGACGAATCTCGACAAGGTGAAAGAGCGAAACGTGACATTCACACCGTTCACGCTCGTCCACACGGATGAAGTGATCCGCTCCTGGGGCGCGCGCATGGACTATCTGGAAAAGCTCGGCTTCATCACAGTCGAGCGCGAGCACACGGATGCGAAAAATCTGCCCGACGCCATCGCGCGCTGGACGAAAAAGGTCGACTCCGGCGAGATGGGCATTCCCGTGGACGGCCTTGTCATCACCTACGACGACACGGACTACGCAGCGACCGGCAGCGTGACGGGTCATCACGCCACGCGCGCGGGTCTTGCCTACAAGTGGGCGGACGTTTCCGCCGACACGGCGCTCGATCACATCGAATGGTCGTGCGCGGCCTCGACCATCACGCCGGTCGCGGTCTTTGACCCTGTGCAGCTCGAGGGCACGACTGTCACGCGCGCGAGCCTCTGCAATGTCAGCGAGCTCGAGCGCCTTGGCATCGGCAAGGACCGCAAGACCGAGCTTCGCATCATCAAGGCCAACAAGATCATCCCGAAGTGCATCGCGGTCGTCAGGGCCGAGGGCAGCTATGAAGTCCCGACGGCCTGTCCCGTCTGCGGCGCGGCGACCGAGGTGCGTATCAGTCCCATCAGCGGCGTGAAGACGCTGCGCTGCACCGATCCGAACTGTCCCGCCAAGCACTTGAAGCGCTTTGTCCGCTTTGCGAGCAAGGGCGGGCTTGATATCGACGGCCTCTCCGTGCAATCGCTGCACGAGTTCGTCAACCGCGGCTATCTGCGCGATTTTGCCGACCTCTATCATCTGGACGCGCACGCGGACGAGATCGTAAAGCTCGAAGGCTTTGGCGAAAAGTCCTGCGCGAACCTGTTGGCGGCCATCGAAAAGAGCCGCAAAGTCGACCCCATCCACCTGATCTTCGCCCTCTGCATCCCAAACATCGGCGCGGACGCGGGCAAGAAGCTCATCGCAGCGCTCGGCACGAAGGGCTTTTTATCACGCATCGAGAGCGGCGAGGGCTTCGAGGACGTGGACGGCATCGGCGTCGAGCGTTCAAACGCGCTCCTGAACTGGTTTGCTGACGATGAAAACAAAAACCTCTTCGACCGCCTGATGGCAGAGCTCACACTGGAGGACGTCGCCCCCAAGCAGGAGGCCGACGGAACCTGCAAAGGTCTGAGCTTCGTCATCACGGGCGATGTGCACCTCTTCAAAAACCGCAGCGCGTTCAAAGCCTACGTCGAACAGCAAGGCGGCGCCGTGACCGGCAGCGTCTCGGGGAAGACAACATACCTCGTCAGCAACGACGGGGAATCGAATTCGTCGAAGACGAAAAAGGCAAAGGAACTGGGGGTTCCTATTCTTTCCGAGGAAGAATTTGTCTCTCGGTTCGGAGGTCCCGAATCTGCTGACTCTGCGGAAGTGCAAATCGGCATTGATACACTGCTGTGATCTGCTGCTGCACCGTGCAGCGGCGGTTTTCCGCACTGTGCGGAAACGGGCAACTAAAGGGGGATACTCTCTTTCAAAAGAGAGTATCCCCCTTTAAATCCCTCGAGAGAAATTTTACATTGGCAGTTTGTAGCTCGAAGAGCTGCACGCGCTGCGCAATCAGGTGCGGTGTACATGGCTTTGCCATGAATCCCTACCGCCTCGTTACCACTCTCAACCGCGCCTTACTACCGTGAGGCGCGAGTGACGTTTACTCGGCGGCAGACTGTGTGCCAAATGCGGCATTGCTGGCGCTCGCCGCGATATGCGTACTACTGGTAGACGGTGATTACACTGCACCAAAACAAGATTCGAGAGCGGCAGCGGATGATAGGAGCACACTAAGTCGTATAGCAGGAATCAACGCGGCTCTGCCGCGCGCAGGCATTACATTCCGGAGGCAAAAGACTTGTGCAAGCCCGAGATTGCCAATCAAAACCCTTTCTCTTGGGGGGTGTAAGGGGGGCTATTCTCTTTCCTCGGAAAGAGAATAGCCCCCCTTTGTCGCGTCCCCACACAGTGTGGGGAACATTCCTTCCGCATGAAGTGCGGAAAACTCACATCATATCCTTGATATGATTCAGCCGATCCAGCGCAGCGTACAGCGTCTCATCCTTCTTCGCGAAGTGCAGACGCACAATATTGTTGATCGGTTCATTGAAGAACGAGCTGCCCGGCACGGCGCCGACGCCGGCTTTTCTCGCCAGCTGCTCGCAGAAGTCGACGTCGCTCTGGCCCTTCTTGAGGTACGGGGAGATGTCGGCCAGCACGAAGTACGTGCCCTCGGGATCGGTGAAGGGGATGCCGATGTCGCGCATGCCCTCGGTGAAGATCTTTTTCATGTGCGCGTAGTGCGCGCCGAACTCGTCATAGTAGCTCAGCGGCATGTTGAGGCCGACGACGGCGGCCTCCATCAGAGGCGACGGGCAGCCGACGGCGTTGAAGTCGTGGTACTGGCGGATGCGCGCCATGATGTTCTCCGGCGCGATGGCATAGCCGAGTCTCCAGCCGGTGACGGAGTAGGTCTTGGAGAGCGACGAGCAGGAGACCGTGCGCTCCCACATGCCGGGGATGCTGTTCATGTAGACGTGCTTGCGGCCGTCGTAGATGATGTGCTCATACACCTCGTCCATGATGGCGTAAACGTCGTAGCGGATGCAGAGGTCGGCGATGGTCTTGAGCTCTTCCTCGGTGAAGACCTTGCCGCTCGGGTTCGAGGGATTGCAGATGATGATGGCCTTGGCGCCGCCGCGGAACGCATCTTCGAGCACGTTCGGGTCAAAGGAGAACGTCGGCGGATTCAGAGGGACAAAGACCGGCTCGCAGTCGGCCATGATGACCTGTGCGCGGTAGTTTTCGAAGAACGGGGAGAACATCACGACGCGGTCGCCCGGATTCGTCAGGGCGAAGAGCGTGTCGACCATCGCTTCGGTCGAGCCGATGGTCGCGACGATCTCGGTCTCGGGGTCGATGGTGCGGCCCATGAAGTGACCGCATTTGCGCGCGATGGCCTGGCGAAAATTCGGCGCACCCATCGTGATGGGGTACTGATGGGGGCCTTCGTGGCTCACGACCTCGAGGCGGTCCATCATCTCCTTGGGCGGGTCAAAATCGGGGAAGCCCTGCGCTAAGTTGATCGCGCCGCATTCGTTGGAGATACGCGTCATTCTGCGAATGACGGAGTCGGTAAAGTGCTGATTTCTTCTGCTCATTTCCTGCATGGGTGTGCCGTCCTTTCCGTTGCGGTCAGTGCGGAACACGCTCGCAGAGCCGCGATCAAGTGAAGTTGTTCTTAATATTACATAAAGATGAGAGAATGTCAAGTATTACAAAGGACAACATGACGAAGTTCGACGCTTTGTCACGATAAAGCAGGAACGCGGCGGCCGCTTTTGTATAGAATGGAGCAGGCGAACGCCGGGAGAGGAGGGGAAAAGCATGTATTCGAATCCGCCGCCGCGCCCGCCGCTGTTCGGCCCGTGGCACTGCGTGGGTGTTTGCGCGCTGGCGCTGGGGCTCGGTATTTTCATCGCGGCTGTTTTTCCGGTGGGGGCGCTGATGTTTCTGGTCGCGTTTCTTCTCATCTTCTGCGGCATCGGCTGCCTGCGCAGATTTTAATATTGGTTGAAAAGGGCATGAATATTGGGAGGGGGAAAAGCATGAAAATTGTCGTTTGGAAGTCACCCAAGGTCCTCTCGTCGCTGCTGCGGCGCGTATTTGGCGTCAGGGAGGAAGCATAACGCGCGTCCACAGTGCATAGAGTGCAGTAACCACTTAGCCGAAGGAGAGGGACTGCAATGGAACTGGAATTGAAAAAGGAGCAGTTTGCCTGTTATCAGGCGTTACCGCAGCTCAGCGAGAACCGCGAGGAGACAACGGAGACCATCGTGCCGGACTATCTGCCGGACATTGCCCGCATCGTGGATGCGAGCGGGTGCCTTTTCCTGCGCAGCCGTGAGATCGCAGACGGAAAAGCGCAGGTGTCGGGCACGGTCCGCATGACGCTTTTGTACGTGGCCGAGGACGCGCAGGGGATGAAGTCGTTTGAATATACGCTGCCGCTCGACGAGACGATCGAGGGGCGCGCGCTGAGCGGCAGCGCGGACAGCTGCCTCGACGGCCGGCTCTGCTCGTGCGAAGTGCGCATGCTCAATCCGCGTAAGGTGTTCACGCGCGTAAACGTGGAGCTGACGCTTACGCCCTACGTGCCCGCGTCGCTGAGCGTGTGCAGCGGCGTGAAGGAGCAGGAAGCCTACAAGATCGAAACGTTGTGCGAGAAAAAGGACATCGGTATTATCCGCGCCATTCGGGAAAAGGACTTCACGTTTTCCGATGAAGTGCTGCTTTCGGGCACGAAGGAGCCCATTCAGGAGCTTTTACGCACAAAGTGCGCGCTGCGCGTGACCGACTGCAAGTCGATCGGCAACAAGATCGTGCTCAAGGGCGTCGCGCGGCTGGATGCCATCTACTTGGATGAGAGCGGGAATCTTGCGTCGATGAGCAGTGAATTGCCATTTTCGCAGATCCTAGACGGCCTTGCCGAAGAGGAGGGCGAGACGACGGTGCGCGCGTCGCTGCGCCTGACAGGCGCGGAGATCCATGTCGGCAGCGAGAGCGAGCCGGACAACAACCGCGCCATCTCGCTGCGGCTCTACATCAGCGCGTTCACAGCGGTGCGCGAGGTGAAAAGCGTTTGCTGTGTGGCGGACCTTTACAGCACGGCCTACGACCTGACCGCGAAGACGGAGACGGTCGAGCTGTGCGACAGCGCGGCGCTGGTGCTGCGCGAGCAGCTCGTGCGCGAAAAGATCGAGACCGGGGCCGAGGTGCAGACGGTGCTGGCGACGGACGTGATCTTCAGCAGCGCGGGCGTGAGCGGCGGGGGAGAGAGCGCGTCGCTGCGCGCGACGGCGAATCTGCGCGTGCTGTATCTCGACGAAAACGCCGTGCCGCTGCTCTCCGAGCGGCGGAGCGAGGTGCTGCTCGAGACCGACCTTCCGGGCAGCGGACAGGCGCGGGTGCAGGACATGTACGCGGGCGAGATCGCCGCGTCCGTCGGCGCGGACGGCGTGGAGCTGCGCTTCCCCGTAACGTTTGCCGTCAGCGTGGCGGAAACGCCGCGTTATCCTTGTCTTCAGTCGCTTGAGGCCGAGGAGTGCGGGAAAAAGGACGAGAACGTCCCCTCGCTCGTGCTCCGCGCGATGAAGCAGGGCGAGCGGCTGTGGGATATTGCCAAGCTGTACCGCACGACGGTCGAGGCCATCCTTGCGGCCAACGAGCTCAAGGAGGAATCCACCGCGGTGATCGGAAAGCTGCTGCTGATCCCGCGCAGGCGCTGAGGAACGGAGGAAGAGGGTATGAGCATGAATACGGAGATCTATCAGGATATTTCGACCCGCACGGCGGGGGACATCTACATCGGCGTCGTCGGCCCCGTGCGCGCGGGCAAGTCGACGTTCATCAAGCGCTTTATGGAAACGCAGGTCATCCCGAACATCGACAATGTCTACCGCCGCGAGCGGGCGAAGGATGAGCTGCCGCAGAGCGGCAGCGGCCGCATGGTGATGACGGCGGAGCCGAAGTTCGTGCCGGAAGAGGCGGTGGACATCGCGCTTGACGAGGGCAGCAGCTGCTCGGTTCGGCTCATCGACTGCGTGGGCTATATGATCCCGGGCGCGACGGGGCAGATGGAGGGCGAGAGCCCCCGCATGGTTTCGACACCGTGGCTCGACCACGAGGTGACGATGAGCGAGGCGGCGGAGCTTGGCACAACGCGCGTCATCCGCGAGCATTCGACCATCGGCGTCGTTGTGACGACCGACGGCAGTATCACCGATATCCCGCGCGAGGACTACATAGAGGCCGAGGGCCGCGTCATCCGCGAATTACAGGAGATCGGCAAGCCCTTCCTCGTCCTGCTCAACGCGACAGAGCCGGAAAGCGATCGCGTGCAGGCAATGGCAAGGGATATCGCTTCACGCTATGGCGTGACATGTCTGCCCGTCAACTGCCTGACGCTCGACGACAACGCAGTGGGAATGATTCTCAAGGCCATCCTTTACGAGTTCCCGCTCTGCGAGCTGGACCTCTTCATCCCGCCGTGGGTCGAGGCGCTTGCCGACGATCACCCGATCAAAAGCGGCCTCTATCAGGCCATCCGCGAGAACACAGGCAGCCTCCACTGTATCCGAGAGGTGCAGGGCGCGATCAGCGCCATCGGCGGCTGCGAAAGCGTCAGCAGCGCGCGCATCACGTCCATTCAGCTCGGCACGGGCGTCGCCGCGGCGGAATTGCAGCTCCCGCGCGCACTGTTCTACCGGACGCTGAGCGAGCAGTCGGGCTTCGATGTGAAGGATGACGGCGATCTGCTGAGCCTTCTCACTGAGCTCTCGTCGGTCAAGGCGGAGTACGACAAGGTGGCGCAGGCGGTGTCCGATGCGCGCGAGAGAGGCTACGGCATCGTTGTGCCGACGGTCGACGAGCTGAACCTCGAAGAGCCGGAGATCATGAAGCAGGGCGGGCGCTACGGTGTGAGGCTCAAGGCGAGCGCGCCGAGCCTGCATATCATCCGCGCCGACATCGAAACGACGGTTTCGCCCATCGTCGGCAATGAAAAGCAGAGCGAAGACATGGTCAACTACCTCTTGCAGGAGTTCGAGGGCGACACGACGAAGATCTGGCAGTCCAACATCTTCGGCCGCAGCTTCCACGAGATCGTGAACGAAGACTTGCAGGCAAAGCTCAAGCACATGCCGGACGACGCGCGCCTCAAGCTCCGCCAGACGCTTGAGCGCATCATCAACGAGGGCACGGGCGGTCTCATCTGTATCATCCTGTAAAGAAACAAAGCGAGAGGAGGTTCCTCTCGCTTTGTTACATTCCTGTAACTGGAATGTCATCACTTTGTAACTTGTCATTTCCACTGCCCGCTGTTATGCTGTTCTATAAGAAGGATAACAGGAGGAAGAGGATATGAGCCGAAAGATCGCGCTGCCGCTGCTGGTGGCAGCGGCGCTTGTCAGCATCATTTTAGCAAGCCGCACCCCGCAGCTTATCGTGTAGGAGAAGGCGGACGCGCACGACGCTGCCGCTCACCACGGATATTCTCGGCGAGTGGTTTACCGCTGAATAAGTGGAATGCGTGAAACAGAAAAAAGGAACCGATTCTTTACGAATCGGTTCCTTTTTTATTGAAAATCTTACTTGGCCAGCACCTTTTTGAGCTTGGCGAAGCGGGGGAGGGAATCCTCCTTTGGGAGCTTCGGCTCGCCCTGAATGAGGGGCAGCACATAGTCGATGAGCTCCTGCTTGACGCCGTTGTGTGCATCGTTGATCCACTCGAGCGGGATCTTCTTTTCGTAGTTTGCAACGGACGTGAGCGGAAGGAGCTTCGTCTTGCAGGCGTAGTGACCGTTCACGGTCTCGCGCTCGAAGGCAACCATCTTATCCGTGATGCCCGCGACGGCGTTCTCCACCGCGGCGCGTCCGGCCATGACGGCCTCCTCAATGTCGGTCTCGCTGGCGAGGTGCGCGCCGCAGCGCTGGAGCAGGGAAAGCTCGATGCCGCGGACCTTCGCGCCGGTCTTCTGCTTCACAACGTCGGCAAGACGCGCGGCAAGGCCGCCGAGCTGGGCGTGGCCGAAGCCGTCGGTCGCGCTGGTCTTTGCCTCGGAAACGAAGCTGCCGTCGGCATAGTGGATGCCCTCGGAGACCGCGACCATGCAGTTGCCCTTTTCCTTGTAGACGCGCTCGACGTCGGCAAGGAATTTATCCATATCGAAGTCACGCTCGGGCAGGTAGATGAGGTCGGGGCCCGCACCGTATTCGGTAGCGAGCGCGGCGGCGGCAGTCAGCCAGCCGGCGTGGCGGCCCATGATCTCGATGATGCAGATCATACCGGTGTCGTACACGCGCGCGTCCTGATAGACCTCCATGCAGCTCGTGGCGATATACTTCGCGGCGCTGGCGTAGCCGGGGCAGTGGTCGGTGCCGAAGAGGTCGTTGTCGATGGTCTTGGGGATGCCCATGACGCGGCACTCGTAGCCGACCTTCTTCATATACTTGGAGATCTTGTTGCAGGTGTCCATGGAGTCGTTGCCGCCGTTGTAGAAGAAATAGCGGACATCATGCTTCTTGAACACCTCGAGAATACGCTTATAATCGGTGTCGTCCACATCGGGATCGGCGATCTTGTAGCGGCAGGAGCCGAGCGCGGAGGAGGGGGTGTACTTCAGCAGCTCCAGCTCGCGCGCGTCCTCCTTGCTCATGTCGAACAGGCGGTCGGCAAGCACGCCCTTGATGCCGTGCTCCGCGCCGTAGACGGCGGTGATGCAGTCGGAGTCAAGCGCCGTGCGGATCACGCCGTAGGCGCTGGCGTTGATGACAGAGGTCGGGCCGCCGGACTGACCGATGATGCAGGCGCCTTTCAATTCACTCATATCGTTTCTCCTTTGACGGTTTAAGCCTTACCGGCGCAGCCGAGCACGTCGACGAGCTTATGACGGACGAGCTCCTTGATGTTGGCGCGGGCGGGCTTGAGATACTCGCGCGGGTCGAACTTGTCGGGATGCTCATCCATGAACTGACGGATGGTGCCGGTCATGGCCAGACGCAGGTCGGAGTCGATGTTGATC
>ERZ824575.2800-NODE-2800-length-13033-cov-14.817460_pt1 | contig 13033 bp, 12 predicted proteins | sample MGYA00519470_ERZ824575 | MGnify/ENA primary metagenome ERZ824575 (study PRJEB31778, sample SAMEA3449170) | human gut metagenome | biome: human gut; feature: human-associated habitat; material: faeces | place: United Kingdom | collected 2010/2012 ...
TCAGCTGTGGTTACTACTGCGAGCACCAACGGCATGAGTACATCCGCTTAGAGGAGATGGAACTGAATGCCGCCCGTGTGGCTCAGATGGTAACGCGGCCGACAGAACACTTTGAATATAGGGAACAGCGGGACAGTTTCTTCAGCGAGCGAGCCAACCAGTATTCTATGTGGGATACTGCTTTTGAGTGTGAAACATACAAGTGGCTTTCACCGCTGCCGAAAGAAGCAAAAATCAAGCTGGGAACAGTAGAACTCATCATGCCTCATGCCAAGATTGACCGGCGGGGAAATGTACACCGCTATGTTCCTAAATTGAAAGCTGCTGTCCTGACAGAAAACGCCATAGCAGTGATGCCGGATGGTAAGAAAGCAAGATACGATTCCCAAAAGGCCAAATGCCAAAAAGTGATGCCCTTATCAAGGGCGTTGGAAATACTGGGATGTAAGTAAACAAAAGGTCCTCTTCGCTGTGAAAGAGGACCTTTTGTGAAGTGGTGCAAATATATAACTTGGTTAGAGTTCGGTGCAGTATCTTGCCAATCATGCGAAGCGGATGTAAAATTTATGGCGACCCGTTGTGCAAATGCAGAAAGCTATGGTATACTAATTATATAAAGTGTACAGGAAATAATCAGAGCGCGAGGGGGCATAATGATGGAGAACAAATCGGATAAAGGCGGCTTCTGGAAACGACAATCTTTTCTTTTGCCTCCATTGACTGCGGCGGTGGTTTTGCTGTGCCAGCAGATGGCTTCTTCCAATCCATCCGGCGTGGTCACCGTGAACATTTTGCTGTTGGTACTGAATTTCTTCAGCTATGTGGGGCTTTTGCGTGGAGAAAAAAGCACAGAAAAATCCGTGGCGATCGCCGCGGCAAGTTTTATTACATTGATGGCATTTGTGTTCAATACCTGCGTAGCCGGAATTCCCACTCCTTTGAGCGATACGGGAATCTTTATGAACAGTCTCTGCGGTATGTGGGTACTGGTAGCAGTTGTTCAAGGAAGTTCGCTGTTGATACAGGCAGTGTTGCAACCAACGGTTGAGCAAGAGACAGGAGCAAGCGCAACCAATGTTTGGAACCGCCTACAAAAAGCAGTGGGGCGGTTAAAGCCGAAAGCCGAAGACTCACAGGAAATGATTTTGACGCTGCTGCGCCTTGCCACAGTATTGTTGGCAATCGTTTCCTGGTGGAGTACCGCACAGGGTATGCGGGACTATGTGTTTTCACAGGCGTGGCAGGCAAATCTTGCCTCGTTTGCTATACAAAGCATCCTGCTGGGTCTGAACTTTTACCTGCCGACCTTCTGGCGCTGGATACATAGTCTGCGCGGGAAAATCTGCGTGCTGGCGCTCAGCGGCGTGGTCTTGTTCTGCTCCTCGTGGTTCAGCTATGTTTTTATCGTTGGCACGGTCTATGAAAAAAGCTGGCAGACCGAAAGCCGCTTGTTGGTTCAGTCCGTGTACCGAAACGAACTATACAAAGCGGATGAATTTGTACAAATCAGCAGTGATGCACTGCGGGAAACCCTGGGCGACGAGGTGGCGGCTCTGTACACTGCCAGCAAGACCGCCGATACCGAAACAACACAGAATCCTTCCGGCTTGGATCTGACAGCGGACAAGGCAAGCTACGCCGATAATGCGGACTTTGCGGCAAATAGTGAAATTGCTTCGGCAATCCAAGCAATGCAGACCGCCACGCAGGAGGGAACATCCTCCGGTGTGCGCGAACAGGCTGCCGCAGCACTGACACAGCTTACAAAACAGGTGGAAACCCGCATAGAACAGCTGACGCAGCAGATAAGCCAAGCGCAGGACGCCTTAACGGCAGCAACAGATGCGCAAACCAGCGCAGCCAGTGCGTTGCGATATGCGCCGTATGGAAGTAATACTAACGCTTTGCAGAGTGCCTATAACAGTGCGGCATCCCGATTGAGTAACTTGCAGGATACGGTAAATCAGCAACAACAGGACTTACAGGATTATCAGCAGGCGCAGGGAATCCTGCAACGATACGCAGGTGTGCTGGGAATTGCCGGAAATGCAGCCTCCGTGCAGACAGGTCAGGCGCTGCGTAGTATCCAAAGTGCGCTGCTCCAGACGGATGTGGATACGGAAGCTATTGAACAGCAGGCACGCACTGTGTTTGAACAACTGCAAGCCGCACAGGACAGTGGATCGGATGCAGATTTTCAGACATTATTGAATGATATGGACAGTTTTATCCGCAAGGTGCAGGATTACGCAGTCCTGAAATCATCAGGTGACGCGCTGCAAAACCAGATTGACAGCATGACGGCAGACACTGCACAGGATACGGAAAACTGGGAGCCCCTATGGACAGAGAAAATTGAGCGTCTGAAGGCAACAATCAGTGGTCTGCCTGTCAATGACAGCAGGCAGGAGTATGACCGTGCAGATGCCCTTGATAAGCTGGACGATGCACAGCGCCTCTATATTTCGGAGCATAACCCTGTTGATCAGGCACTGATTTATCTGGGAAGCCCATATTGGCAGCTGGCAGCATTTTCTCTTGTATTGGCGTTCTTCTTGGATATTGCCGCCTTTATTACCGGGCTTGTCATTGATGTGGCAGATCGGCGTAAAATGTTGGAAAAATGAAGAAAACCACATAGGTTAAAAGGACAGCCCCTTCCGCTGATGTGATTTCAGCAGAAGGGGCTATTACTTTATGCTCACGTGTGACATGGCAAAGTAACTTGCAAAAATGGGTTTGTAAATTTTGGCTAAAAGTTCACCGAAATGTAACATTCTGTTGTACAATAGGGATTATAAAGGGGGATTGTTGAATGAATCCGATTTTGATTGTGGACGATGAAGCCGCCATTGCCATGCTGGTGCGGCGCATCCTGACGGAGGCGGGTTACCGCTGCCAGGCCGTGACCGACAGCCGCGCGGCGGCAAATCTGCTGGAAAAGAACCGCTATGATCTCGTGTTGCTCGATGTGATGATGCCCCATCTGGACGGGTACGATCTGCTGGCGTACCTGCGGCCCACGGGCACGCCCTGCATCTTCATCACGGCGAAGGACGCTGTGGCTGAGCGGGTGCGCGGGCTGAACAGCGGCGCGGATGACTACATCGTCAAGCCGTTTGCCCCCACCGAACTTGTGGCCCGGGTGGAAAGCGTGCTGCGGCGCGCCGGGCGCAGCACCGCCGTCTATACGATGTGGGAGTATACGGTGGACGCTGCGGCCTGCCGTGTGCTGCGCGGTGAGGAGGAAATGCACCTGACCCGCAAGGAATATGACTTACTTCTGTTATTTTTGCGCAACCGGGGCCGGGCGCTGTACCGGGATTACCTGTACGAAACCGTCTGGGGCGATGACGGCACGGGCTGTGACACCCGTACGCTTGACACCCACATTGCCCGCCTGCGCCGCAAGCTGAACCTTGGCGACCGCCTGCGCAGCGTGCGGCAGATCGGGTATATGCTGGAAAAGGAATAAAATGTAACCCGCCCGTGACGAAGCTGTAACCAACCGGAAACAATCCTGCGGTATGCTGGGGGTACAACAAACAAAGGAGGATAACTACGATGAAACACACCACAAGGCTGACCGCCTGTCTGCTGGCGCTGGCGCTGACGGCCTGCACGGCCGCGCCGCAGGATATGCCTGCAAGCACGACCACCGAGACAGCCGCCGCACCCGCGCAGACTGCAGAGCCCACCACAGAAACACCCGCCGTGCAGGACACGCTTACGCCCATTTACACGACCTGGGGCGCGGCGGTGGGCCAAGATGCCGTCTATAGCGCGATGAACATTGACGATGCCGGGCAATACTTCGCCACAACGATTGATTTTTCCACGGGCGAGCAGCGTATTCTCTGCAAAAAGCTCGGCTGCAGCCATACGGATGAAAGCTGCCCGGCCTACATGACGGCCATCCGGAACGGCTGCGTGCCGAAAGCCATGCTGCTGCCCGTGGGTGACCGGCTTTACTGGCTTGTGGATGGCCGCTACAATGAGAGTGACGGCGCGTATCTGGATGTGAGCAATCCGGACGGCAGTGAACGCCGCCGCGTGGCCGAGGGCAACGCCCTGCCCGATTTGACCAATGCCTATGTCTGGTACACGGATGGCACAGCACTGTATACATTTGTGCGCAGCTATGACGAATATTCCGCTTTTCGTCTGGATGAGGGCGGTGCGGTGTGCTTCTTTACCCGCAGCATACCGGACGGCGAGGACTATTTCGCCTTAGGCTGCTGGCAGGACAAAATCGTTTTGCAGCACAGTGGAGGCTATCAGCAGCAGCCCTTGAACCCGGCCGGAGAGGCCGCCACGGATGAGGAACTGCGCGCATGGCTGGCCGCCGACGAGCAGGCGCGGAACGCGCAGACGAAAAACCTCTGTCTGCTGGATACGGCGGGCAGCATGACCGACACCGACATGACATGGAGTGGCAATGCGGGCAATGTCCAGCTCGTCCGCAACGGTGCGGCCTATGTGCTGAACGAATCGGGGCTGGTGACAAAATTTGACCTGACTGCGGGCACAGCCCAAACCCGACAGCTTGACCTGCAGGGAGTATCATACGGTGTCGTGGAAGGCGCAAGGCTGGACGGCTGGATCCCTGTGATGGTGCGCGATGACAGCGAGGGGCTGCTGAACCCTGAGACCGGCGTCTACACCCCGCTGCCGACCACATGGCTAAAAGACCAATCCATCGAGCGCAGTCCGTTTATTGTGGCAGCCAGCGACACGATGCTGCTTGTGAAATACGGCGAGATCTACTACACAACAAATGACATCGGCACGGACGGCGCACCTTACAGCTTTACCACCTGCCGCGGAGAGTACGGGATCATTTCGGTTAAGGACTATCTAGCGGGCAGTCAGGATTGGGTGCAGGTGACGCTGCAGGGCCGCGATCTGGTATGAGGAAACAGTGATGAAATTTGCAACCAAGCTATCTCTGGGCTGCATTGCGCTGCTGTCCTGCGCGCTGGGCGCGGCAGGGCTGCTGCTGACCGGGCAGAGCTTTTCCGGCAGTCTGGCCAGCACCCGCACGGCCCTGCAGGCCCAGCAGGAAAAAGAAAAATACGCGCTGGAACGGTTCATCTTTCAGGCCACGGACAGCGCGCAGTTTGAAAATTACATTTTGGCGTCCGCGGCCCAGCAGTATGCCGAGCAGACCGCCGATGCGGGCAGCAGCATGGCACTCTGGCTGGACGGTGCGTATTCGCTCTACTCCGGCCTGCCTGCGGCACTGCCGCGCACCGCACTGAAGCAGGCCCTGACTGACGGCGAAAACGCCTGGCAGCTGACCCGGGCGGCCGGGCGGTGGTATCTGCTGCTGACCCAGCCGCTGGACCTGCCCGGTGTGCGGGCCGATATGCTCTGCGCCTACGATGTGAGCGCGGTGTTCGCCACCCGTGACGCCCAGCTGCGGGCGTGGCTGGCGGCATCGGCGGCGCTGCTGGTATTGGGCGGCGGGGCAGCTGTGCTGTTCAGCCGCCGTGTGACCCGCCCGCTGACTGCGCTGCAGACGGCCAGCGAGAAAATTGCCGATGGTGAGTACACCCAGCGTACTCAGGTCAAGACCGATGATGAAATCGGCGCGCTGAGCCGCAGCTTTGATGCAATGGCCGCAGCGGTGGAAGGCAAGATCAACGAATTATCAAAAACAACGCAGAGCCAGCAGGACTTTATTGCGGCATTTACGCATGAGGTCAAGACCCCGATGACCGCGATGCTCGGCTATGCCGACCTGATGCGCGCCCGGCCCGATGACACCGAGACCCAGCGGGAGGCAGCGGGCTACATCTACCACGAGACCCAGCGGCTGGAAAACCTGAGCCGCAGTCTGCTGGCGCTGATGGGGCTGGATCAGGCCGGGGCGCTGGAGCTGGTGCCCTGTCAGGATACCGGGCTTTTGCTGCAGACCGTGCGCAGCCTGCCGCAGGGCAGTACGCCCGTACCGCGTGTCATCAGCGCGGGGTGCGTGGTGCAGGTAGACCGCAGCCTGTGGGTGGATATGCTGCGCAACCTGACCCTCAATGCCCAGCGCGCCTGTCAGGGCATCGAGGGTGCAGCCATCACCCTGCGGTGCGAGCGCCGCGCCGGGCAGGCGGTTTTCACCGTGACGGATACGGGCTGCGGCATACCCGCCGCCGATCTGCCCCGCGTGACAGAGGCATTTTACATGGTGGATAAGTCCCGCAGCCGGGCCGAAGGCGGCAGCGGCATCGGGCTGGCGCTCTGCGCCCGCATTGCCAATGCCCACGGAGCAAAGCTGGAAATCACCAGCACCGAGCATGTCGGTACGACCGTGACCATCGCCGTGCCGGAGGTGCTGCCGAGCGAAAGGGAGGCTGACAATGACACGCAAAGCTGATACGCTGCGCCCCTTCCTGCGGTGCACCGCTGTGGTGCTGTGCAGTCTGGCGCTGCCGCTGGCGGTGTTCGCCGTGTGGGACCGCGCACTGCTGGCAGCGCCCCACACCCGCACGGACGGGGAGCGCTTTTCGGCAGCCGGGCGGGCCAACGCCACAGCCTGCACCCTCTACGCCGCCGAGCATGTGACGAAGGTGCCGCTCGGCAGCAACAGCCTCTGGGACGGTGTCTGGACGGCGGGCACGATGGACGGCAGTGCGCTGGCCCGCGCCCGCCGGACGCTGCGCGCCCTGCACGAGGCCGGGCTACTGTGCGATGACAGCTATGCCGCCGCGCTCTCGGTCTGCCGTCTGGACTACGGCAGCTGGGAGCTGTACACCGCTCCCTGCGGCCTGACGCAGCTGGTGCGCCGCCCGGAAGAGATCTACACAGGCGCCGATACCGAGCATGTGTATATCCAGCTGATTTTTTCCGGTGATGATGCACCGCTGTATTTTAACTACCAGAACGATCTGGGGCAGGGCGATACGCTGGCCGATGACGCCGTGGCGCAGTACTGCGCCCTGCTGGGGCTGGACGAATTTTGCGACTGGCAGTACCCGGACTGGGGCTCAGCCGTGCGGGATTTCGGCGCGGCAGGCTACAGCGAGACCGCGCAGGTCTACGCCGTGGCAAGCGGCAGCCTGTACGGCGTGACGCTGTCCGCCGTCAGCATGACGCCGCAGACCTTTGCGGCGCTGAACACACAATACGGGGAGGAAACCACATGAAACGATACCTTGCCATCACTGCCGCTCTGGCGCTGGTCTTGACTGCCTGCGGCCATGCCGCGCCGGACAGCACACCGACACTGACCGCAGCCACGGAAACAACGCAAGCCACGGCGGCCCCCGCCGAACCGCCGCAGGGCATCGGCAGCGGGGCATTGCGGATGCTGACCGCCGCCGCAGACGGTGTGTATTACCAGGCGTTCAACGATTGGGAAATCAACTACACCGACACGATGGGCCGTGCGCTGGTCTATGCCATCGACGAGCAGACCGGAGACGCCCGCCCCGTTTGCAGCCTGCCCGGCTGTGCCCACGACAGCGCCGCCTGCCCCGCATGGAGCAACGGCAACGTGACGCTCTGCTACGGCGACGGGGACGAAGTCTACCTGCTTTTGTTCTATTATAACGACGAGACCAGCTATTACCGCTGGGAGCGCATCGGTGCCGACCACACCCAGCGCACCGTGTTGGCAACCATTGAGCCGGGCCAGTCCGTCGTGGGCCGCGGCGTGGCTGTGGACGATGTGAACCTCTATTACAGCCTGCTGGACGAGGATAACCGCCATCAGACGCTGTGGGCTGTGGATACAGCAGGCGGCCAGATGCAAAGAATCTACACATGGGACGACCTGGCAGACGGAACAGGGGAGTACTGCCCCGAAATGTACACGCTATTGGAAGTCAGCGGCCGGCAGATGACCTTTGCCAAGATGGTACAGACGAACGACGCCCTGACGAAGGCCATGCAGGTTTGCGCCGTGAACCTAACTGACGGCAGCATCACGCCGCGCCAGCGCTATGAGCGCGATACGGGCAATGTGCTGGTGCAGGGCGACGGCATGGAAAAGCGCAATCTAATCAGCTACCGCAATGACTATCACATCCTGACCGAGGGCAGCCGTGGCGGCCTGGCAAACTGCAACTACCAGAGCGGGGAAGTCGGCTTTGTGGACGCGGCGGTGGATACCCTGACCCCTGTGGCCGACGGCTTTCCCACCACCCGCGACGGGTGGGAGTGCTACTACTCCCTGTCCGGCTTTGCCGACGGCTGGCTGGTGTGGGTGGACGAGTGCGGCCGCGATGAAGACGGCAACGGCACGGGCGAAAACACGACCCGCCAGTATTTCTGCCGCGACGGCGTGAAAACCGAGCTGACCCAGCAGCGCTATGTGCCTGGCAAGGACGTGCGGAATATCCGCATCCTGGACGCTCAGCAGGGCCGCGTGCTGGCCGCCTACGACACCAAAACCGGCACGGTACACGACGTGGACAAGGACGGCACGACCTACACCCGGCCGATGAACTGGGACGTCTACGGCGTCATAGCGCTGGACGACCTGCTGGCAGGCAGTACAGACTTTACGCCGCTGAACTTTGCAGAATGACAAAAAAATATGATCAGGTACAATTTGTTGCTTACTAGGACGGGAACTCACTGCACCTGTCAAAATGCCATCGCTCTGGAAAGCCAATATTGGCAGTTTGCGATATCCTCTATTATACTGGCATTCTTCTTGAATATTGCTACGTTCATTACCGACGTTGTCCTTGATGCGGCAGATTGGCGCAAAATGTCGACAAGATGAAGAAGAGCATATAAGAGGTTAGAAATACCGATAAATCATAATAACAGCCCCTTCCGCTGATGCGATTTCAGCAGAAGGGGCTATTACTTTAATTATATTGAATTTTCCCCGGCGGGTCACAAATTACCGATTCCAGATGTTGTTTTCAAGATCGACAAGCCGCTTTTTATACTCGGCCATCCGCTGGTCGGCTTTGCCGTCGTCATCGGGAAAGCTGACGAGGTAGCCTGTGTCCGTGTCATGGAAGCCAATTTCCCCGGTGAGGCCGCATATATCGGAAACTTTTAGCAAGGTATGAAAATCATACTGCATAGCACTGATTTCAAGCGTTTTGTTCATGGAGGACTCCTGTGCTTTTACTTACTTTGCCCATTATAGCGTACCCGCCGGGGAAATGCAAACAAATAAATAATGCGCATCATTGCGTATAAGAAAAAATAATGCGTAAATTTGTTGGGAAATGACGTATTCAAAACGTATAAGGTAAATATAAGCATTGAAGGGAGTTGATGTTATGCTTATTGCTATTGACCACGGCAACAAACAGGTCAAAACCGTCCACGGAAACGCTATTGTTTCCGGTGTACAGAAAAGCAAAACCAGACCTTACGGCAGGGATGTACTGAAATACAGCGGCAGTTTTTATACACTGTCCGCGCAGCGCATCCCTTATCAGAAAGACAAAACCACCGATGAGCGTTTCTTTATCCTGTCGTTGTTTGCCATTGCGGAGGAAATCGAAGCGCAGGGCGCGTATATCTCCGGGCTGATGCCCATTGACCTTGCCATCGGTCTGCCGCCCGCACACTTCGGCGCACAGAACAAAGCGTTCGTGCGCTACTTCAAGCGCAAGGAACCGATCTACTTCTCCTACCGTGACAAGCTGTACAGTATCCTGATCCGCAATGTGCAGTGCTACCCGCAGGCATTTGCAGCGGCGGCCATGATGCTGGGCGAACTGGCAACGGTGCCGCGTGCGCTGATTCTGGATGTGGGCGGCTTCACGGCGGACTATCTGCTGCTGAAGAATGGCCGTGCCGACCTGTCTACCTGTGACTCGCTGGAAAACGGCGTGATTTTGCTGTATAACCGCATCCGCTCTAAAGCCAACTCCGATTTAGATATTCTGTTGAAGGAAACCGATGTGGATGCCATTCTCTTGCAGGGGCAGGGGAGCAGCTATGGGGAAGCCGCCGCCGCGCTGGTGGAATATCAGGCGCAGGAGTTTGTCAACGATATGCTGGGCGCACTGCGCGAGCGCCAGCTTGACCTGCGCACAGGGCGCGTAATTTTTGTGGGTGGTGGAGCCTGCCTGCTGCGGCGGCAAATCGAGGCATCCGGCAAAGTGGCACATCCCGTCTTTGTGGAGGACGTGAATGCCAACGCCAAAGGCTTTGAGTATCTTTACCGCTGCACCGTGACAGAGGTGTGATGAACCATGAAGCTGAAAAAGGACCGGGGGCGCTTTACGGTTCGCTTCGACATGGAAAATCCAGACCATGTGCGTGCCGTAGAATACTTGGAACGGCAGCGCGACAGGGGCAAGGCACAGTATCTTGCCGATGCAATTCTATGTTATGAAAAGGCGGAGACGAAATCCTTCCCGCAGACAGACCGTGCATTGATTGAGCAAATCGTGCAGGAATACTTAGAAAAGCAGAGCATGGGGCGTACCCCGGATTTGCAGAAAGAGGAGTCTCCTATATCTTCGCCGCCAATAGATTTAATAGCCAGTGCTTTGGCCGATTTTAGAGGGTAAAGCACTATACAGAAAAGGGCTTCCGCCAGCAGATGCGGAAGCCCTTTTTGAGAAGGAGAATAGTGAATATCAGTTTTTCATTTCGGCGCGGATCTTATCGTTGGCCTCCTCGACCTTCATGCGGGAGAGGATATGTTTTCTAAAAAGATTGTCTATAAAGCAAGGCGTTGACACAAAGTAGTCACAAAGTTGCTTGAAAGTATGCGAAAAATTTGATTTAATTAACATTAGAGAAAAACACTTTCAGGAAAGGAGATGTGCAGTGTATGTTGTCGGGTAAACAAATCTCGGAAGCAAGAAAACGAAAAGGATTGACACAAGAAGCATTGGCGTCAGAACTTGGAGTATCGAGACAGACGATTGCAAAATGGGAACAGGAAATTTCAACACCAAGTGTTGCAAATGCATATAAACTGATGAATATTCTTGGACTACAGGATATAGAGAAGAAATCGTCCATAGATGATGTTGAGAGTGAAGACAAGAAAAACAGTATTTCTAAAAAGAAAATAACAAAAAAATTGATGATTGAACTTTGGGCAATATACGTCGGTATTGCATTTCTGTGTTTTTTCTTTATTGGAATTGCAGCATTACTTTTTTTGCCGATAATATCAATTGTCCTAATATTACTTGTTATTGTAGTACGCGAAATAAAAGGAATGCCAATCGAGTCGCCAAAGAAGTTCTTCTTTGGTGGAATATGCTTTATCGGACTTGCGCTACTGACATTAATTGCTATACTTGCGAGCTGGATTATTCTAAGAGAAAACTATCGGCACAGAGATTTTTATTCAATTCCTGCCACACAACTAAGTAAATATTCGGCAATTAATGAATGGATAGATGAATGCGAAACACTGGGAGCAGGAATTTACGGACAGTGTATTGAACTGCCTTCGGATAGGACAACATATCTCTATATTGTATATAGACACCAAGTGACAGACGCATCGGATGGTATCGTTATTTCGGATCCATTACATATGCGATTTGTCGTAAAATACCATAGCGGCGATAAATATGATGGCGTAGATTTGTATTTCCTGCAGGGGAGAAGCAACTATCAGATGTTTTTCTCTCTTGATGGAAGTGAACCTTATTATAATGGTATGGCAACTGTTAGTCCAAGGTTTGATAATGATGTGGAGGCACTATTTAACGACATGCAAGGAGATGAAAGAAATGACTAAAATGGTAAAAAAATTGGCCGCTCTGAACTGCAGGCATCCCAGAAAGGAGCCAATTATGAAACGAAAAACTTTATCCATGCTGTTAGCGTCGGCTGGTGTGGCGATACTGGTCTTTGCACCAACGGTCTTTGCCATAGATACGGAAAATCAGAAGCAAGAAGATCTCTCCAGCTATAGCGTACGGGTGAACGGGAAGCGAAAAAACCACTGCACTACCATCGGACTGAAGGAACCTGAAAGTGTGACATGTCCAAGTTGTGGCACGCAGACTACCGACATTACCCGTTCCTATACCTTGCCTGATGGGTTTGAGGAAGTAGCCTGTGATAGCTACCAATATGGCACGGATATTTTGTATCACTATGTGGACTGCTACCAGGCAGTGTGCCATGATTGTCCATCAATGGAAGATCCAGATGTATTGGAGGATCAGACTTTTTGCTTTGAGCAGGAGCGTACCCTGATTTTCTGTGAAGGACGCAGTCACATCTGATGGTTTTTCATACAAAAGATAGCGGGTATAACACCTACTAATACGAATACCTCCCCAAAGTGGAATGAAGCATCACTTTGGGGAGGTGTTGTTATTTGGTCTCTATTTTACCGATTCAGGAATATTCTTGCCGCGCAAGGGTCTGGAACATCCCAGTTGACATACAAATCGTTCAACGGGCAGGCGTGGGGGTCGCGGATATGCTCGTCGATCCAGCCTTTGTACAGCTCACAGAAGTTCGCTTTCGTGAGGATGGCGCGACATTCAGACTTGTCCACGGTGGTACTGAACAGGTATTCCACATCATGCACCGGCACGATTACCGGCGCACCGGTCGTATCAAAGACGCAGAGAAGATTCTTGCAGCTGCGGCTCACGGCGCGCTGGCAGTCGCCGCACTCAATGTAGATATAGTGGCACCACTCGGCCTGTTCCTCGGTGATATACTTATGCCGAAGCAAAAAATCGGTCATCGTTTCGGCAAGGTGTTCCATGCTGTGCGCCCCCTTGCTGAATACGATAAACCGATTTGTCCGCAAAGTCCAGAAAAACGGCGAAACTGCAAAATTCCGTGCGCAACTGCAAGTTTTGCCTATTTTTGTGCAGCAGCAACGGCTTTTTCGTTGGCGGCATCCGCCCATTCAAGGCAGAATAAGAAAGAGCCGTCTTTATAATCCATCAAATAAAAAACATCATATTTGTGCAGGATATCCATCACATTTGGCAGACCAAAGCCGTGCAATTCCGGCTCCGGCTTGGTGGTGGGGATATGGTCGCCGAAAATTTTGACCGGCTTGCTGGCATTTTTGACCGAGAAAAACAGCGTCGGCGGGTTATCGCTTTTGTTATAGATTGCTTTCACA
>ERZ824575.2804-NODE-2804-length-13021-cov-2.378837_pt1 | contig 13021 bp, 8 predicted proteins | sample MGYA00519470_ERZ824575 | MGnify/ENA primary metagenome ERZ824575 (study PRJEB31778, sample SAMEA3449170) | human gut metagenome | biome: human gut; feature: human-associated habitat; material: faeces | place: United Kingdom | collected 2010/2012 ...
GGCATCGACCAGAGCTACTATTACGAGAGCCTTTCGGCTTTCCGGGCGGGAGATTTGTAAAGCCTAAAGTATCAGTTTTGGGCTTCCAAAGTATCAAATTGATACTTTGGCGAAATCCCAAAGTGCCAACACGGCGGTTCCAAAGTGCCAAATTGGCACTTTGGAATGCTTGTTGACGGAACGAGCCTATTGGATCTAATTGTTCCCGATTGCCAAGCAGCAAGAACTGATTTGAAATGTGGGAGAATTCAGTTATGGAGCTTATAAATAATACAACAAAGACTCTTAAAGACGATTTGTCTGTAGAGATCAAGCAGGGCAGCAAAGTGTCCATTGCGGCGGCTTGCTTCTCTATCTATGCCTTTCAGGAGCTAAAGAATCAGCTTTCACAGATTGGGGAACTCCGCTTTATTTTTACCTCTCCGACCTTCGTGACCGAAAAGGCAAAAAAGGAACGCCGTGAGTTCTACATTCCTCGCCTGACCCGTGAAAGAAGCCTTTACGGAACAGAGTTTGAAATCAAGCTCAGGAATGAGCTGACCCAAAAAGCCATTGCACGAGAGTGTGCAGAGTGGATCAGACAGAAGGTCACTTTCAAGTCAAATGTCAGCGACAAATCCATTCAGGGACAAATCGTAGTTGACGGTGTCGGCTATACGCCTATCAATAACTTCACTACGGTTGAGCTTGGCTGCGAGAAAGGCAATGTAATCAGCACAACAATCGTGAAAGATGAGTCCCTTGCCCGTACTTTGCTTGCCGACTTTAATGAGATATGGAATGACAGCAAGGTGCTTCAAGTCGTTACTGATGAAGTAATTGACAGCATTACCGCCGCATATAACGAAAACTCTCCCGATTTTATCTACTTTGTGACGCTATATAACATCTTCAATGAGTTTTTGGAAGATGTGTCCGAAGATGTTTTGCCCAACGAAGCGACCGGTTTTAAGGAAAGTAAGATTTGGGGGATGCTCTATAACTTCCAGCGAGATGCCGCTCTTGCTATCATAAACAAACTTGAGAAGTTCAACGGCTGTATCCTTGCAGACAGTGTTGGTCTTGGTAAAACCTTTACCGCCCTTGCCGTTATTAAATACTACGAAAACCGCAACAAGTCCGTTCTTGTGCTTTGCCCCAAGAAACTGACGAACAACTGGAATACCTATAAGGATAACTATGTCAACAACCCCATTGCTGCCGACCGGCTTCGGTACGATGTGCTTTATCATACCGACTTAAACCGCACCCACGGCACATCAAACGGACTTGATCTTGACAGACTGAATTGGGGCAATTATGACCTTGTGGTAATTGATGAGTCCCACAACTTCCGTAATGGCGGCAAATTAGTTGAGAACCCGGACGAGGACACCAAGGATAACCGCTATGTTACCTTGATGAAGAAGGTCATCAGAGCCGGAGTAAAGACAAAGGTGCTGATGCTTTCTGCAACGCCGGTTAATAACCGCTTCAATGATCTGAAAAATCAGCTTGCACTTGCGTATGAAGGGCATACGGATTACATAGACGAAAAGCTCAACACTACCCGTTCCATCGATGAAATCTTCAAGAACGCACAGCGGGCGTTCAACACTTGGAGCAAGTGGGAACCGTGCGACCGCACGACTGAAAACCTTCTCAAAATGCTGGACTTCGATTTCTTTGAAGTGCTGGATAGTGTGACCATTGCCCGTTCAAGAAAGCACATTCAGAAGTATTATGATATGGCGGACATCGGCACTTTCCCGACAAGGCTAAAGCCGATCTCGCTTCGTCCACATCTTACTGACCTGAAGGAAGCAATCGGCTACAACGAGATTTTTGAGCAGCTTATGCTTCTGACACTGACGATCTATACGCCGACGCACTACATTCTGCCAAGTAAGATGGAGAAGTATGCCGAGCTATACGGTGACAACAGGGTCAATGTCGGCTTTACGCAGGCGAGCCGTGAGCAGGGTATCCGTCGCCTGACCGCCATCAACCTGATGAAGCGTATGGAAAGCTCCGTCTATTCTTTCAATCTGACGCTGACACGCATCAAGGATTTGATAAACAGCACGATAGAAACGATTGACCGCTTTGATAAACACTCCAGTACGACCCTCGACCTGACGGATATTTCCGATATGGACGAGTTCGACGCCGAGGATCAGAACTCGGATGACCTGTTTTCTTTTGGCAGGAAGGTCAAGATTGACCTTGCCGATATGGACTATGTATCCTGGCGGGACAGCTTGGCGAAAGATGCCGATGTGCTTGAACTGCTGACCTTGCTGGTCGGAGATATTACACCGGAACACGACTCAAAGCTGCAAGAGCTTTTCCGGGTGATTGATAATAAAATTACGCACCCCATCAACGAGGGCAATAAAAAGCTAATCATCTTCACCGCTTTTGCGGATACCGCTGGTTATCTCTACGATAATGTCAGCCGCTATGTCAAGGATAAATATGGACTGAATACCGCAATGGTATCCGGTTCTGTTGAGGGACGGACGACTTGCCCCAAGCTCCGTGCCGACCTGAACACGGTGCTGACCTGCTTCTCGCCTATCTCGAAGGACAAGGAACTGCTGATGCCGGGGGATAAGACGGAAATTGATGTGCTGATCGCCACCGACTGTATTTCCGAAGGTCAGAACTTGCAGGACTGCGACTACCTCATCAACTACGACATTCACTGGAACCCGGTTCGTCTGGTGCAGCGGTTTGGGCGGATCGACCGTATTGGCAGCAAAAACGATGTGATCCAGCTGATCAATTTCTGGCCGGACATGGACCTGGACTCCTACATCAATCTGAAAGGCCGGGTAGAGACCCGCATGAAGGCACTGGTCATGACCTCCACCGGCGATGACAACCTGCTCAGCCCGGAGGAACAGGGCAACTTGGAATACCGGCGAGAGCAGCTCAAGCGGTTGCAAACCGAGGTGGTGGACCTGGAGGAGATGGGCACCGGCGTCTCCATCACCGATCTGGGCCTGAACGAGTTCCGCATGGAAGTGATGGAGTATGCCAAGCGCCACCCGGAACTGGAGACCACCCCCGGCGGCATCAGCGCCGTGACACAGGCTCTGCCGGACGCTCCGGCGGGCGTGGTGTTCGTGCTGAAAAATGTGCACAACGAGATCAACATCAACGACCGCAACCGACTGCACCCCTATTATCTGGTCTACCTGACCGAGGAGGGAGAGATCGTCTACGACCATCTTTCCCCGCGCAGCACATTGGAGACCATGCGCCAGCTGTGCCACGGCAAAACCGAGCCGATTCAGGCGCTGTGCCGTGCCTTTAACGAGGAGACCCGCTGCGGTGAAGAGATGCAGCTGTACTCTGACCTGCTGGAGGAGGCGGTGCTCTCCATCGTGGATGCCAAGGAGGACAGCGACCTGGACAGCCTGTTCCGCGCAGGCGGCACCACGGCGCTGCTGAACCAGATCTCCGGTTTGGATGATTTTGAACTGATCTGTTTTCTGGTGGTCAAGGAGGGATGAACCATGCTTTCGTTTCCTACTTCCACGGTGTTTGAACGCCGCATCCCCAAGCAGAAGTTTTATCAGAATCTGGATGTCACGGCGGAGGTCAAACGTCTGTTTATCGAGCAAATCAAACTGATCACCTGGGCCAACAAGCTGTCGGCGCAGACGATGAACCTGGCGCCGGGGCAGACAGTGCAAGAGATCGAGGTGTTCCGCATCCGCATGGCGGGCGATGTGCTGGATAGCCGTGTGCTGAACCTGATGGACAAGCAGATCCCCTACCATCTGCTGTTTGTGCTGGAACGGTCGGACGGGAAATGCCAGCTTTCGGTGACTTACAAGGAAGCCAGCCAGAGCGGCGGCAGTGCCTTCCAGCTGCGGCAGAACTACCGCACCGTCTGGCAGACGCCGGAGGCGTTGACGCTGAACTTGACCGGCCTGAATATGGACGCGCTGTATGAGGGCATCGTCCGGCAAATTGCCGGCGATGCCCTGGCCGCGCCAAAGGCGGAGACCTTGCAGGCGGCTGTGGAGCAGGCCCAGGCGTGGGAGAAGCTGCAAAAGCAGATCGACCAGCTGAAAAGCCGGATGCGCAAGGAAAAGCAGCTGGCGAAGCAGATGGAGATCAGGAGAGAGATACAGAGATTGGAGAGTGGAGTTGATGCCGCTTACAAAGGATAAGTATTTTGAGCTTATTGATTCGAATTCGGATTATCCGCACTTCCGGTGTGCCCTTGGTGCTTATATTCCCGGCTCCTTATACAAATATTTTAGTATTCCTGATGACTCCGATGAGGCCCGGAAGCGATTTGAACAATTAAAATCCGGGGAAATATGGTTTTCAAAGCGAAGTGGTTTGAATGACCCATTTGAGTTTGAACATATTGCCTTAAAGGGCGCTCAGAACGATGCACGACAATATTATCTTAATAAGCAGCAGGAGCTGGAAGTATGCTGTTTTTCGGCTCTACTTTATAACAAACTTATGTGGTCGCATTATGCTGCCGGTTATAAGGGATACTGTGTAGAGTTTAGAGTCGAGTCACCAGAACGTTTCTATCCAGTAATTTATGAAAATGAAGTCCCTGATTTAAGTCAGGAATGCCATGTACAAACAAGGGTGGTGCCATATATAGTGTTATGACGCCAAGCGGAAAGACCATAACCGAAGAATGGCGCTTTAAGCGAGAAACCTATGATCGCTTACTGAATGATAATCGCTTGGTATTTCCTAGAGACGGCGATGGAAAGCCAAGATATAAACTGTTTCTGTCAGAAAAGAAATCTGAAGGACAGCTGGCAAATACTTGGCTCGACTTTTTGGCATCTAACCAAGAGGCCACTCGAGAGATTAAATCCTTATTTGGAAATTCAACCATTTTTAGCACTCCCAAGCCGGTAGAATTAATAAAATTCTGTATGGATTTGGCAACAAAAACTGACTCTATCGTTCTCGACTTCTTCTCCGGCTCCGCTACCACAGCCCACGCCGTGATGCAGCTCAACGCCGAGGACGGCGGACACCGCAAATTTATCATGGTGCAGCTTCCCGAACCCTGCGACGAAACCAGCGAAGCCTATAAAGCGGGCTACAAGAACATCTGCGAAATCGGCAAGGAGCGCATCCGCCGCGCAGGCGAGAAAATCAAAGCCGAAAGCCCCACGACCACGCAAGACCTCGATATCGGTTTCCGCGTCCTCAAGCTGGACGACACCAACATGAAGGACGTTTACTATGCGGCGGACGATTACAGTCAGGATATGATTGCGGGGCTGGAATCCAACATCAAGGACGACCGAACCGACCTTGACCTGCTGTTCGGCTGCCTGATCGACTGGGGTCTGCCGCTGTCCCTGCCGTACAAATCCGAGAAAATCGATGGCTGCACCGTCCACACCTACAACGACGGCGACCTGATCGCCTGTTTTGACGCGAATATTCCTGAAAGTGTGGTCAAGGAGATCGCACAGCGCAAGCCGCTCCGCGCCGTCTTCCGTGATTCCGGTTTTGCGTCCAGCCCGGAGAAAATCAATGTGTTTGAGATTTTCAAGCTCTATATGCCAGAGGATGCGGGCGACATTTCCAAGCGCGTGAGGGTGATCTGATGAACGCCGACTTATTAGTCTATCAAGCAAAGTCATTTTATAACGCATATATAGCACTTGACCAACTAAGCAGGGATGATTCAGATGCACTGCTTTTGCTTTTTGCCCCTTTAATTGTAAACGGAGCGTTTTCAACCGAATTAACGCTCAAGGCAATTTTAGCTAATAATAAAATTGAATATGGAAAAGAGCACAATCTGCTAATTCTCTTTCGAATGCTTCCGGAATCGTTTCAGCAGGAACTGCGGACATACTTGATTGAAAGGGCACCTGAGTATGCAGATCCTGAAAAAGGACTGGATGAGCTTATTTTGCTCTCAAACGCCTTCGTTGACTGGCGTTACGCATTTGAGGGAAACCCTGTACCCGCGATCGAGTCTCGTTTTTTAGCGGCTTTTGCAAATGCAGCGATTCGGACAATGTTTTCTCACTACAACACAGATTTACGTCCTGTGGCTAAAACGGAATCAGACAATGCGATTGAGCAAAAGTTTCGTGATAATCGTGAAAAATGTAAAGAAATAAATCTGAAAATGATTAAAAAGAAAACCAAGGAGCATCAGTTATGAAACTCCAATTCAAACATCAAAAATTTCAAGCGGATGCAGCAAAAGCAGTCGTTGACGTCTTTGCCGGACAGCCGTACATTACACCTACCTATATGATGGACAGAGGCTACGGTCAGCAGACGCTCACGGATGACACGGACTTCACCGGCTGGCGTAATGAACGTATTGTGCCGGAGCTTTCCGACAAGCTGATTCTGGAACATCTGCAAAAGGTGCAGCGTACCAATCAGATCAAGCCGTCGGACAAGCTGGAAGGTCGCTACAACCTGACGATTGAAATGGAGACCGGTGTCGGCAAGACCTATACCTACATCAAGACCATGTATGAGCTGAACAAGCACTATGGTTGGAGCAAATTCATCGTGGTCGTGCCGAGCATTGCCATCCGCGAGGGTGTTTATAAGTCCTTTCAGGTGACGCAGGATCATTTCGCAGAGGAATACGGCAAGAGAATCCGGTTTTTCATCTACAATTCTGCCCAGCTCACGGAAATTGACCGCTTTGCGTCGGACAGCGCCATCAATGTTATGATTATCAATTCTCAGGCGTTCAATGCCAAGGGTAAGGACGCGCGGCGTATTTACATGAAGCTGGACGAGTTCCGTTCCCGCCGTCCGATTGATATCATTGCAAAAACAAACCCGATTCTGATTATTGACGAGCCGCAGTCTGTTGAGGGACCTGCTGCCAAGAAAAATCTGAAACTTTTCTCTCCGCTGCTGACGCTGCGCTACTCCGCCACTCATAAGTCGGACAGCATCTATAACATGGTTTATCGCCTCGATGCAATGGAGGCGTACAACAAGCGGTTGGTCAAGAAAATTGCCGTCAAGGGCATCACAGAGTCCGGCAGCACGGCAACCGAGGGCTTTGTCTATCTGGAAAGCATCAATCTTTCTAAAGCTGACCCGACAGCAACCATTCAGTTTGACTTCAAGGGAACGTCTGGTATTCGCAAGAAAAATGCGACAGTCGGTATTGGTTACAACCTCTATGATAATTCCGGCAGTTTGGATGAGTACAAGGTCGGCTTTGTGGTCAAGGCTATCGACGGACGCGACAACTCTGTGGAGTTCCTGAATGGTATCAAAATCTTTGCCGGTGATGTGATCGGTAAGGTCAGTGAAGACCAGCTTCGCCGCATTCAGATCCGCGAAACGATTCTTTCGCATATTGAGAGGGAGCGTCAGCTTTTTCATAAGGGCATCAAAGTCCTGTCCCTGTTCTTCATCGACGAGGTGGCGAAGTACAAGCAATATGATGAAACGGGACAAGCATTCAACGGCATTTATGCCAATATGTTCGAGGAAGAGTACAACGACATTCTCAGCTCCATGCAGCGGGAAATCGGAGACGAGGACTACATACGGTATCTTGGCGCGATTTCTGCCCATGAAACGCACGCCGGATATTTTTCCGTGGATAAGAAAGGGCATTATGTCGATCAGGTGGCAGGAGACGATAAAAAGGAACAAACCTCCAACGATATTGACGCCTATGACCTGATCATGAAGAACAAGGAGTTGCTTTTGGATCGTGATCCGAAAAAGTCACCGGTGCGTTTTATTTTCTCACACTCTGCACTGCGTGAAGGCTGGGACAATCCAAATGTGTTCCAGATTTGCACGCTGAAACAGAGTAGCAGCGAGGTTCGCAAGCGGCAGGAAGTCGGTCGCGGTCTGCGCCTTTGCGTCAATCAGGACGGCGAGCGTATGGATGCCAATGTTCTCGGCAATGATGTGCATTCTATCAATGTGCTGACTGTTATTGCCAGCGAGAGCTATGACAGCTTTGCAAAAGGCTTGCAAAGTGAACTTGCCGATGCGGTTGCGGAACGCCCCGTAGCAGTTACCGCCGATCTCTTCAAGGGCAAGGTCATTGTGGATGCCAGAGGCAACGAACAGGTTGTAGACGGCGATACGGCTCAGGCAATTTATTTTGATTTGATTGTCAATGGCTATATTGACAAGAAAGGTGCACTGACCGATAAATATTACACCGACAAAGCAAACGGTGCGATTCAGGTTGCGGAGGAAGTGGCGGACAGCCGCGATTCTGTGATCAATATTCTTGATTCCGTCTATGACAGCCGCGCTATGCAGCCGGAGAATGCTCGCGACAAGAATGTTGAGCTGCAGGTTGATCCTGATAAGCTCGCCATGCCGGAGTTCAAAGCGCTCTGGAAGCGAATCAGCCCGAAATCTGTGTATGTGGTTGATTTTGATACCGATGAGCTTATAGAGAAAGCGATTGATTCCCTCAACCGGAATCTCCATGTGCCGAAAATCTTCTTCAAAGTTGAAACCGGCGCAATGGATGAGATCAAGTCAAAAGATTCTTTGCTTGACGGAAGCGCATTCTCGAAGTCAAAGTCATCTACATATAACAGCAACAGGCAAATCCGAGCGAGTAGTAGTGTGAAGTACGATCTGGTCGGTAAGCTGGTTGGAGAGACCGGCTTGACGCGCAAAGCAATTGTTGCAATCCTGACCGGTATTGAGAAATCCGTTTTTGAGCAGTTCAAGTTCAATCCGGAAGAGTTCATTATCAAAGCAGCCGCCCTAATCAATGATGAAAAGGCAACTGCAATTATCCAGCACATTACCTACAATGTGCTGGATGAGCATTACGACACAGACATCTTTACCGAACCGACCATCAAGGGTAAACTCGGAACGAATGCGATGAAAGCGCAGCGGCATCTATACGACCATATCGTATATGATTCCACAAACGAACGCGATTTTGCGACTGATCTGGACACCAACACAGATGTTGCGGTTTATGTGAAGCTGCCGGACAGCTTCTATATCGCAACGCCAGTAGGACACTATAATCCGGACTGGGCGATTGCCTTCTATGAAGGCTCTGTCAAGCACATCTATTTCGTTGCCGAAACGAAAGGCTCTATGTCCTCCATGCAGCTCCGGCTCATTGAGGAATCCAAAATCCACTGCGCACGCGAGCATTTCAAAGCGATCAGCAACGGAAATGTGGTTTATGATGTGGTGGACAGTTATCAGGCTTTGCTTGAAAAAGTGATGAAATAAAAATACTTCTGATGGGTATCTGAATACATTGCCGCTGCCAGAGAATCCAGTCAAGTTGATTGCTTGGCTGGATTTTTTTATTCACTTTTTTCTGATCCGCCTGCGTGATAGGCGCGTGCGGTAAAAAGAAAGTGCTTTGAATGGTTGTTTTTTTCTGCTGTCCACAGTATAATAAACTCGGATTAAACCGAGTCGGAGGTGACCGAGTAAATGAAATTCTACGGACGGGAGAAGCAGCGCAGGGATTTGCATCGTCTGTTTTTGTATGAAGGGATGCAGCTTGGCTTGATTTATGGGCGCAGGCGCGTCGGCAAAAGCGAGCTGATTAAGCAGAGCCTACGTGAAACGGACGTAACCAGCATTTATTTTGAATGTAAACAGACGACGGAACAGAATAACACGGAGAGTCTGGCTGTACTGCTGGCGGATACGTTTCATTTCCCAAAGCCGTCTTTTGACAGCATGGAAGCGTTGCTGACGTATCTGTTTGAGGCGGCGAAGGAAAAGCCGATGATCCTGGTGCTGGATGAGTATCCATACTTGCGCGAAGTTGTGCAGGGGATGGACAGCGTTTTGCAGGCGTTGGTTGACCGCTATCGCGATACATCGGCGCTGAAGCTCATCCTGTGCGGTTCGTATGTGGACGTTATGAAATCCCTTTTGCTTCGGGAAAATCCGCTGTATGGGCGCGTGGATCAAACCATTGATTTGAAGCCGATGGATTATTACGAATCGGCACTGTTTTATCCGACTTTTTCCAATGAAGATAAGGTCAGGCTGTACAGCGTGTTCGGCGGGATTCCGTATTACAACAGGCTCATCAATTCGCAGCTTTCGGTTCGGGAGAACATCATCGAGCTGATTGCTTCGCCGGATGCCCGGTTGGAAAATGAAGTTTCGATGTACCTCAAATCGGAGATTTCCAAAATCAACAATGCAAACGAGGTATTTGAAGCGCTGGCACGGGGATTCTCGAAGTACAGCGATTTACTCTCGCAGTCCCATGTTTCCAGCAGCCCGGCGTTGGCGGATGTGCTGGAAAAGCTCATTCGTATGGAGGTTGCGAAAAAGGAAGCGCCCATTAACGATGTGAACAACAAGCGCAAGGCGGGGTATACCATTACGGATAATCTTTCGCTGTTTTACTATCGGTATGTGTTCCGCTATTCCTCGCAGATGAATGTGATGGATTCTGATGTGTTTTATGACCGGTATATCAGGGATGATTTTGAAAAGCAGTATGTGCCGCGCCAGTTTGAGGAAATTTGCAGGCAGTATCTGATTCGTCAAAATCGTGCGGGAAAGCTCCCGATTCCGTTTGATCGAATTGGAAAGTATTATTACGATGATCCGCAGACACGGACGAACGGCGAGTTCGATATCGTGACGGAAGACCCGAATGGTTACGTCTTTTATGAGGCGAAATTCCGCAGCGAACCGCTCACGCAGAGCATGATTCAGCAGGAAATCGAGCAGGTCAGGCGGACGGGGATGAATTGTTATCGGTATGCGTTTATTTCGCGGAGCGGATTCGATGCGCAGGAGGATGAAGGGGTGGAGTTGATTTCGCTCGAAAAATTGTATGAATAAAGCCATGCAAAAAGAAAAAGCAAAGTGCGTTTTTTGCACATTGCTTTTTGATATTAAATGATAATCTTTTTCGCGGGCGCAAACTTCGATTTGAACGATTCTGGATTTCCAAACAGTTGGAATTTCTGTGAGTTTACTGTATTCATAAATGTGTTTAATCCACACAAAACTTCCGTCCTCAATCGTCTCACATCCACCCCGTCATCCATGTCTTTTATTTCCAATTTTGATTTTTCATACCCGAAGTGTCATGTGTTCGAATCACATTGCCGCTACCAGAGATTCCAGTCAAGGTGCTCACTTGACTGGAGTTTTTTTATGCAGTTTTACCATAAGATTGTCTTATTCATGTCAAAGTGCCGAAATTTTGGGATTTCGGCACTTTTTTTGTCACATCTTCAATAAAATAACAACCGTTTAATCCTTGCATGGATTGAGTTTTTGGAGACTTTGCGCAGTCACATGCCGTGCCACAAACGGTTAAAGAAGGGTCAGCAGCCTGCGGGCATTTTCCAAGTCTTCTCCCTGCGTGTGGATGTACACATTCTGCATGGTTTTCAAATCTGCCCAGCCGCCCATGCTTTGCAGCGTTTTTTCCGATACGCCTGCGCGATAGGCGCGTGTGGCGAAGGTATGACGGAAGCAATGCGGCGTTTTGCCGTAGACGTTGATTGCTGCGCAAACGCGCTCCCACAGGCGGCGATTTGCCTGAAAGGTGAGCGGCTGATGCGTATCATCGCGCATGTGCAGCAGATAAGCGTCGGGATCGTGCATTTCCTCCGGCGTGAGCGCAAGAACGTCCCACAGCTTGGGAAGCATCAGCATGTGGCGAAAGCCTGCTTCCGTTTTCGGATCGCCGATGATGGTTTTCGCTTTGGCATAGGTGACGCTGCGCTCGATACGGATCAGCATTTTATGCGGATCAATGTCCTTGATGCGGATGCCGCGGATATCCTCGCTGCGTGCCGGGCAGTAGAGCAGCAGCGCCACATAGCGGCGGTCAAGCAGCTTGGGTATATCCGGCAAATGCGCCTCGATGTCTTCGGCTTCCTTTGTGGTCAGCGGGAGACGTGTGCTCTTTTTCTTGGAGGGGTTGCGCAGCCGCTTGGATTTGGATGGATTGCTGGGAATCAGCCCATCTTCAAAGGCGACGTCAAGCACCATGCGGACGACCAGCCAGATCTCATCAATCGTCTTCTTGGAGAGGGATTCCTTGCTGTTGAGAAAGAGCTGCACGTCGTCGATGGAGATATCCCGCACATCCATTTCGCCGAAATACGGCAGAACGTGGCGTTTGAGATAGCTTTCATAGCCGGTTAGCGTGGTTTCGCGAACCTTGCCGACTTTGTAGAGCGTAAACCAGCGCTCGGCAATATCCGAAAAGCGCGTACTCAATCCGTCTTTGCGATGCCGCCCGTTTTCATCCGGCGGAACGACAACGCCCTCCGTGATGGCGTGGGACAGATACGATTGAAAGAGTTCCTGTTGCGTTGAGCCGGTCAGCCAGAAGACCTTCCCGTTGATGACCGCTCGTTGTTTGAGTTTTGCAGACATATCCGGTTCTCCTTGTCCAGACATGTCTGACGGGGCAGGTGTGAGGTTGTCAAGGATCGTGGATTCCACGCCCATTGTAGCATGGTTTGGGGGCGGCGTGAAGCCCTGAATCGTTGTCATGGGACTCCTTTCATAGAGAAAAACAATTCAAGTGGCGAAGTGGCAGGTTAAAAGGGCTTAGAGCCGCTTTGCCACTTGAGGAAAAGGACTAAGAGAGCAGACTCACCATCCACTGTGTTCCGTCGCGGACGACGTACAGCTTGGATGCGAGGTTTCGTTTGGCGGAACGGACGGTACGCGGGGAAATGCCCTGTTCCTGCGCGGCTTTGTCGATGACGCTGCTGGGACAGACGCGCCCGTTTTCAAGCAGGGAGAGAATGAGCTTTTCGGCACGCTCAACCTTTGTGGGCGTGTGTTCCGAGCCGGAAAGCAGCTCGTCGGCGGTGAGCTGATATTCGCCGAGCCAGCGAAAACCGTCCGCATCGCCGAGCGAGAAAGCCAATGACTTGCCCGGAGGTGCCAGCGAGCTTTTCTCATGTGTCAGAACGCGCGTGGTGGGGTCGTCCCTGACTTTACCGATGAACAGGAGACTGCGCACGGCAGCAGTCATGTCGATGGAACCAAGCCCGCGATAGGTGCTTTGTGAGCCGGACGCTTTGTTGAGATG
>ERZ824575.2806-NODE-2806-length-12987-cov-3.604933_pt1 | contig 12987 bp, 9 predicted proteins | sample MGYA00519470_ERZ824575 | MGnify/ENA primary metagenome ERZ824575 (study PRJEB31778, sample SAMEA3449170) | human gut metagenome | biome: human gut; feature: human-associated habitat; material: faeces | place: United Kingdom | collected 2010/2012 ...
TGTGCAATCGCAAGAAGATGACGGGGCGGAATGTCAATCCTGGTCTAACAGAGCCAAAGAAAAAGCCTTATCGATTCTCAATACTTCCGATGTTCTTGAGCTCGATGGAAATGAGGCCGTTGGGCTCGTTGACGAACTCGATGTACTCGGAGTTTGAACCCATCTCGGCCGGGAAGCTGATCTCGATACCCGTGTCGGTACGGATCTTATGATTGCGCACCGCCGCGCGTTCGACCTGCTTGCGCTCCACGGGCACACGCTCAGGCACCTTCTCCTCGGTCAGTGCCGCGCGCACGCTCTCCTTGATGACCGGCTCGTCCTCAAAGACCTCGTCGACGATATCCCAAGGCGGCAGCTCCTCGTCATCCTCGACCTTCTCGGCCACAGCGGCCTTAACCTTGGCGAGCGCCACGGCCGTGTTGGCACCGTGCTCCTCGGCGACTTCCTCGACCACACGCGTCACGGTGTCGATGACCTCCTTACCCGATACCCCCGTGTCGCACTGCAGCAGGCCATCGGGAATGAGCATGCGATCCTCGCCGGCAATCTTGCGCTTCTTATCCACATAGCCGATCTCCATGGTGCTTGCACGCACGATTGCATAGCTCGGCACCTTTTGCGAGGGGTTCGGCAGAATGGCGTAGTGGCGCGCGATGTCGTTACGCACCTCGCCCTCTTCGCGACCCACCTCGTGCATGAATGCCTGCTTAGAACCCAGCAGCATCACGGCAAACCAGCGGGCATCCTCATCGTCGTCAAAATCGGCCACCAGCACGTCGGTGGACTCGGCTTTCTCGGCTTTGGTGAGCTCAGAAGAGATAAACTCCGCAATCTGCTGCGACAGGTCCACAAACTCGCGCTCGCCAAAGAAATAGCCCTTGAGCTCGCCGCCAAACGCAGAGTTCTCGGCAAACGTGGCACGTTTATTGTCGGCCGAGGTGCATGCGCGGCGCAGATGCGTGGTTACGAAATTGCGCACGGTGCGGCTCTCGATATCCAACTCGCGCTGGCTCATAACGTTGACGGCAGAGTCAAAGTCCAGGATATGCAGAATCGCGTGATTGATTTTCATATACGGCATTCCGTTCTAGATCGAATTGAGCACGAACCAGTATAGCTGTCGAGCCCGCCCCAGGCGCATCGAAGATTGGTGCATCGGGGACAGGTTGCTTTGCACCAATGGTTAGCGCAGGAGCTCGGACTGCCAAGCCTCGAGCTGTTCTGCCAAGCTCTTGCCGGCAGCGGGCATGTCGATCTGGGGACGTTTGGGCAGAAGCGCACACTTAAGAATCGCAACGATAGTCTGCGAGACAAAGCGTCGCGTATCCTTGTCAAAGCCTTGCGCAGCCTGGAGCATCACGGGCAGGCTCTCGCGCAGATTCCCAGCGATATCCGCAAACCGCTCAGCACCCGTAGCCTCAAGCACGGAGAACAACGCATCTACAAAACGCTCGCGCTCACTAGGCGACACCGCAAGCAGCATCTCGCGAATGGAGCCATCAACGTATCGAGCACCGGCGGACAGGCGCTCACAGTACACGAAGTCGCGACCATCAACCACCCAGCTAAAGGGATTATGCTGAAGCAGGCTGAACTCGGTGCTCTCAACGATGGCATAGTCCTCCTGTGTCTCAAACATCATGCCAAAGATCGACGACCGAGGTAGCGTCTTGTCGATTCGACCGGATAGATCGGCGAAGGCGTTGCCGCTCAGAAACTCCTCGACGAAGCCCGGACCATCATGGGAATACGCCCGTTCGATTCGCTCACGGGCGACATCGGAGCACATCGCCGCACCGTACACCGCAAGGTTTCCACCCTTGGAATGACCTCCGCACAAAAGCGGCCCGTCAATCACATCCGCCGCCTCGTCCACATAACGCGCCGCGGATTCCTGGGCCGGCACAGGACACCGGAACGCCATGTTAAAGTCCTCTTTCCAACCCACAATCGTGCTGTCGGTCCCCCGGAAGGCAAGATAGCTAAACCCCGCCGGAAACCGGAACGTCATGGCCGCAAACTGCTCCGTTGTCTCGGCATCACTCACGCTACGATAGCCGCAAACACGAACGCCACGGTAGCGAGGGCTTGCTGCCACAGCCTCCAACAAGGCACGGCTCCCCTCTGGGTCCCACAAGTCGTCAATCATGTCCCGGTAGCACTCGGCACGCAGCAGTTCGCGTACGTCTAGGCCCTGCCAGTTCGTCAGCTCCGCCATATCACCCGGCAAACGCAAATAGGACAACCACGCAAAGACCAGGCTATCCACCGCGCAGAACGGCCGTTCCTCAAACGGATCAAACGCCGTCTGGGCATAGGTCAAAAAATTAGGCGAATCCGACATGGCCCTCCCATCAACTATGGTGCATTTGGGTGGTGCAAAGCAACCTGACCCCCTCGCACCAAAAAGGCGCCCGGACCGTGTGGCCCGGACGCCTTTCATTGTAGCCTGTTGCCCAAAAGAGCTTGATTTAGCAGGAGAAGTCGACGCTGTCGATGATGTCCTTGAGGGCCTTGGCGGAGACGGTGAGCTCATGCTGCTCGTCATCGTTCAGCGGCACGGGGACGCGGCAGACAACGCCGTCGCGGCCAACGACGGTCGGCATGGAGATGGCAAGATCGGACAGGCCATACTCGCCCACCATGAGCGAGGAGACAGGCAGAACGGTCTGCTCATCGCGCATAACGGCGGTGCAGATGCGCTTGACGGCCATGGCGACGCCATAGTAGGTGGCGTGCTTCTTCTCGATGATGGTGTAGGCGGAGTTCTTGACGTCCTCAGCGATGCGCTTCTCGGCAGCCTCATGCTCCAGGTGGCCGTGAAGCTCACAGAAGGTGTTCAGCGGAACGCCGGCAACCTGAGCGCTGGACCAAGCGACAAACTCGGAGTCACCGTGCTCGCCCATGACATAGGCCTGGACATCGCGCGGGTCAACCTCGACGTGGGCACCAAGCATCTGCTGCAGGCGGCCGGTGTCGAGCACGGTGCCGGAACCGATGACGTGGCCCTCGGGCAGGCCGGACATCTTGATGGCGGCGTAGGTCAGAACATCGACCGGGTTGGAGACGATGAGCAGAATGCCGTCGAAGCCGGACTTCTTAATCTCGGGAATAATGGACTTGAAGATGCTGACGTTCTTGTTGACCAGGTCCAGGCGGGTCTCACCGGGCTTCTGGGCAGCGCCAGCAGTGACGACGATCATGGCGGCGTCGGCGACATCGGAATAATCGCCGGCGTAGATCTTCATCGGCTCGGCAAACGTCATGCCGTGCGCGATATCCAGGGCCTCACCCTCGGCACGGTTCTTGTCCACGTCGATGAGGACCATCTCTGAGAACAGACCGCTCTGCATCAGAGCGAACGCCGAAGACGAACCGACGAAACCGCAGCCGACAATAGCGACCTTCTTCTCGTTAACCATTAGAAACTCCCATCTCTCTCCACAAACAAGCCGCCCGGGAACGACCCGAGCGGCTTGCCGTAATCCCAATACATCCAATCGGGACTTTGATTATGCTCCTATTCGCAGCCAAAAATCGACCGTTTACCGAAATTGTTTGCAGAATTCGTAAAATAACTGCACGAAATCGGTTTCGAGCTATTGACGAGCCGAAATAGCTTTCTAATACAGGCCCGCCTTGCGAATGGCCTCGACAGCCAAAGCGATCTGGTCGGGCGGCAAGACCAGCGCCATGCGCACGTGCCCCTCGCCCGAAGGACCAAAGCTCGCGCCCGGCGTCACCACAACGCCGGCCTTCTCCATAAGCTCCTCGCAAAACGCCATGGAATCGGTGCGACCACCGGGAAGTTTGGCCCACACAAACATAGAGCCATGCGCGTTGGGACGCTCCCAGCCCAGGCCCTCAAGACCGTCGCACAGGGCATCGCGACGCTCCTGGTACTTCAGACGCTGCGCCTCGACCTCATCGCGCGGACCATTCAGGCACGCGATGGCGGCCTTCTGGATCGGAAAGAACATGCCAAAGTCGATCTGGCCGCGCAGCTTGGCAAAGGCAGAGACCACGTCCTCGCGGCCGACCAAAAAGCCGATACGCGCACCGGTGACGTTAAACGACTTGGAAAGCGAGAAGAACTCAACGCCCACCTCGAGCGCGCCGGGATACTGCAAGAAGCTGCCACCCGGCTCACCATCAAACACGATGTCGGAGTATGCGTTGTCATGAACGATCAGCAGGTCGTGCTCGCGGGCGAAAGCGATGATCTCCTCGTAGACCTCGGGCGTGCCCACCGAGCCGACCGGGTTCGCGGGCAGCGACACGATCATGTACTTGGCACGATCGGCCACCTCGGGATCGATGCCCGCCACATAGGGCAGGTAATTGTGCTCGGCAACCAGCGGATAGTATTCGAGCTTGGCATCGGCGATCTTCGCACCCGCCTCAAAGACCGGGTAGCACGGATCGGGCACCAGGATGGTGTCACCCGGGTCGAGCAGGGCCAGACCTAAATGGCCCACGCCCTCCTGCGTGCCGTTGCACGACTGCACCATAGACGGTGTAATGCCCGAAACGCCAAAGCGACGCTCATAGTAATCGCACACGGCTTGCTTGAGTTCGGGCAGGTCGCGCAGGGCGTACTTCCACATCTCGGGATCTTGGGCTGCTTGCGTGAGTGCCTCGACCACGTGGTCGTACGGCTTAAAGTCGGGCGTGCCCACGCTCATGTTGTAAATGGTCTTGCCCTGAGCCTTCAGCGCGAGAAGCTTGTTGTTGAGCGAGGCGAAGACCTCCGCGCCAAAGCGGTCGAGACGCTGCGATGCCTGCATGGTGCCACCTTTCGATATGAAAAACGCGGCGCTCCGACAAGAGCGCCGCGCGATACGGGCCATCAGATTGCAAAAGTGTAACGCTTGCAACCCCCGTATTGGTTCAATTTAGCCAACCTTAGTCAACTGGATTGAGCGCGTCGATCTGCACAAGCCACAGACGCGAGCTAGCGTCACTCGGCATACGCCAATCGCCGCGCGGGCTGAGCGTCACCGAGCCCACCTTGGGACCATCGGGCAGGCAGCTGCGCTTAAACTGCTGAGCAAAGAAGCGACGGTAGAACGTACGTAGCCACGTGTGGACGGTCTTGGCGTCGTAGACGCCCTCGAAGCTCTTGAGCGCCATGCGGTAGATCTTGCCCGGCTCAAAGCCAAAACGCAGCAGGTAGTAGAGGAAGTAGTCGTGCAGCTCGTACGGGCCAACCAAATCCTCGGTCTTCTGCGCAATCTCGCCGTCGCCCGTGGGCGGCAGAAGCTCGGGGGACACCGGCGTATCGAGGATATCGAGCAAGACCTCGGCAATGCGCCCGCCAAAGACATCGGCGGCATAGCGTACCAGATGGCGCACAAGCGTCTTGGGCACGCTCGCGTTGACGGCGTACATGCTCATGTGGTCGCCGTTGTAGGTAGCCCAGCCGAGCGCCAGCTCCGACAGGTCGCCCGTGCCAATGACAAAACCGCCAGCCTGGTTGGCCAGATCCATCAGAATCTGCGTACGCTCGCGCGCCTGGCTGTTCTCGTAGGTCACGTCCTGCACGGCCGGATCATGCTCAATGTCCTTGAAGTGCTGCTCCACAGCCGCATGGATCGAAACCTCGCGGAAGCTCACACCCAGGTCGCGAGCGAGCGACTCGGCATTCGACTTGGTGCGATGCGTCGTGCCGAAGCCGGGCATGGACACGGCTGTGATACCAGTGCGCGGCAGCCCCAGTGCATCGAAGGCACGCACGGTCACAAGCAGCGCTAGCGTGGAGTCCAAGCCGCCCGAAAGGCCGATAACCGCAGCCTTGGTACCCGTGTGGGCAAGGCGGGTCTTGAGGCCCGCAGTCTGCAGATCGAGGATCGTCTCGCAGCGCTCGGCCAAGTCGCCGTGGTCGGCCGGCACAAAGGGCGCGCGCGGGAAAACGCGGTCGATATCGCAGGCATCGCGCAGGACAGGTTCTTCGGCCAGCACGCCCTCAAACGAAAACTCAACGGTCGTGGCCTCCGGCGCATCGTCCGCGCGCGTCCACGTCGTCGAGCGACGGCGCTCGGCAACCAGACGGTCAAGGTCAACGTCGGCGATGGCCATATCGCAGGTAAGCAGTTTGGTCGCGGCGAGCTTGGAGCCGTTTTCGTAGACGAGGTTCTCGCCCGCAAAGACCATGTCGGTCGTGGACTCGCCCTCGCTCGCGTCCGCGTAGGCATAGGCGCAGTACAGGCGCGCGCTCTGGTTGGAAATGAGGCTGCGGCGGTAATCCGCCTTGCCGATAATCTCGTCCGAAGCCGACGGATTGAGGATCACCGTCGCACCGGCAAGCGCCATCTCGGTCGAAGGGGGCGCCGGCACCCACAGGTCCTCACAGACCTCAACGCCCAGTACCAGGTCCTCGGCGCCCTCATCACAGCAACGGTAGACAAGCCCCGAACCCAGCGGAACCGGACCCTGACCGGCAAACTCGACCCACACGGGATCTGCGGGCGCCGGAGCAAACCAGCGGTGCTCGTAGAACTCGCCGTAGTTGGGCAAATATTTCTTAGCCGTAAGGCCCAAAAGCTCGCCCGCGCAGCACACGGCGGCGCAGTTGTAGATATTCTCGGCAACTGCAACGGGAAGACCAATGGTAAAGACGATCGGCAGCTCGCGAGTTTCATCGAGAATATGTGCCAGTGCGGTCTCGCAGGCATGAAGCAGCGTGCGATTATGGAACAGGTCGGCCGCGGTATAGCCGGTCAGGTTAAGCTCGGGCAGCACCAGCGCGCGAACACCGCGCTCGGCAGCCTCGCGAACAGCCGCCAGCGCAACCTCGGCATTGCCCTCGACATCGGCCACGCGAATCCGTGGCGACGCCGCCGCCACACGCAAAAAGCCATCAGACTGAGAAAGGTGAAGATTCATAAGAATGCTCCCGTGCGTAGACGCCATTCACAACAATTAGCAAGTCCTATTGTAATTCAACCGCCGGGTGTAACCGCATCCCACCAACTTGGTGAGCAATTGATGAGTTGATGGTATCTGTTAAATGTCACGTGCGATTCACATCTGGTGGGTACCCTGATGGCTACACGAAACGAAGCAGACTTACACCGGGAGGACCCCGTATGACAACCAAGTACACCGACGCGCCGCGCACGCGCGTCATGACGCCGGCATCGCTCAACAACGGCGTGCACGAGAACCATTCCATCGGACAGACCATGGCCATCGCGCCCAAAAAGGGCCTGTTCGATGACATTTCCATTCCCCAGATCATCGCCGGCGCCGCAGCTGCTGCCACGAGCGTCGCGCTTGCCTCCAAGATTGGTATCGCTGGTTCAGTAATTGGTGCCGCCGTGAGCTCGGTCATCACCGTTGTGTCCTCGCAGGTCTACCGCCACTTTATCTCTGCCAGCGCCGAAGCAATCAAGGGCACGCATGCCGCTGTCGACTACCCTGCCGGCGCCTACGAGCCCGTTGAGCCCGATGTCGAGGAGCACCTAGGTGGCGCCGCGACAACGCAGGAGATGCGCCAGGTTGCGGGACGCGCGACCACGGCGCGTGTCGCCCCCAACAGCCTGCGCGCCAAGGCCGCGGCAGAGCGCAGCCAGACGCAAAAGAAGGTCATCGTCTTCTCGATCGCCATCGCCATCGTCGCAGTCATCGCCTGCGCTGGCGCCATCCTTATCACCACTGCCGGTGAGGGTCTGGGCGAGCGTCCCGAGCCAATCCTTTCGTCGCGCACGACCGAGAGCGATGCAAATGGCAACACCCAGTCGCAAGATCAGCAGGCACAGGCGGACGGCACGCAAGACAGTTCTACCTCTGCTGATTCGTCCTCGAACACCCAAAACCAATCGCAGGGCACCGATTCCTCTACGGCCAACAGCGGCACGCCGTCCGACACGACCGACTCAAGCCAAACGACTGACGGTTCACAGCCGAACACGGGAGGCCAGACGAGCGACACCACGTCGGGAACGGGTGCAGCAGACAGTAGCAACACCAACAGCTCGAGCGGAACCGCGTCCGGCACGGCATCTGACAACTCGAGCCAAGGCACGGCATCGGGCAACTAAGCACATTTGCCTCTCATAGATAACCGACCTATACAACGGGCGCGAATCGAAAGCGGTTCGCGCCCGTTTGCCTTGGGCGCCGCCATGGCGAACGCCATGCGATGGTAAGATGCTTTACATGTGTAAAGAGGAGATTTGCCATGAGCAAGACAATAGTTAGGCCCACGCTTTCGCTGGGCAACCACATCTATCTGTATCGCCTGCTGCGCGATGCGATTGGATGCGGCAAGCAAACGTTTATGACACAGGTCGAAGAGGCGCTCGCCGCCGGCGACATGACCGCTTATGACCTGGGCTTCGAGTCCACGCGTGAGCTGCTCGAGGAGCTCGACGACTGCATTAAGCTGACCGTCTTTAAGGGCGGCCGTCTGTATGCCACCGTCATCGCCAACGAGACTTGGGATGCCGCCCTTGCCAAGGGCGAGGACAAGCCCAAGGCAGCCAAGGGAGCCAAGCAGTCCTACAAAAAGAAAAAGCGCGGCGAGAAGGACCTCAAGGCCGTGCGTCCCAAGCACGTTAAGCGTCCCAAGCCAGAAACCATGGTTGAAGCCGTGCCGGAGCCCGAGCTCGAGACAGAGATCGAAGTCGCTATTGAGGTAACGGCAGAAGCAGAAACCGAAATCGCCGCCACGACCGATTCCGAAGTCATATCCGAGCAGGAAGCCACTGTGGAGCTCAATGAAGCGCCCAAGTCGACAACCAAAGAAGCCGCCAACCAACCCGAGACGCCTGCGTTCCAAAACAGCGATGTCTTTGGCAACGAGGGCGAGGACGATCAGTCCGACGAGCCCGCAGATCAAGACGCTACCGAGTCGGCGCCGGAGCCCGAGACGCCGCAGCCCGCCATCTCGCTCACGGTCGTCTATGACCCCGAGAACGCCAATGCCGGCATCACCACCATGGCATCCACGCCCATCGAGGCAAAGCCGAGGGTCGAGAACGAGAACGCGACGCAGGTTGAGGTTGAAACTGCAGCTGCAGACGCGCCCGTCACCGTGGAGCCCGTAGATTCCACGATCAAGCCGGACTCGACGCCGGAGCCCGCACCCGTCATCGAATCCGTGCCCGCCGCTGCTTGCGACCAAATTCCCGCACCGGCACCGTCTCCGGCCCCCGCTGCAGCACCGGCCCCTGCACCCGCAGCTCCGACCATCCCCGAGGACTTCCCCATCGATTTCGCAACCGAGGTCTTCTGCCCCGGCCCGCTTCTGCACCAGCTGTCGACCTATCTCCCCTACGGCGCCGACACGCTCGGCATCGTCGGCGAGTACTACTGGATTGCCCGCGAGCGCGGTTCCATCGAGGCCGCGCGAAACCGCGCAAGCTTCCCCCTGCACTATACGCAGGCCGGCGAGCGCCACGAAGTCACCGTGCGCATTCGCCGCAACACCACCGGTGGCCTCGGATCCACCTGGGCCATCGATAAAGTCGAAGAACCCGAGCAGTAACGACAAACGACTCAAATCCAAATCAGGATTTGAGCCGTTTTTATTTGTTGATGTTGCGTAACCAACAGCGAGCGGGCCGCAAGTGCCCCAGGTTGCCGTGAAAGAGAAGCGACGCGTACTTCGGTACGCGAGCGACGGCTTGAACGGCAAGATGGGGTGCTTGCGACCCGCGCAGCGTCGAGCAGTTACGCGGTTTGGAAAACCGCGTAACGATCTAATCGCGCGTGAGCTTGCGGTGGATACGATGCGGCTGGGCTGCGTCCTCGCCTAGGCGCTCGATGCGGTTGGCCTGATAGGCCTCGAAGTTGCCCTCGAACCAATACCAGTTGCCCGGATTCTCGTCGGTGCCCTCCCACGCCAGAATGTGCGTAGCGACGCGGTCCAGGAACATACGGTCGTGGCTAATAACCACCGAGCAGCCCGGGAACTCGAGCAGCGCCGCCTCGAGTGAGGACAGCGTCTCGACGTCGAGATCATTCGTGGGCTCGTCGAGGAGCAGCAGGTTGCCGCCCTGCTTGAGCGTGAGCGCCAGGTTCAGACGATTGCGCTCACCACCGGAGAGTACGCCAGCGCGCTTCTGCTGGTCCTGGCCCTTAAAGCCAAAGCTCGCCACGTACGCGCGGCTGGGGACCTCGGTCTCGCCGACCATCATGTGGTCCAGGCCATCCGAGACGACCTCCCACAGGTTCTTGTCGGGATCGATGCCAGAACGGTTCTGATCGACATAGGAAATCTTGACGGTCTCGCCCACCTCGAGCTCGCCCGAAGTCAGTGGCTCCAGGCCCACGATGGTCTTGAAGAGCGTAGTCTTGCCCACACCGTTGGGGCCGATGACGCCCACGATGCCGTTACGCGGCAGGGTGAAAGAAAGGTCGTCGATGAGCACGCGACCGTCGAATTCCTTGTGCAGGTGATGGGCCTCGAGCACCTTGTTACCCAAACGCGGTCCAACGGGAATGCGGATATCGGTCCAGTCGAGCTTCTGGCTTGCGCGGGCCTCGGCCTCCATCTCCTCGTAGCGAGCCAGACGGGCCTTATTCTTTGCCTGGCGAGCCTTGGGCGAGCTGCGTACCCACTCGAGCTCGGCCTCCATGCGCTTGGCGAGCTTGGCATCGCGGTTACCCTGTGCCTCGATACGCGCGGCCTTGGTCTCCAGATACGTGGAGTAGTTGCCCTTGTAGGGATAAAGGTGACCGCGGTCGACCTCGCAGATCCACTCGGCAACGTTATCCAGGAAGTAGCGATCGTGCGTGACGGCCAGAACGGCGCCCTGGTAGTTGTGCAGGAAGTGCTCGAGCCACAGGATCGACTCGGCGTCCAGGTGGTTCGTAGGCTCGTCGAGTAGCAGCAGGTCGGGAGCCTCGAGCAGCAGCTTGCACAGGGCCACGCGACGGCGCTCGCCGCCGGAAAGCACATTAACCGGCATGTCAGAATCGGGCAGCTGCAGGGCGTCCATGGCCTGGCCGAGCTTGGAATCGATATCCCAGCCGTCAGCAGCGTCGATCTCGTCCTGGAGCTTGCCCATCTCGGCCATGAGGGCGTCCATGTCGCAGTCCGGGTCGCACATCTCCTCGCCGATCTTGTTGAAGCGATCGACCTTGGCAATCATATCGCCAAACGCCATGCGCACGTTCTCGATGACGGTCTTGTCGTCGTCGAGCGGCGGCTCCTGCTGCAGGATACCCACGGTGTAGCCGGGGGTGAGCCTGGCATCGCCGTTGGAGACCTCCTCGATGCCGGCCATGATCTTGAGCAGGGTCGACTTGCCCATACCGTTGGGGCCCACGACGCCGATCTTGGCACCGGGGTAGAAGCTCAGGGTCACGTCGTCAAGGATCACCTTGTCGCCATGGGCCTTGCGAGCCTGATACATCTGGTAGATAAACTCCGCCATATGTCTGTTCTATCCTTTCTACCTGCTGTTTCCCTATTCTTGATTCGCTTTAGTGGAAACGAAATGAGAAAACCAGCTCTGAAACGTAACGAAAAAGGGGCATGGTTGCCCATACCCCCTAATACTACCTGGGAAAAGTCCCCCGGAACATACCATGAACTGCGTACGCTAGTTTTCCGCAACCTTAACGAGCGGCTCGCTGCGATTTGCGCCACAACAGATACGAGCAGACGTAGACGGCTCCAACCGAACCAAACGCCAGAACCGCAATCACCGCGGCGACGACTTCACTCGAAAGCATGCTGCCTGCCACGCCCATCACAATCAGGCCAATACCCAGCACCATAAAGCAGGCGCCGCCAAAACGCTGCGTACGGCGCCAGTTCTCGGGATCGGCAAGCGCCCAGGGTGTCTTGATACCGAGCGTATAGTTCTGCTTCACACGCGGCAAGTAGTTGCCTACGCCGATGAACAGCAAACCGACAACACCGGAAATCAGCACGTTAACCGAACCGACCGCCGGCACCACGCCCCAGACCGTAAGCTCTCCCAGCCAGCTTATGGCGCACATGAACAAGGTGAAGGCGATTACGAAGCCCTGGTAGAACTTGCCCGAGGTTCGATATGCCTCACCTTTGGGGTCGATGCGCGGCACCACACAGAACATTGCGAGAAGCGCCAGAGGCAGCACGCCGAGCGCGGAGGCCATCCAGCTAGGACCCCAACCGTCGACGGCGCCGTTCGCGCCCCAGTGCGTGGGAATCTGCGCAGGCAAGCTCGGCATCACCATGAGGTGCGCTACGACATTGGCGACGCACAGAGCGACCAGCGCAATCCACACGCGCGACGATACCCCCGTGGGGTGAATGCCCTTGTTTTCGTTATTCATCCTTATCACCTTCAGTGTTTGTAAAGCTCATAAACCAGCCAATTAAATCCTGCATGACGGTGGTGTTTAAGCTGTATACGATGTTTTGGCCATGGCGCTCGTCGGTCACCAACCCGGCGTTTTTGAGCGTCGCCAAGTGATGGCTGAGCGACGGCTTACTGATATCGAAATGCTCGGCAAGCTCCCCCGCCGTGCAATTGCCCTCGCGCAGCAACTCCAAAATGCGCCGTCGCGCTGGATCGGCAAGCGCCTTAAAACCCTCTCCCGGCATAAGACCTCCTCTCATCATCTCTCATGACGCGCACACTATACTCGATATTTAGATGTTTGTCTAACTATCTAATACAGGAACATCTATAGAACATTCGTTCGCCTTTAGCTACAATGGGAGTTGAAGCAGATGGGCCAGCTCCCTCTATCCGAGAAGGAGATGGACTATGAGTATTGACGATGTCCTGACGTTGTTATTGCTTGTAATCGCGGCTGTGGAGCTCGGCATCCACATTGGAGGTCGAATGAAATAGCCGCCCCCGCGTAATGCGAAGACGGCCACTTCTCACGCTACAAACGTGTTTCGGAGTTGGCTAACCCGCGGCAACGGGCGCCATCTGCTTCAATCTTATGCGAATCCCGATCCCATTTCAACAAGCCCAAGGGCTCAAATGGAATCGCGATAACACCCCTTGATTATCAACTTTATCCGAACACCTCCCA
>ERZ824575.2842-NODE-2842-length-12845-cov-4.591478_pt1 | contig 12845 bp, 8 predicted proteins | sample MGYA00519470_ERZ824575 | MGnify/ENA primary metagenome ERZ824575 (study PRJEB31778, sample SAMEA3449170) | human gut metagenome | biome: human gut; feature: human-associated habitat; material: faeces | place: United Kingdom | collected 2010/2012 ...
CCATGGCCGACCGCTGGCCCGCCCTGCTCTCCTATGTAAACATGGAGCGGCTCAATGCCGCCATCCGGGACTGGCAGGGACATGCGCTGGTGCCTGACGAACGCCTCACGAATCTGCCGGAAACGGATTTCATGCGCTTCGGCTGTTCCAAACGTCAACCCTGAGAGTGGCTCACGCATTTCATGCGTAAACCTCCCTGCAAGGATTCGCAGACAAATCCTTGCCCCAACATGCGCGTAGGCGGGCTTTGCCCGCTGCAAACGAGCAATTCACGTGAAATACTCCAGGAGGAATTATGCGGATGTTCCGTCATTTCTTTCTCAGCGCGGCGGGCCTGGCCTGCGGCATTGTCTGCGGCCTGGGAGTACACCCGGCATATGCGGCCCCCGTGCGGGACGCTTCCGCGGAAACAAGCGGCAAAGCGGCCACCGCCGCCACCCGCGCGGCCAATAAAGCCGCTGTCCAGGATCTGGATTTCAACGACCGGCAGGACTATGCCGACGCCCAGCGCGGCTTTATGGCCCCCCTGCCGGACAACATGGTGGCTGACGGCAGGATCTTGTCCATGGACGCCATGGCGGACTTCCTCCGCCAGGCCGCCCGGGACAACGGCATTCCCCTGACCAACGCCGCCGTGGTCCTGCCCTCCACCGAGGTCTTTACCCGCGAGCTGACCATGCCCGCCATGACGGAGCAGCAGCTGCGCTACAACCTGCCCTACGAGTTCCGCGACTTCCTTACGGACGAGAAAAGCAAGTACTACTTTGACTACTCCATGCGCGACATTCTCCGCGACCAGGACGGCTATCCCACCGAGATGACGCTGCTGGCCTGCGCCATGCTCAAGGAGACGGCGGAGCGCTACCGCGCCATGATGCGCCGCGCCGGCTTCAAGCTGCAGGTCCTCACCCCCAGCGAGTGCGCCTACGCCGGCGTGCTGGCGGCCTACTACCGCCGCACCGGCCTGCCCCAGCGGGATATGTGCATCGTCAACCTGGGCTACACCGCCGCCTATCTCTACATCTACCGCGGTGCTTTCTTCGAAAGCCGCCGGGAGATCGACCTGGGCCTGAACCGTCTGGAGCAGCTGGTAGCGGAGCACTGCGGCGTGGATATCCATGTGGCCCACAGCTATGTGCTGCAAAACTACAACGACGTGCTCTCCTCCGACTATGCCCAATCGTTTTACGCATCGCCGTGGAGGTGATGAAGGCCGTCAACTTCTTCAACTACAACAACCGGCAGCAGGAGCTCACTGACCTGTGCCTGTGCAGCGGCGGCTGCAATATTGGCCCCCTGCGTCAGGCGCTGGCCGAGACCACTCACCTGCACCTGCACACCGCCCAGGAGCTGCTGGGCGACGATGTGGCCCTGGATGAGCCGTGGATGTATCTCCGCGCCATCGGCGGCGTGGACGAGGGACTGAGAGGAGGTCTGCAATGATCGCGGAAAAGAACGGCATCACCGTGGATACGCGCACTGCCGCGCCCGCGCGGAAAATGATAAAGTGCCCCCAGAAGACCGGCATCAACCTGAACCTGCAGGAGGACCGCCAGCGTGACCGCCGGACCCTGCTCATCGGTATTCTGGCCATTGCGGCGCTGGTAACCGTTGTGGTCAACTTCGGCGTGCTCCAGCAGTACCGCCGTCTGGACAAGGCCCAGGCCGCCTATGACCGCGTCCACACCCAGTATGTGAGCGCCCAGGAGGCCCTGTCCGACTATGACCGCGTCCTGCTGGAATACCGCACCTACTCCATGGACTGGATGACCGCCGCCGGCAGCGAGGACATCCCCGCCGCCGTGGACCGTCAGGCGGCCCTGGACCTGCTGGAGCAGGAGATGCTCAGCCATGGCTCCCTCACGGCGCTCCAGATCACCCAAAACACCATGAACGTGGATATGTCCGGCATGACCCTGGACCAGATCTCCGCCATGTTCGCCCGCCTGCGCCTCTCCCCCATCGTGGACAGCGTCTCCCTCAGCGTCGCCTCCACGGAGGAGGGCAAGGCCGCCACCATCATGGATTTCACCGTCCGCATCGAACTGCGCCAGCCGGAGGAGGTGGCTCAATGAACCGCGAGCTTACCAAGCGGGAAAAGACCCTGCTGCTGGTCCTGGTGGTGCTGGTGCTGGTCCTGGGCTACTGCAAGCTGTTTCTGGAGCCCATCGACCGCCAGATAACCTCCCTCCGCACCAACACCGACATCGAGCAGGCCGAGCTGGACACCGACCGTGTCCGTCTGGCCCAGCTGGAGCAGATGCAGCAGGCCATTGCCGCCATCAAGGCCTCCGGCCAGGAGCGTGCCCTGCCCCAGTACGACAACGACCAGGCCCTGATGACCGAGCTGGACAAGCTCATGGCCGCCACCCTGCAATACGAGGTGGACTGCACCGAGGGCACCACCCAGGAGGGCTATCTCGTGCTGCGCCCCGTGACGCTGACCTACCAGACCGCTTCCTACGCCCAGTCCCGCCAGATCATCGACGCGCTGAGCGCCAGCGCCAATGTCAACTTCCTCTCCAACGTGGACGTGCAGTATGACGCCGACAAAGCACAGTACAAAACCGTGCTTCACCTCATCTTTTTCGAGCTGATGCCCTGACTGCGTCCCCACCATTTTTCCGCCCGCGTCCCTTTGCGGGGCAGCGTATCGATTGTGTTATGCAAAAAAAGCTCTCAAAACAGAATAATTCCGGCTTTACGCTGTCCGAAGTCCTCATCGCGGTCGCCATCCTGATCGTGCTGATGGGCCTGGCCATGATCCCCATCACCCGCCATCAGCGCGACCTGCGCCAGACAGAACTGGACGCCAAGGCGGAGATCGTCTACCACGCGGCCCAGAACAAGTTATCCGAGCTGCTGGCCAATGGCCGCATTTCCGACTGCTATGCGGAGGATCTGCAGCCCCTGAACAACACACCGCTGGACGCCGCCGAGAGGAAAACCTCCCTGCACTATGTGACCTCCGCCGCCAAGACCGGCGAAGGCTCCGCCGCCGCGGCCATCCTGCCGAAGGATCAGGTGGACCGCCAGCTGTGGGACAACCATTGGGTGATCGAGCTCGACCCCACCAGCGGCAGCGTCTACGCCGTGTTTTACAGTGAAAAACCCCTGACCTACGACTTTGACAGCTTCAATCCCCTGCGGTTCCGTGATGGCCGGCTGAGCGCCGGCGCCACCGTGGGCTATTACGGCGGCGACAGTGTGCAGTCCGAGATCACCGGCAAGCTGGCGCCCCATATGGAGATCATCAACAAAGAGCAGCTTCTTCTGCGCGTCACCTGCGACACGCCTATGGAGCCGCTGCACTTCTATGTGACCGTCTCCGACGGCGTCCACAGCACCTTCCGCATCGAGCTGACCGGCAGCGAGGTCAAGACCGACTATCTCACCTACACCGCCACCATGGTCCTGGACTCGCTGACGGACGGTATGCGCTTCGGCCAGCAGGCCCGCTTCAAAAGCAAAAATCTGACCCCCGGCGCGGACCTGACCATCACCGTGGAGGTGACGTGTGAGAACCGTCTGGTGGACTCCGCCTCCGGCACGCTGACCGCCAACAGCCTGTTTGCCGAGGTTCGCGGCGGCGACACCGCCGTTGTTACCTACGCCCGCCACCTGCAAAATCTGGACACGGCCTCCCGCTTGCCCGACAGCATCACCCGCGCCGTGCAGGAGCAGGATATCCAATTTGTCAACGAAAACGCCGACGACGGCTGGGACCGCCTGTACGGCTCCCGCACGTTCACGCCCATCACCAACAGCCGCCTGACCTACTGCGAGAGCAAGGCCACCGTGAATGGCCAGGTCTACCACCCGGTCATTTACGGTCTGACCGTGAACACCACCGGCGACGGCGGTCTTTTTGCCGCCTTCTCCGGCACGCTGAAAAACCTGCGCCTCTGCGGCGCCGACATCACCGCCTCCGGCAATGCCGGCGGCCTGGCCGGCCGTCTCAGCGGCAAGACCGAGATCCTCGACTGTCAGGTATACCTCAGTCCCACCCGCGACAAACTCAGCACCAAGACCGAACAGGACATCTGGCTCCGCGGCAGCACGGCGGGCGGTCTGGCAGGCCGCTGCGACGGCACGCTGACCATCCGCCGCAGCTTCGCGGCTACCGTGATTCAGGGCGTCCGCTATGCCGGCGGTCTGGTGGGCAATACGGACAGTGCTGCTCTGACTGTGGACCATTCCTACGCGGACTGCTACCTGTACGCCGCCGCCAATAACGGCGTCGCCGGCGGCCTGATAGGCGCCTGCAACGGCACCGCCAATATCGCCCTGTCCAACTGCTACGCCGCCGGCTTCCAGAGCGCCGGCACCACCGCCGGTCTCTCCGGCGGCGAACTCTCCGGCGGCGACAGCCTCAAGTCCTGTTACAGTGCCTGCGTCCGCCTGGGCGCCGACATGAAGCTGACCTACTCCACCGTCAAACCCCCCGCTGCTGGCACGGCTCCCGCCGACATAGACACTGTCTATTACCTGTTCCCCAGCCGGAACGATCTGTCCGGCACCAGCTTCGTCAATTACGCCGAATGGAGCGGCCAGAACCGCGCAGAGGGCGTAAAGGTCCTGGGCACCGCCTTTACCGCGGAGACAAGCGACACCGTGGCCTACAACCTCATGGACAACATGGGCCTGAGCACCTACTCCTACCCCCGGCTCACCGGTCTGCCCCACTACGGCGACTGGCAGGCGGACTTCGAGTCCGGCGCGCTGGCCTACTATGAAAAATACAGCGACGGCACCTACGGCTTCCTGGGTGCCAACCGCTCCACCCTCCGTTCCGGCGGCACCGTCGTGGACGACGGCTACGGCATGGTCTACCGCACCCAGCCTACGGACGCCATCACCGTCGCCTATACCCTGGGCGGTATAGAAAATACTGACACGCTTCGGCACACTGAGGATATCGGCGGCGGCTACTGGCTAGTACGCCTGCCCGATGCGCTGGTCTATACCCGTGAGGTGTCCCCCGCCTTCTACCGTCAGGTGACGGTGGATGACATCTCCTACTTCTTCAATCCCCACTTCGCCTGCCGCGTGATCCAGAGCGCCGCCCTGCCCAGCGCCCCGGCGGAGGTTGGCATCCGCACGGCCCGTCATCTGCACGACCTGAGCCTGTATTACGACACCTACCGTACCCTGCTGGACAAGACAGCCGTCTTCCGGCAGGAGCGCCCCATCGACTACAACAGCTATGCCCGTCTCACGGTGCACACGCAGCCGCCTATCGGTGCCGCTGACGGCAAGCCTTTCATCCACACCTACGACGGCGGCGGCTATACCATCGCAGCGCCCTCCTTTACCGGCACGGTCAACACCAACGGCACCAGCTATGCCGGTATGTTCGGTCTGAACCGGGGCACCCTGCGCAATATCATACTGCTCACCGCCAATAAGGATCGTACCGTTTCTCTGGAAGGTCAGCTCTCTCTGCAAACCGCCTGCATCGGCGCCTTGACCGGCTGCAACGAGGGCACGGTCTACAACTGCGCCGCCGCGGGCTTCTCCGTGAACGGCGACGCCCGTCACGGCAGTATCCTGTATCTGGGCGGCCTGGTGGGACGCAACAGCGGTACGGTCCGCGCCTCCGGCGTCAGCGCACCGCGCCTTTTCGCCAATAGCCTGTACGCCACGCTCTGCGCCGGCGGCTTCGCGGGCGGCAACAGCGGCGTTGTCCAGCAGTGCTACGCCATGGCCGACATTGAAATCGGCACGATCAACGGCGGCGGCGTGACGCTGGGCGGCTTTGCCGGCAGCAACACCGGCTCCCTCCGCGCCAGCTACTGCGCCACAGCCATGACTTCACCCAATGCGGATATTCACGGCTTTGCCCCCACTGCCGGCGGCGTATCCGGCTGCTGCTACCTCAACGGCGGCACATACCGCTTTGTAGACAGCGTTCACCTATACCAGTACACGGACAGATCCGGCGCAGCTCCGGTGAACGAACCGGCCCTGCGCGGCATGGCCACCCGGCTGGGCGGCTTTGGCGCCGTCTCCGCCGCCAATACCTTCCAGCACGATAAGACCCTGGACTCCGCCGGCAAGGCCTACCCCTATCCCGGCATCGTCGCCGGCCACGACGGCAGCCGCGTCCATTACGGCGACTGGGTGACCCCTGCCGATATGGGCGTTCTGGGCCTGCTGTACTGGGAATATGAGTCCAAGCCCACCGGCAGCGGCTACTATTTCTCCTCGATCGGTGTCGAGGACGGCGAATACAAGACCAACAGCAGTCTCTGTGTCTCCCATGACGACGGCGGCACCGTCACCGCTTACGGCTACGGTTACTATTGGTCCGCCGGCAGCACCGCCGAGCCTGTGCTCTCCACCAGCATCACCGTGACCGGCACTCGCTATACCGCGGCGGCCGATGACCTGCACCGGCAGATGCCGGAATTCAATTTCGTCACCTACAAGACCTCCGATAACGGTCTGCACCTGACCAGCGGCACCCAGGCCAACGATGCCTGGACGCTGACCCACGAGGACGCCGCGCTGACCTACACCGTCAGCCCCTTCTTTGCCGACGCCTTCGCCCTGTCCTCCAACAATGCGCCGGGAACGGCCTCCAAGCCCTACCAGGTACGCTCCATAGAGCAGCTGCAATACATTAACTGGAGCTATATCGACAGTCAGGGCAGCACGACACGTGATGTCACAGGCAGTAATAGTGACTACAAGTATTATCCCTATCTGCAATACACCAACCGCCGCGACAATGCGCTGCAGACAAAGGCGATGGCGCTGGCCGGCGACAGCACCGGCGGCCCCCGTCCTATCCTCACCTGGCAGCAGACCCACGACCTCAACGGCGCAGGACACGGCACCGCCGCCGACGGCACGGCCGCAAACTACGACTTCCACCCCATTGCCGGCGCGGTAAACAACGGCCAGTTGAACGACTGGGGCAATGAAACCTATGATCTGACGCTGTACAACTGGTTCGGCGGTATCTACGACGGCGGCAACTACTACATCAAGAATGTGAACATCACCTCCCATTGCTACAACGTGGGTCTGTTCGGTACCACCGCCGGCGCGGAGATCAAAAACATCGTGCTCTACAGCGACAACGACGCCGTTATCCAGCGCAAGACCGACGCCACCCCCGCCTCCGGTGCCACCGGGCCGGAGAATTACGCCACCTCCTACGCCCTGGGCGGTCTGGTAGGCATTGCCTACGACTATGATGAAAACCTGAAGGACAAGACGAAGGTCAGCACCATCAGCAACTGCGCTATCGCCGGCTACACCGTGACCGACAACAGCAAAAACCGGCAGTTCTTGGGCGAAGCCGCCATCGGCGGGCTGGTGGGCGTATCCAGCGCCAATCTGAACAGGTGCTCCGCCGTGGTCAAGCTGAATATCAACTGTACCCACCGCTACGCCAGTGAAGGCGCCATGAACAAGGCCCAGTGGGGCAACTATGTCCGCGTGGGCGGCCTGGTGGGCGGCGTCCGCTATGATGTGTCGGACTGCTACACCGGCGGCAGCATCACCGTCGCCAGCGATCTGCTGAACGAGCGCATCCCTACCGGCGACAGCACCAACACCATCTTCGTGGATCGCTATGAGTCGACGCCTAAATCCGTCAAAATGACCCAGGGCGGCGCAGAGGCCGGCCCGGACACCTACGTGTACATCGGCGGCATCGGCGGCAGCGGCTTCTCCGCCACCTTCTCCAACTTCTCCGGCAGCAAGGACGGCCAGCCCACCTACAACAACTGCTACACCTACATGACCTTCCCTGCCATGGAGGGCACCATCACCGGCATCTCCCTCATCGGCAGCATCGCCGACCGCGCCGGCGTGAACGGCGGCACCGCACAGCTGACCATCAACAACTGCTACTACCTGGACAGCAGCGCCGCGATCTCCTTCAACAACCTCCCCACCTTCTACAGCAAGTTCAACAGGACCTGGTCCCCATCCCAGTGGAAATACATCTACACTTACTACTCCCTGGCCACCCTGCTGAGCACCGATACCGCGCGGATGGATATGCTCCGTGGCGATCTGAGCTATCTGTCCAAGTACACCTGGAACACCGGCAGCAGCCCCTACAACATCAACGGCCTGACAGCCCTGAGCTACGAGCAGATGTCCGGCCGTGCGGACATCGACGGAAAGCGCTTCACCGCGCTGCTGAACGGCGGCAGCGACGACGGCAGCTTCCACTGGGTCACCACAGAGGAAAACGGCCAGTCGGCCCACGGCAAATACAGCTTCCCCGGCAGCGCGGCAGCCCTCCGCGGACAGGACTACCCCTTCCCCACCGTATTGACCCAGGGCACCGCCTGCCTGCACTACGGCGAATGGCCCTCCCGCGGCCTGTACTGGAGCAGCGGCGTCCTTTCGCTGGACCGTATCACCACCCCCAGCGTCACACTGTCGCTGCACTTCACCCAGGACACCGACGCTGATGCCGTCCCCGTCATCACCTGCTCCCGCGAGGGCATCGTGGCGGTCTCCGTACCGCAGGCACAGACGCCCCCGGCGGACGTCCGGCACAGCTACGCCGTGACCCTCACCGGCCTGTCGGTCGGCTCTACCGAGGTCTTCGCCACGCTGGGCGGCTATACCGCCCGACTGCTGGTGAGCGTCACCTCCACGCTGGACATCTCCGTGGACGGCCTGCCCGGCGATGACTTCTTCGTCGGCGACACCTGTAATTTAACGCTCACCGCCCGCGACAGCCTCGGCAATGCACTGGATGTCGAATGGACAGTCACGCCCCAGCACGGCAACAGTGTCCTCACGGCCTCTGTTCCCGTCACCAATGCCAACCGTACGGCCTCTGTCACCCTCACCGCCACCGGTGAGGGCGAGGACCGCACCATGGTCACCGCCATTTACACCGCCCCCGGCGGCGAGACCTTCACCAGCCAGTTGCCCCTTGTGCTTCCCGTCCGTATGCAGGGCGTGCTGGGCATCGCCAATACCTCTGTTCCGGAAACACCGGCCTATACGCAGGGCATTATGACCCGCACGGGCGACGCCTTCCTGGCCGACACCGACGCCTCGGCTCCCCTCTACAGCGCAGCCCCCTACACCGACACCCCCGCCTACACCGGCGCGCCGCTGTACCTGTACGGCCAGGGCAGTGCCGCGGACCTGACGGCCGCCAACGAGGACGGAAGCTATCGCTTCACCCTCTCCGCCGCCGCCGTCACCGTGGGCGCCGGCACCGACGCCGTGACCTGCGACGCCCTCTCCGGCACGGCAGACTACCGTATCATAGAGGGCGCGCCCCAGAGCCTGACGGACACCCTGTTCACCGTCCGGCCCCTGACCGTCAAGGGTAGGCAGCCCGGCCCCGTGACGCTCAAGATCACCCTCAGGGACGCCGAAGGCCGCACCTTCACCCTGTCTATCCCCTACACCCTGACGGAGGAGGACACCCGGGTGACCGCCACCCTCCTGGTGGATGGGCAGGCGCTCCCCCTGTCTGTCCCCTACGGCTCCGCCCCCTCGGTGGAGGCCCTCAGACAGCTGCTGGCGGACCACAACATCCCCGAGGCCGGTATCAGCTGGACCCCGGACATCACCCAGCCGCTGTATGCCGACACGGCCTTCACCGCCGTGCCCAAAATGACGGACAGCGGCAGCGCCCCCACCGCCCCGGACGCCGATATCCCCGCTTCCGGCAGCAAGGACCCGGAGGACACGCCCTCCGATGATCCATCCGCCCCGGACAGCAGCAGCTCCGGCACCGATCCCACGCCCGAGCCGTCACCGGACACCCTTCCATGACCCACCGCAGAAAGGAGGCCCTCCCGTGCACAAACTGAAAAACCAACAGGGCGCCACGCTGATGATGGCCCTCCTTCTGCTGCTGGCGGCCAGTATGGTCAGTGCGGTGATCCTCACCGCCGCCACCTCCTCGGCCCGCCGTCTGGAGAATGACCGGGCTGCCCGGCAGGCGTATCTGACGGTCAGCTCCGCGGCCCGTCTGCTGCGTGATGATATCCTGAACGCCTCCTTTGTCCAGGAGACGGTGAAGACCACCTATACCAATGACACCTCCACCGAAACGAGCCGCGAAACGACCTCGCCCACCGGGTTTACGGCCGCATGGCTCAAGGCCGGCAAGGCCGCCGTGGACAGGGACAGCGGCAAAAGCTTTACCGACACCATCACCCTCTCCGTGGACGGGCTGGATGATGTCTCCGCCGTCTTTACCATGGCGCCCAATTACGACATCACCATCGTCCTGCACCTGGCCGACGGCGGCGACAGTGACTGCCGCCTGGTGCTGACGCTCCGCGAAAACAAGGCCGACCCCACTGTCAGCACCGTCAGCGGCGGCGGTCTCTGGGTCCGCGATGTCACCACGACCACAACAACGATCTCCTGGTCGCCGGACAACGCCACCATCGAAAAGGAGGCGGTCGTATCAAAAAGCTGAACAGCACCCGCGGTGAAACACTGGTAGAGACGCTGGTCTCCATCCTGATCATCGTACTGACCTTCGTGTTTCTGACCACCGCCGCCGTCTCCGCCGCCAAGATCAACGCTAAGGTCCGTTCCGCCGACATCTCCTTCCACTACAGCAGCGCGGTGTCGAACGACACCGCTGCCCTGACCGCCTCCGGCGGCGGCACCCGCAGCGGCCGCACCACCGTGCAGGTCTATGAGGACAACGGCTGCCTCTATTACGAGGAGGTCACGCCATGAACAAGCTTCGTGACCGCCGCGGCTTCACTCTGACCGAGCTGCTGTGCGCCGTTCTCATCGTCCTGCTCGTCAGCGCCCTGCTGACCGTGGGCGTCCGCTTCGCCGGCCGCACCTACAACAGCTCCATGCAGCTGTCCGAGGCCCAGGAGCTGTGCTCCACCCTTACCAGCGTTATCAGCGACAAGCTGCGCTTCTGCGGCACCGTGACCCCCGGCGCGGACGGCAGCCTGGACCACATCTTTATTCAGGATCTGGGCAGCGTGGAGGGCGAGGGCGCCGCCTTTCAGGTGGATGCCGACGGCCAGCTCACCCTGGGCAGCACCAAGCTGCTCAGCAGCGCCGCCTATCCCCGGGGTCTTCGGGTCCGCGATGTCAGTCTGCGCTACGACAGTGCTTCGGGCATCTTTACCGTGACCCTTCAGGTGGGCACTGTCGACAGCACCCTGGCCGAGACAGACTTCGAGGTCCGGCGCTTAAATCACACATGAAAAAGCAGCGCCTCCCGGTGCTGCTTTTTTCGTCCCGCTTCCATGAGAAAAAGCACCCCCGAAGGGGTGCTTTTTCTCACTTCTTAAAGCTGTCCTTCAGCGACACACTGCGGTTGAACACCATATGCGCCGCGGAGCTGTCGCGGTTGTCCAGGCAGAAATAGCCCACACGCATGAACTGGAACGTGGGCGCGTTGACGCCGGTGCGGTCGGCCTGCTTGTCGAACGCCTCCGCCACCTTCCGCATCTCCGGCTCCACCTTGCAGCCGGTGAGCACCGTAAGGCTCTCCGGGTTCAGGCAGTCCAGGAAGTCCTTGTCCGGGCCGTCGGGCTGCTCATCGGAAAACAGGTTGTCGTACAGCCGGACCTCCGCGTCCATGCAGTTCTCCGCGTCCACCCAGTGGAGCGTGGCACCCTTGACCTTGCGGCCGTCGGCGGGATCACCGCCGCTGGACTCCGGATCATAGGTGCACAGCACCTCGGTGACGTTGCCGTCCGCATCCTTCACACAGCCGGTACACTGCACCAGATACGCGCCCTTCAGGCGGCACTCCGGACCGTTGGGGGTCAGTCGCTTGTACTTGGGCACCGGGACCTCCATAAAGTCCTCCGCCTCGATCCACAGATGGCGCGAGAAGGTGATCTCATGGGTGCCCTGCGCCGGGTCGGTGGGGTTGTTCTCCACCGTGAATACCTCGCTCTTGCCCTCGGGATAGTTGGTCACCGTCAGCTTCACCGGGTGCAGCACCGCCATGGTGCGCTCCGCGTGGGCGTTCAGGTCCTCCCGCAGGCAGTGCTCCAGGAAGCCGTACTCAATGGTGTTGGGGGACTTGGCCACGCCGATGCGCTCGCAGAAGCTGCGGATGGCGGCGGCGGTGTATCCCCGGCGGCGCAGACCGCACAGGGTGGGCATACGGGGATCATCCCAGCCGGACACATAGTTCTCCTCCACCAGCTTGCGCAGCTTCCGCTTGGACATCACCGTGTGGTCGATGCCCAGCCGGGCAAACTCGATCTGCCGGGGATGGGCGGGCAGCTCACAGTGCTCGATGACCCAGTTGTACAGGGGCCGGTGCGCCTCGAACTCCAGCGAGCACAGGCTGTGGGTGATGCCCTCCAGCGCATCCTGAATAGGATGTGCGAAGTCGTACATGGGATAGATGCACCACTTGTTTCCCTGCCGGTGGTGGCTCATGTGGTTGATACGGTAGATGACCGGGTCACGCATATTGAAGTTACCGCTGGCCAGGTCGATCTTGGCCCGCAGCGTCATGGCGCCGTTGGGGAACTCTCCGGCCCGCATACGGGCGAACAGGTCCAGGCTCTCCTCGATGGGCCGATCCCGGTAGGGCGATACGGCGGGGATGCCGATGTCGCCGCGGTTGGCCTTGAACTCCTCCGGTGTCAGCTGGCACACATAGGCCAGCCCCTTTTTGATCAGCAGCACCGCCTGGCGGTAATCCTCCTCAAAGTAGTCGCTGCCGTAGAAGAACCGGTCGCCCCAGTCGAAGCCCAGCCAGTGGATGTCCTGCTTGATGGCCTCCACGAATTCCTCGTCCTCCTTGGTGGGGTTCGTGTCGTCCATACGCAGGTTGCACAGGCCGTTATACCGCTCGGCGGTGCCGAAGTCGATGGTCAGCGCCTTGCAGTGTCCGATATGCAGAT
>ERZ824575.2846-NODE-2846-length-12838-cov-3.287961_pt1 | contig 12838 bp, 6 predicted proteins | sample MGYA00519470_ERZ824575 | MGnify/ENA primary metagenome ERZ824575 (study PRJEB31778, sample SAMEA3449170) | human gut metagenome | biome: human gut; feature: human-associated habitat; material: faeces | place: United Kingdom | collected 2010/2012 ...
AAGGGGATCCAGTTGAAGGTGTAGTTCAGCCCGTGGAGGTAGTCGGCGATCAGCGGCAGCAGCACGTCCGAACGCGTCAGGTAGTAGCTGTACTCCGTATCCTGGGGCTGGGCGATGTTCTCGCGCAGCCAGTAGAAACCCGCCAGTTCAAGATGCCTGTACCCCGCGCGGTCGAAACGCTCGCGCACCTGGTCCACGAACCACTTGCAGGCCGCAAAACGGTCCTCCGTCCTGCGGAAGTCGAGCCGCCGGCCCTCCACCTCGCCCCAGTAGGTCGTCGAGGTCATCGAGTCGATCCAGTGGTGGTAGATGATCGGGTCGGGGATCATCATGACCACGCGGCGCTTCGCGGCGGGCTTGCCGAGGCGCTTCACGGCCGCATGCACCGCGCGGTCGAGGGCCGCAAGGTTCCGCTCGCCGTCGAACCAGTAGTCGAGCAGATTCTCCCACTGCGCCCGTCCGGCCGAGAGGCCCCGGTCGCGCAGCACACCGGTCATGTAGGTGTAGTTGCGCTTGTCGGGACGCTCCATGTCCTGCGATTCGAGGAAGATGAAGCCGTCGAAGAGCCACTGCTCGCGGCCCGTCGTATCGACATAGGTAACATAGGGTTCGAAGTGCGCCTCGTCCCAGGCGTAGGGCTTGCGGTGGTGGCTCTGGCCATAGCAGAGCACGGCGTCCGTGGGAATCAGCCGCTCGGTGCGGCGCCGCTCCCACGCGTAGCGTTTCGCGTCAGACCTCTCCGCGGATCTCTCCGCAGACCTCTCCGCGGATCTCCCCGCGGATCTCCCCGCTGCGGGAAGCACGGAGAACAGAAGGACCGCCAGCAGGGCGGCAAACAGCGGTTTTCTCGGCATCTTTTCGGTCGGTTTCTTCGGTGGTTTCAACAGAATACAAACGTTATTTTTCGGTTTTTACTGCGTCGCGCAGCGGATTTCCGAGGATGAAGTCGCGCAACTCGCCGTAGAGCGCACGGTCATCGGCGTCGGTCGAGGTGGCCAGGTCGTAGAAGCCATTCGTGCCGTGGTAGCAGGCGAAGGGCCGCGTGCCGTAGATCCCCTTCTCGCGGGCATAGCGCAGGTAGTTGCGGAAGCGCTCGCGGAAGGCCGCGCTCCCCTCGCGGGCGGCGAGCAGCGTGGGCTCGAACTCCAGCTCCATGCCCACGCCCAGCGTGTCGATCTGCCGGCAGACCGACTCCATGTCGCGCTCGGCCTTCCAGTAGTGGTTGGGCTGCAGCCACACCTGGTCGAAGCCCCACTCGGGCCAGACGTCGTAGCCGCGCGAGCCGTAGTAGGGGATCCAGTTCCACGAGTAGCCCAGCGCATGGAGGTAGTCGGCGATGCGCGGCACAAGCAGGTCGGAACGCGTCAGGTGGTAGCTGTATTCGGTGTCGCAGGGGCGCGTAACGATCTCGCGGATCCAGTAGAATCCCGCCAGCTCGATGTGGCGGAAACGGCCCGCGGCAAAGCGCTCGCGCACCCGGTCGATATACCACTTGCAGGCGGCCAGGCGGTCCTCCGTCGAGCGGAAGTCGAGCCGGCGGCCCTCCACCTCGCCCCAGTAGTCGGTCGCGGAGGTCGTATCGGCGTAGTTGCGGTAGATCACCGGGTCGGGAAGCATCATGATGACGCGCCGCTTTGCGGGCGGCTCGCCGATGCGCGCCGCGGCGGCTTCGACCGTGCGGTCGAGGGCCTCGAAGCCGTTGCCGGCGGCAAACCAGTAGTCGAGCAGCTCCTCCCACTGCGCCCGGCCGGCAGCCGGGGCGTTCGGATTGCCCGTTTCGAAGGCCCAGGTCGCCCCGTCGGGACGCGCCGCATCAACAAACTCCAGGAAGATGAAGCCGTCGAAGAGCCACTGCTCACGGCCCGCCGAGTCCACACAGGTTACATAGGGCGCCAGGCGCTCCTCGTCCCACAGATAGGGCGTGCGGTGATGGCTTCCGCCATAGCACAGCACGGCATCCGCGGTCGTCAGCAGCTCCTTGCGGCCTCGCTCCCAGTCGTAGCGCCGCACAGCCCCGTCGGAGGAACCCCTGCCGCCCCGGCAACCGAACGCGGCGAGCGCCGCGGCAACCAGAGCCACATGGATGAATTTCGAAAGAATGCGAATCATTGTCCTGTCCAATTTTCCTTTTCATAAAGATCCCGTTGTGAAGGTCTTTGCGGCCCCACAACGGGATCAATTCATTAAATGTCAGTGATCAAAGGCATCAGAGACCCTCACCCCAAACATCGGCCAGCTTACCACCGCCACAGGGCGAAGGAGCAAGGTCGTTATCACGGGTCGGCTCACACCGATTGATTTGGAACTTCAGATATCGGCCCACAGCTACCTTCTGCACGGGGTAATCGTAAGTCAGATCGGGATGATCCTTAGAAGTAGCCGTATTTGCTTCAACACAATAGGTGTAGTCGCGCATGCCGGATGCCACCTTCGTCCACTGGGTGTTTGCACCGTCATAGCTTTCCGAAACGTAGATCTCATAATCACGGTACGAACCCTGGAAGTTAAAAGAGTCAGCGATCAGGAAATTCGTGAAGATGTGGGCGGCACCCATATCGGCTACGAAGACCATCGGGAACTCGTTCTGGTCATTACCATTGATGTAGGGAATCCATTCGTTCGTCAAGCTACCGTCGAACAGACGTGAACCCGTATACATGGCGTTTCCGGGATTGGTGGGGCCATAAGCCCATCCGATCTCCTCACCTTCGAGCAACTCCCACGGTCCCTTGATCTCGCTGTTCTTGACCGGGATGTAGACAACCTCGGTTGCCACGTTCACACCCGTCGTAGCCGACGTGATACGCACCGGAATCAGCACGCCGTTGTCCAGCTTGTCGAGGCTCGACAGCAGGGCGCTGGAGTTGAGCTGGCAGGCAAACGGAGCCGTCGTCTCACCGCTCTTGATCACCGACGAGGAGGCCATCATCGTGGCGAAACCGTCGGAGGGAGCCTCGAACGAGGTGCCGTTGGCGGCGTTGTAGGCATCAACCAGCGACGGATCGGTGTCGATGGCATACTTCACCTCCACGTCCATCGTCGATACGGGTACACTCAACGAAACATTGCCGTTGTAGACGAACGCGCCGTCCACCGAAGAGGTCGCACCCGTCTCGAGCAGAGCCATCGAAACATCGGCCAGTTGCAGGTTCAGCAGCATCAGGCCGCGATCCTCCGATACGGGAACATCACTGGCCGTGGAGACCAGCTGCACGGGAATCACATAGTCCGTATCGGGATCAAGGGCTGCTACGGAAGCCATGTCCCAGGTGATCGTCGCGAACTTGCGAATCTCGTCCTTCGAGAAGTTCAGCTGCTTGGTCTCGAACGTATAGCAGTTCTCGGGAAGAGCCACATAGTTCGTCTCGTTGGCCGTGTTGTAGGCAGCCAGCGCGCTCTCCGAAGCCTCCAGACGCACCGTCGTCGAGGAGAGGCCCTTGCCGTTCTTCACTACGGGGAAAACATACTTCTCATCGTAAACCGGGATGGTGAAGTAACCCTTGGCCTCCTCCCAGGTTCCGTCGGAATCGACATACGAGATGCTGTCGTCCACCATGTAGTTGTTGCGGTCGTCCTTGCAGGCCCCCATGACGGCCGGAACCACCATGGCGACGAGCAACAATTTCCAAATATTTATTTTCATAATCGTTCAGACGTTTTGGTTAGAATCCTAAGTTCTGGGTCATGTTGGTCATCTCGGCCAGCGTTCCCGAGTAGATCGGGCAGAGGTAGTCCTTGTCGCGGAATACGTTGTCGGCATTGGCGATAAGACCCGTCTTGCGTGCGTAAGACTCCTCATAGGTCGTCGCGTCGCAGGCCAGCGTGTACCACGGACCGGGATACTCCTCCTTAGCGATCATCCAGCGGCAGGCGTCGTAGTGGCGCTGAGCCTCGAAGGTGAACTCCACCATGCGCTCGCGCTGGATGCACCAGCGGAGCAGCTCCTTGTCGTTCTTGATACCTTCACCATAGGCTTCCTCGATGTTGTTCAGACCGGCACGGTTGCGCACCTTGTTCAGGTACTCGCAAGCAGCTTCAGCATCACGCTGCGGCTTCTCGTTGCAGGCCTCGGCATAGTTCAGGTAGATCTCCGCCATACGGAAGGCCGGGTAGATCCACTTGATGTTCTGAAGCGGAGTATACGTAGTGCTCGAATCGAACCAGAAGCCGGCCGGATAGGCACGACGCCAGGCGTAACCCACGCGGATGCAGTTGCCCGATGCGCTCCAGGGCGAGGTAGCCTCGGTGCTGTTGTAGCAGGTGAACTTCTTGTTCTGTGCCTGGTGCGGCCAGTAGAAGCCGTTGGGCACCACGTTGGCGTAGTAGCGCGGTTCGCGACCGATGCAGGAGTTGTGCGCCTTGATCGTCGGACGCCACTCGGGATAGATCGGGTCGACATACTGCTTGTAGTTGTCCGTGAAGCCCTCGGCCACATAGCCCGACTGGGGGTCGATAATGGGCTTCGACATGTCGTTCTCACCCTCGTAGCCCTTAACCGGGTAACGGCCCGACTCCCACATGGCGTAGGTGTCGATCAGCTTGAGTGAAGGAGCCGAACCACCGAAACCGGCGTAGAAGCCGAAGTTGGGCGGAAGGGCCGGAACCATCGTACCGCCGACACCACCCAGGTAGTCGTAACCCGACGTATCGTTCGTACTGATACTCGACGTACGCCACCACCAGCCCCAGATGGTCTCGTTCGACCAGGTGCCGTCGTTCTGCCATACCAGCTGGTAGGAACGCATGGCGTTGAGGAACTTCGCATCCTCGTCGGTGATCGTCGTGCCGTTGGCAACGACCGAGTTGTCCTGTACAAGCGAATACTTGTTCATCTTGATCACCTCGTAGGCGGCATCGGCAGCCTTCTGCCACTTCTCGGGATCCTCCTGCTGCGGGAAGAGGTAGTCGCCGTAGTAGTTCTTCATCTGACCCTTGTAGATGTCGGCACCGTTGTAGAGCGGCGAGGCGGCGTAGAGCAGCACGCGCGAACGCAGTGCCAGAGCGGCACCCTTCGTGGCACGGCCCATATAAGTCCGCTCATCAAGACCAATCTCCGTGATGTCCGTCGGCAGGATCTGGGCAACCTCCCAAAGCTCCTTCTCGATGAAGTCGATATTCTGGTCCACCGTGTGGCGGTCGATCGTGGCGGCGTCGATCGACTCATCGGGAGTCTGGTCGAACCACAGGAAGACCGGTCCGTACTGACGGAAGAGACAGAAGTAGTAGTAGGCGCGCAGGAAACGGGCCTCGGCCTTCATCATCGCGATCTCCTCGGGCGAATCCTGCGTATCCTTGTCGATGTTGTTCAGGAAGATCGTACACTGGTTGATCGCAATGTAGAAACGATCCCAAAATCCATAGTTGGTAAGATTCGACGGCGTAGCGCTCGAATAGTTGCCCGTACGGTAGTTGATGTAGTAAACCCACTGATAGAACGAATAGGTACTCTCGTCGGAACGGGCCGTGCCCCATCCGCCGTGGCTGCCGATGATCTCCTCCTCAAGAGGAATGTAGGAGTAGATGTGCTGCAGGTATCTATGCGCCGTATTGGACTGGCTGAAGACATCGTCCAGGTTGGCCTGGTCGTCAAGCTCCACCTCGAAGTACGAGTCGCAGGAGGTCAGCGAGAAAGCCAGCGCCAATACCGACATTGCCAATATTTTCAGGTATTTCATACTTTTGAACAGTTTTAGAAGTTAAGGTTAAGACCGACCGTTACGGTGCGCACCGTCGGATACTGGTTACCGTAGCTTGCCTCAAGCTCGGGATCCCACAGGTCGAAATCACTGAACGTCAGCAGATTCACACCCTGTACATAGACACGGACCGTCGAGAGACCGGCCTTCTTCGTCCACGCCTTCGGCAGCGTATAGCCGATCTCGGCGTTCTTCAGTCGCAGGAAGCTCATGTCGCGCAGCCAGTAGGTCGATGCCTGCAGGTTGTTCTCCATACGCGTCGTGGACATGCGCGGATACTTGGCATTGGGATCGGGATTGGCCAGCGACCAGCGGTTCTCGGCCACGTCGGCGAAGATCTGGCCCTGACGGATGAAGTTCGAGGCCTGACCGTAGAGGTTGTAGCCGCCGATGATACGCGTTACATTGGCCACGCCCGAGAAGAATACCGAGAAGTCGAGGCCCTTCCAGCCGAGGCTGACACCGAAACCGTAGTTGATCTCCGGAACGGTCGTGTAACCGATGGCCACGCGGTCGAAGGTGTTGACCACGCCGTCGCCGTTGATATCGCGGTACTTGATATCACCCACGCGGACCGTACCGAAGTCCTGCTTCGGCCAGTTGGCGATATCCTCCTCCGATTCGAACAGACCCTCGGCAATCAGACCGAACTGCTGGTTGTTGGCAAAGCCGGCGAGGTTCTGGTAGGGCCAGATCTGGCTCGGTTTGTCGTCGTAGAGCTTGCGCGTGCGGTTGTAGGTGAAGTTACCGCGGGCCGAAATGAAGAGATCCTTGTTGATCTGCTTGTCGAACTCGAGCGACATGTCGAAGCCCTGGTTCTGCATGCGGCCCAGGTTGACCCACTGCTGTACACGGGTACCTACGACCGAAGGCTGCGACTCTCGCTGGATGAAGATACCCTCACGCTTCTCGTAGAAGTAGTCGGCCTGAATGCGGATCATGTCATAAAGTCCCAACTCGATACCGACGTCGGCCTTCGTAGCCTCCTCCCACGATACGTTCATGTTACCCTGATCCTGCGTGGTGATACCGGTCAAGGGAGGCGTGTGTCCAACCGGAGTATTCGTACCGAAGTTGAAGCCGATCACCGAGGTGTTGAGCGTCGTGTTGTAGGCGAAACGACGGCCACCACCGATCTGGTCGTTACCGATCGTACCGTACGATCCGCGGATCTTCAGCACGTTGATCTTGTCGCGCAGCGGCTCCCACCACGGCTCGTTGCTGATCATGTAACCCAGGGCGTACGAGGGGAAGAAACCGAAGCGCTTGCCCGGGGCGAAGTTCTCCGAACCGTTGTAACCGAAGTTGAACTCGGCGAAGTACTTGTCGCGGAAGGCGTAGGTTACACGGCCGGCGATACCGATATTCCGGTAGGGCCACGAATTCAGATAGGACGAAGGCTTCAGATCCGTCCGGTTGCGCATGCTGAAGAGGAACAGCGCGCCTACACGGTGATCATCGGCGAAGAGGCGGTCGTAGGTGGCCGATGCCTCGAAGTTGGTCGTCGTCCAGCCTGCAGGAGAGACGTAATCCAGGCTCATGTATCCCGAACCGGTCTGGATCTGGCGGAAGATCAGGTTGCCCTGCTCGTCACGGCCGTCGGCCCAGTAGGCGTTGGGGTTGTAGCGGCGCGTAATGGTATTGCCCGTATCGACGTCCCAGGCGAACTTCACGTTGACCTTCAGACCCTCGGTGATGATGTCCGAGAAGTCCTGCGTCAGCGAGATCAGCGACTGGGCCATCGTGCGGTTGGATTTCGAGTAGCCCTCGTAGTTGAGCATGTTGTAGGGGTTCACCGTACCGCCACCCTCGGGAGCCACGCACAACGTGCCGTCGGAGTAGATCGTCGGGTTCGAGATCGGCGTCGTACGCATCGCGTAGGCGTAGAAGTCGGTCATGCCGCCCGGCGAGTTCTTGGACGTATACTGCGTCGAAAGCGAAAGACCCAGCTCGGTCGACTTGGTGATGTTGATGTCGACGTTCGAACGGAAGCTGAAGCGCTGGAAGTTCATCTGCGCGTCGTAGCTGTTGTTGTCGGCCATGTTGAACATACCGCCCTCGTTGTAGTACGAACCGCCCACATAGTAGCGGACCGTCTTCGTACCGCCCGTGGCGCTCAGGTTCACGCGGCCGGTCATCGCCAGGTTCTTGTAGATGGTGCTCATCCAGTCCACGTTCGGATAGAGATCCGGGTCTGCACCGCTCAGGTACATCTGCTTCTGGTAGTCGTTGATCGGGGCCGTACCACCGTCATAGGTCGAGATCTCGTTGTAGTAGTCGATCCACTGCTCGGTGCTTGCCATCTCGGGGAGCTTTACCGGCTGCGTCATACCGAACTCGGCCTTCACGTTGATCTTCGGCTTGCCCTCCTGACCGCGCTTCGTGGTGATGAGCACGATACCGTTTGCACCACGCACACCGTAGAGGGCCGTGGCCGTTGCGTCCTTCAGGATCGAGAAGGTGGCGATGTCGTCCACGTCCACGAGGTCCATCTCACGCTCGATACCGTCGACCAGAATCAGCGGCTTGTTGTTCGCACCGAAGGTGTTCACACCGCGGATCCAGAAGTCGGCGCCGGCACCCGGCTCACCCGTACGCTGCATCACGACGACACCGGCCAGCTTGCCGGCCAGGCTCGTCGAGAGCTGTCCCGACTGGATGCGCAACTCGTCGGTGTCGATCGTGTTGATGGCACCGATGATACTCTCCTTGCGCTGCTTACCGTAGGCCACGACCGTCACGGTCTCCAGCTCGGCCACTTGCGGCTTGAGCTGCACGGTGATGTTGGTCTGAGCCCCCACGGGGATCTCCTGCGTCTCGTATCCCAGATAGGAGATCTGGAGCACGTCGGCGGCAGCCACCTCAAACTGGAACGTACCGTCCACGTCGGTCGTAACACCGCGCGTGCTGCCCTTTACGATGATGGATGCTCCCGGGATTCCCTTGTTCGTCTCATCCAGGACGGTACCCTTCAGAAGGAATCTCCCCCCCCCTTGCTGGGCGAGTGCCGGAGCCATGGTGATAAGCCCCAGCATCAGCACGAGCGATCGGAGCACCATCTTACAAAGATAATTTTGTATAATCCTTGTCATATTTCCTCATTTATAAAACTTAATAACGTTTGCAAACCCGCACGACGCCCCTCCGACAGGTGCACCGCAGCGTTCTGCAAGTTGGCTTTATCCTCCCCTTTCGGTCGAGGATGCGGATTTTTTGAATGGATAAAAGAAGTTTTCACATGATCAGGTTCATTCGTTTATTCGGTCATAGGCGCAGTTTTTAAGTTATTGTTTTATAGTTAAACATGTAGTGTTCATCGGGTGGGATGCCGCCCTATTGCGGGGCGCTCCGCCGAAACCGTCCCGCGGCATCGGGTTCATCGCGGCGAAATTCGGGCAAGGGTTTCGGCTTAAAAGTATTTACTATTCCGAAAGCAAATATAACAAGAAAATTACTATAAAAATCATTTTTGATAATTTTTTTTGAACTCCGGCGGCGGGCCCGGCGGCGGCGGTTTCGGGGCTGTTTTTCATTATTCCGTTATCATACAGAGCAATAGATTCCGTTTTACCCGCACGGAGCGCATTCGAGAGGGATCAAAATGTAACAAAAATGTAATATCCGTGCCATCGGAGGGGTTTCGGGGGCCTTTCGTGCGGGAAATGAGGCCTGAACGACGGCCCGTTGCGGCCGGACGGCAAACGGAGGCGGCCCCGGGGTTTCTAAAGTTTTTTGCGGCGGCGCATTTGTATGCGTAAATTATTTTATTTAAATTTGTCCAATCGACAAAATCCGGGAAAACCCTCCGGAACCCCTCCCGGACAACCGGACCCAAAAAAACAATCGGAAAAAACTACAGTGAAGACCATGACACGAAAAAGCTGCATGTGGCTGGCGGCGCTGCTGCTGGCGGGCACCCCGGTTTCGGCACGGACCGAGACCCGCACGACACGCTCCGGCGACCGGATCACCCTCGCAAACGACCATGTCGAGGCCGTCTTCCGCACGTCGGAGGCCTTCGATATCGAAACCCTCCGCCTCAACGGCCGGGAGCTGCTCGAAGCGGGCAGAAACCGCACCCCCTGGATTCTTTATTATAAAGGTACGCAGGGCGAAAGTCCCGAGCTCAAACCCGAACACGCCCTCTACGAGGGTGTCGAGGTCAGCGACGGCGCCGACGGCAAGACGCTCCGCTTCACCTGGCAGCTCACGCTCGACTACTCGGGCAAGACCTATCCCGTGCGGATGGATGTCTCGCTGCCCGACCAGAGCGAGCTGCTGCGCTGGAACATCGAGGCCGACCTGCCCGAAGGGTGGATGGTTACCGACCTGAAGTTCCCCTGCCTGGCCATCACGCGGCCCGCAGACGGCAAGATCCTCACCACCGAGGGCTGGGGCGTCGAGAAACCCCTCGACATCGCCACCTTCGAGGCCCGCTATCCGTCGCACGCCTCGGCCATGCAGTTCATCATCGTCCACAACCCCGAGGGAGCCTTCTACTACGGCACCGAGGACCGCCGCGGCTGCGGCAAGACCTACGCTGCACAGTGCACGCGCGGGGAGGTGCTCTTCAGCGACGCCATCCCCGCCTCGGCCGGCTGGACCCGCGAGGGAACCTTCCGTCTGCCATGGGAGTCGCTCACGGGCTACACCCCGGCCGGCTGGGAGGATGCCGTCGTGCGCTGGTACCGCCCCTTCACCTACACCACCGAGTGGGGTTCGAAGAGGCTCGCCGACCGCAACATCCCCCAGTGGTGCTACGACGCCGACGCCTGGATCCGCGGCCGCTACGTCGCCGAAGACACGTTCGACGCCGTGAAGCGCGCCGCCGCCTTCTTCGGCGAGGGGCTCGGCATCCACTGGTACTACTGGCACAACCACCCCTACGACACCCACTACCCGGACTACCTGCCGGCCAAGGCGGGTTTCAAGGAGATGATCCGGATGGCCCAGAGCCTCGGCGCACACGTTACGCCCTACATCAACGGCCGCCTGTGGGACCCCTCGGCCGACAGCTACCGCCCCGACCGCGGCTACGAGGCCTCGTGCCGCAAGCGCGACGGATCGCTCTACACGGAGATCTATCCCACGTCGAAGGTCCTCAACACGGTAACGTGCCCCTCGACCGACATCTGGCATGAGAAGATCATCAACCTCGTGGACCGCCTCCAGAAGGAGCTGGGCGTCGACGGCGTCTACATCGACCAGATCTCCGCGGCGGCTCCCGAACCCTGCTGGAACGAAAACCACCCCCACCCGGTCGGCGGCGGCGACTTCTGGTACGACGGCTACCGCCGCCTGATCGGCAAGATCCGCAGCAATTACCTCCAGGAGGGCAAGATCCTCACCAGCGAGGAGAACTCGGAGTGCTACCTCGACCTGTTCGACATGCAGCTGGTGGTCAATACGCCGCACAACGCCACCGACTGCCGCATCCGCCCCGTCTTCCCGATGGTCTACTCCGACCGCGTGATCACCAGCGGTTTCACCTACTCGCCCCTCTCGGTCGAGGGAATGACCGACGGCGACTTCCGCTACGAGATCGCGAAGGCGCTGCTGTGGGGCTCGCAGCCCGGATGGGTTGATCCGCGCTACCTCATGGCCAAGGAGGCTGCCGTCGAGGCACGCTTCCTGAAGACGCTCATGGATTTCCGCCGCGGACTGCATGACGTCATCTACGGAGGCCGCTTCATCCGCGAGATGGCCGCCGAGGGCGACAACCCGCTGCTGCACGCCCCGGGCTTCGGCGACGAGGCCGCCGTGCTGGCTTCGGAGTGGGAGACGCCCGCCGGCAAGCGCGTCTATATCGTCGTCAACCGCGACGAGAAGGCCCACAAGGTCTCGCTGCCGGGTGTCAAGCCCTTCCGCATCGAAGCCTTCTCGGGCCAGCGCTTCGACCTCTGACCGGAGCCAAAACCGGGGAGGGACCGAACAGGGACCGAACAGGGACAGGACAGGGACAGGACAGAGACAGGACAGAGACAGGACAGAGACAGGACAGAGACAGGACAGAGAGAAGACGGGACAGGACGGATAGACAGAAAAAAGCCGAACCGAACTGAATTGGACTGAACTGGATTGAACTGAATCGAACCATCATCCCGAACCCGACGATACGGGAGGCCGGACCGACAGTCCGGCCTCTTTTTTTGTCGGCGGGAGAGAGGCGCGACGCCGCGCGGCAGTAACACGCGCAAAAAGAGGGGATGCCCCGCCTGCGCGGAACACCCCCTCACCCACATGACAAACCCACTTCAATTCATTCAGTCGAGGACCTCATCCGTGCAGGGAAGGTCCTGCTCCTCTTCGGAAGCCGGAGCCGGCGCCTCGGAGGGAAGCAGCTCGCCGCTCTCGGTGAAGAGCACCGTACGTCCGACACCCTCCCGGTCAACGAGCGAAACCCGATAGACTCTTCCTTCGGCGGCGTCCGCCCGGACGGCAGCCTCGGAAAGCGAGGCTCCGGGGAAATTCCGCTCCACGGCCTCCACGACGGCGGTCGGAAGATCCTTCACGTCGATCGGCGTGAACTCCCCGTCTGCGACGGTCCGAACCGCCGGCGAGGTCGTTTCATTTTGCGAAGCCCATGCGGCCGTCCCCGCTGCGAGGAAAAGAGCCGCTACCAAAAACAACTTTTTCATAATCCCACATTTGTTTCGTTCAACACTTGGTTATTCCGGTACAAACTCATGAGTCGGTTCACATCGACAAGGCTCAAAGCCTGCGCCAAAACGGAGAAAACCCGTCAAAAGGCTCGTTTTCAGCTTCTTGACGGGCCATGCCAGAATTCGGTTCCGGCCGCGGAACGGGTATTTTCTCCACAGGGTTGTGGAATCGGTTCCCCACCGGAGAGGGGCAACGGGAAGGGAAGGGTAGAGCAGACCGGCCGGGGTGCGGGGTGTGGCGGGGACGAGATGCAGCGGGATGTGGGGCAGAGGCAGGAGTGCCGCAGGAACATGAGGGCGGCGGGACGATGGATGTAGGGCAGGGTGCGGCCTTCCGCACCCCGCCGCGCCGGATCAGTGGGCTTCGAGCCAGTTTTTCCCATAATTGCATTCTACTGTTAGTGGTACTGAAAGTTTTACAACATTTTCCATCCTGTCAATCACAATCCGCTTCAGATCCTCAATCTCCTCAGGGATCGC